>RCNI01000150.1_pt1 | contig 44143 bp, 35 predicted proteins | sample 2041151 | NCBI WGS metagenome assembly RCNI01 (sample SAMN09708214, study PRJNA481090) | feces metagenome | isolation source: feces | place: Antarctica: Albino Rookery
TTAATAAGTTAAAAAATAATAAAAATAATATTTTATATCAAAAGAGATAAATAAATTAAAAATATAGCATAATGATGTAGAAAATAGTAAACATTTTTGTGAAAAAAGATTGACAAAAATAGAAATTTCATATATTATAGGCAATAAGTTAGTGGTATCTAACTTGACGAGAAAAATACTGGGATTTGAAATAGTGATAGAAAGAAAGCTTTCCGCCCTGGAAGATAATGCAGCTGGCAGGGCGGATTTATTTTTGCTCCATAAGTTAGCTGCAACTAACCCGTGGAGTATGAATAAGGAATTTGTAAAGCTTGACTATTTTTATCCAGTACTTGCCATACTGCAAAAAGATTGCTGCAGGTGGATAATATACTAATAATTTTTTACGGAGAAGGGAAGTCTGTTATGAAAAAAATGTTTTCTCAGGGATTAGCACTGGTAGTAGTTTTTGGATTGACTAATTGTGCTTATGCCATGCCCAATACTTATAATTTGGATGAAATGATAGTTACCGCCTCTAAAACTAATTTAAATCTTAAGGAATTGCCTCAAAGTATTGAAATTATCACTCAAGAGGATATTAAAGCAGTTGGCGCTACCAACGTGTATGAAGCCATGCGCGCTGCTACTAATATTAATGCATTTGAACCCTCTGCGGCTAATCATCGTGTCCAGGTTAGAGGTTCCAATAAAATTTTGATTTTGGTTAATGGTCATCGTATTGCTAATGATAAAAGTGCTTCTGACCGTGTTATGGAAAGATTTAATGCAGGCAACATTGAACGCATCGAAATACTGCGCGGTCCTGCTGCTACTATTTATGGTAGTGATGCCATGGCAGGCGTTATTAATATCATTACCAAAAAGTCTGCGGAAAAAGGTGTTACTGTTGGCGTTAATTCCAGCAGAAGACAGACCAATAATTACTATGAATTCAATACAGGTAAGGACGGTAAGGCCTCTGCCTCTTTATCCGCTAATATTACCAAGCATCGTCATTTAGACTGGGGTGATGATGCCGGTACTACCTCTCTGGAGGGCCTAAGACAGGATTTCCGTTTTGATTTAGATTATGATATGGATGAGGCTAATAAATTATTATTTGCTTTAGAGTACAACAAATCTGATTTAGATTACTATTCCAAGGATAGTATGTTTGGTCCTGGTCATTGGGACAATATGAAAAAAGAAATACGCACTGCTAACTTAGGTTATGAAGGTAATTTTGATAAAAATAAGTTTGTAGCTAATATTTCTATGAATGAGGTAGAGAGGGAAAACGATCAGGTATATCGCCTTGTTGACTTTGATGCACGTAATTCTGTAAGAATGAATGATCAGCTGACTTTAACCTATGGCGGTGAGTTTAGAATGGATAAGGCTCCCGTTGGCAGTGGTAGAGAAAAAAGTTCTGACCAGTGGGCTGCCTTTGTACAAGGTGAATATAGAGTTAGCGATAAATTACTGTTGATTCCCGCCATTCGCTATGACGATCATGAAAGCTTTGGCGACCATACTTCTCCCAGTATTGGCATGACTTATTTTATCAGTGATGATATGCGTTTGAAAGCTACCTATGGTACTGCCTATAAAGCACCTACTATTAAAGAACTATACGGTGGTAAATATGCTAATCCTAATTTGAAGCCGGAAAAGAGCAAGGGCTACGAATTAGCTTATGAGCAAGAATTCAGCGAAGTTACTTCTATGAAAATAGCTTATTTTAAAAATAAAGAAGAAGACGGCATAAAGATGCGCTTTGTTCCTCCTTATGGTTACTATAATCTTGATAGTGCAGAATATGAAGGCGTTGAATTTGCTGTGAAACATGATTTGGGTAATGGTTTTACTGCAGGCTTCAATTATGAATATCTGGATGCCCGTGATGTTTCTCGGGGTAAAAATACTCGCTTAAAGCATACCGCACCCAATACTTTTACAGTAAGACTACAATGGTTGGAACCTGAAAATCAGGAATGGTCAGTGACTACTTGGAATAAGTGGCTTTCCGATTATAAGGATAATAACGGTGACGCAAGGAGTATTAATACCTTGGACCTGGTTGTTAATAAAAAATGGAATGATGGTAAATACAATGCTTATGTAGGCGTAGATAACTTATTAGACCATGATTCTTCTGAGTTACGTTACTATGGTCGTATGTACCGCTTCGGAGTAGAAGCTAATTTTTAATTTTCTTTTTTCTAGTTTATTCAAATCCTTCTCATAAAAAAGCGACTCATCTACGGGTGAGTCGCTTTTTGTATCTCAACAAGTTTTAGTAGATAATTTTAAATAATTTTTTTGTATAGTAGTGCTCAGAAAAGCCTCTAACATAAGTAAGATAGTTATAAATAATCATTTGATATTACTTAATAAAAACTACTATTAAGCAGGAGAATCACTACTGTAAAGAAATAAATTGTGAAAAAAAGTAAAATATTTTTTACAAGAAGCGTTGATAAGTATAAAATTTTCATATATTATAGGCAATGAGTTAGGCTCGCCTAACTTAACTGGAGAAAAAGTGAAATAAGGCTCTTGTAGGCGTAAAAGGTAGTACTAATCTTGGGAAACATGGATACCGGGTAGAGGGAATCTTTTTACACTTAGGTTAGCGATTGCTAACTAGGAGTATCTACTATTAATAAGTAATTAGTTTCCTAAAGATGCCAGCATTTTGCCGAATAACTCCAATTTGTCCTAATGGCTATTAGGATGAACTAAAGCTTTACTTTATAATGATTGAGAAGGAAGGATCGTGCATTATGAAAAAATGTTCTCTCAAGGCTTGGCACTGGCAGTGGTTCTTGGCTTAACTAACTGCGCGTATGCTGCTCCTGCAACTTATAATTTGGACGAAATAGTTGTTAGTGCATCTAGAATGAACTTAAATTTAAAAGAGTTACCTCAAAGTGCTGAGGTTATTACTAAAGAAGAGATTAAGGCTATTGGTGCGACTAATATTAGAGAAGCCTTGCGTGTATCTCCGAGCATTGTTGTTTCTGAAGCAGCAGGCAATTCTTCCGTAGTAAAAATGAGAGGTTCTAGTGATTATCTAGTTTTGCTTAACGGACGTCGCATGACTGAAGATAAAGGTTTGATGGATGATTACAGGATGGACCGTTTCGACGTACAAAATATCGAATGTATTGAAATCTTGTGTGGACCCTCCGCTGCTTTGTATAGTAGTGATACCATGACCGGTGTTATCAATATTGTTACCAAAGCTCCTACAGAAGAAGCTGCGGTCGTTGGTGTAACTACTGGTACTAGAGAAATGAGCAATTACTACCGCTTTAATAGCGGCAAAGTAGGTAAATTATCTGCTGCTTTGGCAGCTAACTTTACCAAGGTACGTCCCTTTGCCTGGGATGATGCTCGTAAGAGTAAAGCAGATGGTCCTAAACAAAGTTTCAATCTAGATATGAGATATGAAATGGACGAGAACAATGAATTAGACTTATTTGCAGAATATGAAAACGAAGATTTACGTTCCTATGTTTTCCCTAGCACCTCTATGAGCATGAAGCTGGGTCCTGATGGCAAGCCTCAAATGGTAGTTGTTAAAGTTCCTGGATACTATAGTGATAGTGATATGGAAAGAAAATCTGTAACCTTGGGTTATAAGGGTAAGGCTGATAAAAGTAATTATAGAGTAGATGTTACTTACAGTAACTTAGAATCTGGTTCAGAACGCGATTTTTAGAATGTTGATGCTAGAAATACAGTTCGTTCTACTGATGAATTGACATTGACCTATGGTGCCGAGTATTCTAAGGATGACAGGCAAGTAGCTATCAACCACGTTTTGACTGATAAGGGTTCTGAGCAGTGGGCAGGCTATGTATATGGCGAATATAAATTAAACGATAAGCTTTTAGTTATTCCTTCTTTGCGTTATGACCATCATGATAGCTTTGGTGGAGAGACTTCTCCTAGCTTGGGAATGACTTACTTTGTGGATGATAGCTCCCGTATTAAAGCTACCTATGGAGAGGCTTATAAAGCACCGACCAGTGAGCAGTTATACAAATCTTGGGAAAGCAGTGGCGGTTCCATGGGTTTTGAATTGTTGGGCAATCCTAATCTGAAACCGGAAACCAGTAAGGGTTTTGAAATTGCTTATGAAAAAGATTTCGATGACAAAACCTCTGCTAAGGTTGCATACTACAAAAAAGATAAAGAGGATGCCATCGTCATGGACCAAAGTCATGTTATGGACGAAAATTGGGTACAAATGGTCAATGTTGAAGAGGCTGAATTTGAAGGTGTTGAATTTGCTTTAGAGCATGATTTAAGTAAAGGCTTTACTGTAGGCTTTAATTATGAATATTTAGATGCTCAAAAAATTGCTACTGTTAAGGATATGTTTGGCAAAACAGCTTTAGGCAGATTACCGTATACCGCTCGCAATACCTATACCGCTAGATTGCAATGGACTGAGCCTAAAGAACAGGAATGGTCTGTAACTATGTGGAATCGCTGGTTCTCTGATTATTGGACCTTTGATAATAGCATCGGCAAGAGAGGCGCTTATACTAATAAAAGTATTAACACCTTCAATATTGTCGTTAATAAGAGCTGGGAAGATAATAAATATAATGCCTTTTTAGGCGTTGATAACGTATTTGATAAAAAATCTGATCCTCTGCGTTATTCCGGCATTGTATGGCGTTGTGGTGCAGAAGTACGCTTCTAAGCCGCTGCCAGGTTTAATTTAACCTCCTAAAAGTGGTCCACCTGCGGGTGGGCCGCTTTTTCTGTATCAGGAGTCTTGGAGAGGTTTAGAAAAGCGTTGACAGTGCTATAAATTTGCTATATGATTGCTTTCGTAGTTAGTACCTACTAACTTATTACTTAAATCATTAATTACAGCAGATGCTTAATCAGGTGTCGCTTTATCCTGCTCGCTTAGCTTAAATGGAGTAGGATGGAAAAAGGAGAAAATATGTTTAGATTAAAAAATGTTCTTAGCATGGGCTTAATGGTAGGACTTTTACAATGCGGGACTGCTTTTGCTGCCGAAACTACTGTTTTGGTAGATAATAAAACTGCTCAGGAGGTAACCGCTCAAGAAATGGTGGCCTCTATGAAGGATTGCCATGCAGTATTTTTTGGTGAGTTCCATAATCAGGATATCCTGCACCAGGTGGAGTTTGAACTGCTCAAGGAAATGTATGCTCAATATGGTGACCGTTTGGTGCTGTCCATGGAAATGTTTGAAGCTAATGCTCAGGAAAATATTGATAAGTATTTTGCAGATGAGATTACAGAAGAAGAATTTTTGGCTACTTCCCGTCCTTGGCCCCGTTACAAAACCGACTACCGACATCTGATTGAATTTGCTAAAGCCCATCATATTCATCTGATTGGAGCAAATGTGCCCAAGGCAGTGGTAGTTCCCGCTGTTCACGAAGGCATTGAAGCTGTACCGGTGGAGGATAGAAAATATCTGCCCCGTAAGACTACTGCTCCTGAGGGTGCTTACAAGGAAAAATTCTGTAACTACATGTTAAATATGCAAAGCGCCATGAAAATTAAACCGGAAATGTTGGATAGAGCCTTTGCACACCAATGCACTAAGGATGACAAGATGGCAGAGAGCATTTTTGATTATCTGAATGAGCATCAGGACAGCATCGTTTTTCATATTAACGGCTGCTTCCATTCTGATTCCCATTTAGGGACCGTAGAACGTCTGCATTGGCGTGGACCTCAGCTGAATGTTGCGGTCATCAGTTCTAAAGACCTGCCTCAGAATGGCGATTTTCGTTCTGTACATGCGGAAAATGAAAGAGTGGGTGAATATATCGTTTACTTCACAAGGGTTCCTAAAGAGGGTAATTAATTTCTTTTAAGGCTTGTAATATTGTGGTCCATTTTTATGGGCCACTTTTTTATGCTTCAGAGGCTGGCTGCAGATAAAAGAGGCTGTTATAAATGTGGATGGGTAAAGAAACTTTAGTAGTATTTGCTGAAATGAAATATAAAAAATAACTGACTTAATAATTAAAGTGTGAAAATAGATTTTATCCAAAAGATATCTTCTTAATAAAATCTGTAGGGGGAAATGTTAAGAGAAAAATGAAAAAATGCGAAAACTTTAAAAAAAAATATTGACAATATGTAGTGCATGCTATATCATATGCAAAGAGTTAGACTGTGCTAACTGCTGATGTCTAAGAAGGCTGGAAAAGCCGCTGTTCCCTGGGCTAATAAGTAAATTTAGCGAGGGAATATTTTTTTGACATGCTGGTTAGCCTTGGCTAATATACTATAGTCTTAATTATATGATTTTTATTAAGGGTAAGAAAGATATCAGAGAAATTAGCCTTTAGGGCTGAACATTATTTATTGGGAAAGCCATGATACAAATTTCAAAGAACTGGTAGTTAATTAAATTAGCTTTAAGGGCAATAATAGGTGGAGAGCTGCTGCGAAACATGGGAAGAAGGCAGATTGAAAGCCTATAGACATTAAGGCTGAGTTAATTATGGCAGGGCTTGCAAGTAGCTTGTAGCATGGTGAGTAGAACATTTATAAAATTCAAAGGAAGAAGGAATTATCGAAAATGATCAAAAAACGTTTTTCACAAGGTCTGGTTTTAGCTGTTGTCATTGGCCTGAGTAATTTTGCTTATGCTGCTCCGACTACTTATAACCTAGATGAAGTTGTTGTTAGTGCTTCTAGAATGAAATTAAATTTAAAGGAGCTGCCCCAAAGTGCCCAAGTTATTACCAAGGAGGAAATTAAAGCGCTTGGTGCGACCAATGTCAAAGAAGCATTACGCCTATCTCCCAGTCTGGTGATGTCTGAGGCTGCAGGTGTCGGTGATATTTTGAGATTAAGGGGCTCCGACGATGTTATGATTCTGGTTAATGGACGTCAAATGGCTAATGAGACCAATGATGATTATCGCCTGAATAGAATCAATGTCCAAAATGTAGAACGTATTGAGATTCTCCGTGGTCCTTCCGGTGCTCTTTATGGCAGCTCTGCAATGGGTGGTGTTATTAACATCGTTACGAAAGATGTTGAAGAAAAAGGTCTAACCGTTGGTGTAACTACTGGTAGCAGGGAAATGAGTAATTATTACAGCTTTGATAATGGTCGTGTGGGTAAAGTTGCTGTTTCCTTTGACGCTAATTTTACCAAGATTCGTCCTTTTAAATGGGAAGATGCAGGAATGTCCAAAATGAATGGTCCTAAACAATTATTTAATTTGGATATTGACTACAAAATGGATGACAGCAATAGTCTAAAATTACTTTCTGAGTACTCTAATGAAGATTTGACATATGTATCTGCAGGTATGAGACCTGGTTCTGCTGAAAAACGTAAGGAATATAGTGCAGAGAGAAAAAGTGCAACCTTGGCTTATGATGGTAAATCTGACAAGAGCAGCTATAGTCTGGATGTAACCTTTAGTAATCTGGATAGAGGCGAAGGTGATGACAGAGATTTTTTGGATGTGGATGTACGTAATACTGTACGCTCCACTGACAAATTTAGCCTGACTTATGGTGGTGAATTCAATCGAGATGAAGGCTTCCAGAAGATTAAGGGCGAAGAGGTAAAGATGGGTATCAAGCAATGGTCCGGCTATGTATACGGCGAATATAGACCTAGTGAAAATTTCTTGATTGTACCCTCAGTCCGTTATGATGACCACGAAGAATTTGGCGCTCATACTTCTCCCAGTATTGGTATGACCTATTTCGCTGATAATAGTTCTAGAATCAAGGTAAATTATGGTAGTGGTTATAAAACTCCGACTGTTGAACAGCTTTACGCTGGTGGACCCTTCTTTGGTGGTATGGCTACCTGGTTACCTAATGAAAATCTTAAACCGGAAAAGAGTGACGGTATTGAAATTTCTTTTGAAAAAGAATTTGATGCTAAAACCTCCACTAAATTAACCTATTTCAAAAATGATAAGGAAGACGCCATTGTTAAAGAGGAAAGTGGTAAGGATATCATGATTCGTCCGGGTATGTTCATTAAGGAGTTTATGCAATATGTAAATGTTGATGAAGCTTCTTATGAGGGTGTAGAATACAGCTTAACGCATGATTTAGGAAATGGTTTTACTGTCGGTTTGGAATATGAATACCTGGATGCTAGGGATAAATCTGATAATTCTAGACTGCTTTATAATGCTCGTAATACCTATACCCTTAAATTACAATGGGTAGAGCCTGAAGAACAAGAATGGTCCGTAACTCTTTGGAATAAATGGTTATCCGATTATAGGACTGTAGATAATAAATTGGACGGTGAAGAGGTTAATCGTAGCATTAATACCTTTAATTTTGTTGTCAATAAGAGCTGGGAAGATAATAAATATAACGCCTTTGCAGGTGTAGATAATGTTTTTGATAAGGATTCCTATGCAATGCGTTATTCTGGACGTATATGGCGCGTAGGTGCAGAAGTTCGTTTCTAAGCATATATGCAAATGGGCTTTGGTGGCTAAGCAGTATATTGTGCGGGCAATATGCTTAATATTAATACATAAAATATTTCTGCTTTAGAAGCTGTAAAGCTGGCTTAAGAATATTGCAGTTTATTAGCGGTTCATTTGAAGTGGACCGTATTTTTTCCTGCTGAAACCTTAATTTATGAAATATTGACAAGTTAATTTTTTTATCTTATTATATGTGGTAGTCAGTTGTTTACTAATGTATGTAGTTATATCTAAATTACGTATTTATTCATTATAATAATGCTTATTCTTATTAAATTTCAATTAAAAATTAGTTTGACATATAGTTAGCTAAAGCTAATTCCATTGGCAAAAATTAAACTAAGCCTTTATTTTTTTGTTTATTTTAAGAATTTTAGTAGTTTGGATAGCATGTGTGTAAAGTAGCAAAAAATGAATATTGGATGGTGCCTATGCTAAAAACTTTTTTATCCTATTATAGAGAACATAAATTACTAGTATTTTTACTTGTTTTTGGTTCCTTTGTTTCGGCTGGTCTGGAATTAGTATTTCCTATGATAGTGAGAAACCTCTTAAACAATGCTATTCCTAAATTTGATGTTGCGGAATTGGAGTTCTGGTCCTTAGTACTTACTTTCCTGTATGTAAGTAATTTTGGTCTGACATATCTTCTTCAGTATCATGGACATGTTTTGGGAGTAGAAATAGAAAATGCCATGCGTAAAAATCTTTTTAGACATTTACAGCGCATGCCCTTTAGTTTTTTCGATAATAATAAAACAGGTCAGCTCCTGGCACGTTTGACGGCAGATATTCCTGAAGTTAGTGAATTGGCTTTTCGTGCTCCTAGTGATACGATTATCTGTATGTTCAGTATGTTGGGAACCATCGGTATCCTCTTCTGGTTAAATCTTCAACTAGGTACGATTGTTGGACTGCTTTTAGTGTTAAAAACTATTCATACTATTTTCCTGAATAGGCAGATGAAGGTTTCTTTCCGAGAGGTGCGTGCCCGTTCCGGTGATGTGACAGCTAAGGCTGAGGAAAGCATTAGTGGTATGCGTTTAAGCAAGGCCTTTGCTAAGGAGGACAGTGAATACGCTGCCTTTTCCAAGGTAAGTGATTTATACGTTATTGCTAAAAAGCGTTCTATGAGGGTTTTGGCCTACTTCATGGGTAGCATGAGCTTTTTCACTAATATTACTAATCTGGTTATTATGGCTTATGGTGGTTATCTGGTAATTTCCGAACAGATGCTGCTTAGTGATTTGGTTGCGTTTTTCCTCTATGTAGGCTTATTTATTAAGCCCCTGATGCGTTTATTGGCCTTTTCTGAAATCTACCAGCGGGGCATGGCCGGCTACTATCGCTTTTATGAGCTGATGCAGGTACAGCCTTCTATCCAGGACCGTCCCAATGCCATTGTGTGTCAAAATATTAAGGGCAGTATTGAATTTAACCATGTTAGTTTTGGTTATTCTGCTGATAGAATGATTCTGGATGACGTGAACCTGAAGATTAAGCCAGGTGAAAAAATAGCCTTTGTTGGTGAGACCGGTGCCGGCAAAACTACTTTGGCTAATCTGCTGCTGCGTTTTTATGACCTCGTGGACGGCAGTATTAAGCTGGATGGGGTGGACATTAGGGATTATCAACAGGATTCCCTGCGTAAGCATATCGGTCTGGTGCAGCAGGATGTTTTTCTCTTTTCTGAGTCCGTCGGCTTCAATATTGCCTACGGCGTGGATGAAGCAGGGGAGGAGCAGATTGAGGAAGCGGCAAGGGAAGCGTCCGCTCATAGCTTTATCAGTTCCCTTCCAGAAGGCTACGATACTGAGATTGGCGAGCGTGGTGTTAAATTGTCCGGTGGTCAGAAGCAGCGTTTAGCCTTGGCTAGGGTCTTTTTAAAAAATCCTCCTGTCATTATTTTGGATGAAGCTACCTCTGCCTTGGATAATAAAACTGAAAAACAGATTCAGGGTGCCTTGGACAAACTTGCTCAGGGGAGGACTACCTTGATTATTGCCCATCGTCTGTCTACGATAAAAAATGCCGATCGCATTGTTGTCTTGCAGCATGGTAAAATTGCAGAAATCGGAAGTCACGTTGATTTGCTGGCTAAGAAGGGTATTTATTATCGCTTATATAATGCAATATAAATAAAAATGAGGGATAACCTCGTTTTTATTTGCTATGCTAGTTAGCAAATACTAACTTGAGCCTGGTATGCATCAGAAAAGATTACCGGTAGACTATTATTATTTAAGTTAATACTGCAAGGATTAGTGCATTGAAGCAAAATATAAGGAGAAATTTGAAATGAGAAAAATTGCAATTTATGGTAAGGGCGGTATTGGTAAATCCACTACCACATCTAATTTGACTGCGGCTTTGGCTTTAAAGGGCTACAAGGTTATGCAAATCGGCTGCGACCCTAAGTCCGATTCTACTAAGAACCTGATGAAAGGAAAGCGTATTCCCACTGTTCTGGAGCAATTAAAGGCTAAGGGCGAAAATTTGCAGCTGGAGGATATTGTTTTTAAAGGCTTCGGTGGCGTGCTTTGTGTAGAAGCAGGCGGTCCTACTCCTGGTATCGGCTGCGCTGGTCGTGGTATTATTTCCGCTTTTGAAAAGCTGGAAGAGCTGGAGGCCTTTGAGGTTTATCAACCGGATATCGTTGTCTATGATGTTTTAGGTGACGTTGTTTGTGGCGGCTTTGCTATGCCGATCAGGGGTGGTTATGCCCGTGAGGTATTCATTGTTTCTTCTGGCGAAATGATGGCCCTGTACGCTGCTAATAACATCGCTCAGGCAATTAAAAATTTTGGCCGTCGTGGTTATGCCCGTCTGAAAGGTATTATCCTGAATGCTAAAAACATTGAAGATGAACAAAACATCGTAGCTAAGGCAGCTGAGGAGATTGGTACCGAGGTTGTTTTATATGTTCCTCGTAGCGGTGACATCCAGATTGCCGAAAATAAGGGTGGCACTGTTAGTGAGTATGTGAAGGATTCCCCTATGGTTGCAGTTTATAATGAATTAGCCGAGAAAATTTTAGAGATGAGTGAGGATGAATAAGGGAGGTCATTATGAAAAAGATTCTTTTGCTGTTAGCCATGAGCTGTCTGCTGTTGACTAGCGCATTTATGACTGGTTGTGGTCAGGATGCGAAGGAAAGTGCTGCTACTTCCGAAAAGGTCGTATTGGAATATAGTCCGGAGCTGGCGGCTATGGGCTTTAAGGACCCGGTGGTTTTGCCTAAAAGACCGGAGCGTGTTGTTTCTTTAGTACATACTCCTGTTTTGGCTTTGCACGAGATGGGTGTTAAGCAAATTATTATTCCTGAAAACAAAATGTTTGCCTGGCCTGAAGCTTTGGCCAAGGAGGCTAAGCAATTTAATGTTTCCATGAATGATAATTTTGATATTGAAACTATTATTGCTCAACAACCTGACCTGGTTATTGTTGGTTATCAGGCCAAGGATTCCTACGGCAAAATTTTAGAAAAAGAAAAAATTCCCGTATACTATGTCGATGCAGGTCATATTGTACCCTACAGCTCTATTAAAAATTTGACAGAGAATCTGATTAAGGCTTTTGGTAAGGATAATCCTGGTGCCCAGGCTATTGAGGAGCGTTTTGATAAATTGGAAAAACGCATGGAGGCTAAACGTGCTGATAATCAGAGAAAACGTGTAATGGTGCTTCAGTCCGGTCCTCCCAGACATTTTATCCAGAATAAAGAAGGTACCTTAGGTAACATGGCAGATCTTTTAGGTTACGAAAATGTTTACCAGGATACTAAAGCCAAATTGGTGCTTCTGGATAAGGAGCAGGCTTTGAGCTATAATCCCGACGTTATTCTTTGTGTAGGAGGTTCTCCCACCAGCGAGGGTCATCAGAAGGTGATGGAGGAGGATTTTGCAAGAAATCCTGAATACTGGAACTCCATTTCCGCTATTCGTGATGGTCATGTAGTTTATCTGCCTATCAAGTATGTAGCTAGTGCAGGTATTAATGTAATTGACAATATTAATGAATTGATTGATATTTTGGAAGCTAGGAATTTATAAAGATGAAGAAGGAAGTAAGTCTTTTAAAAGTAGGTGGCGTCAGCTTAGTTTTAATTGTATGTCTGGTGGTACTTTCCTTAGTAACTTTAAGTATTGGTACTGCTGAATACACAATTCCTCAAATTGTTGATGCTTTACTCAATAAGGATGACGGGCCCATCCGGGTTATTGTCCTAAATTTACGTTTACCCCGTTTGATTATGGCTATCGAGGTAGGTGCCTGCCTGGCTGTAGCTGGTGCACTGCTCCAATCCGTAATGCGTAATCCCTTGGCAGACCCTGGTATTATTGGTGTTTCTGCCGGTGCAGTAACAGCAGCTACCACTGTGCTGTTGTTATTTCCCACTATGATTTCTCTGGTACCGCTGTTGTCCTTTGTTGGTGCAGCTCTGGCCTGTGTTTTGATTTATATTCTGGCTTGGCGTGATGGTGTGGACCCGGTGCGGATTATTCTTTCCGGTGTTGCCATTAACACTGTGTTGGGCTCCTATAACTCCTTTTTGCAGATGCTGAATGCGGATAATCTAGCCAATGTACTGGTTTTCTTAAACGGCAGCTTGTCCGGTTGTAATTGGGAACAGGTTTATGTTTTGACTTTTTATGCCGGCTTGGGTCTGATTTTAGGCTTCTGCTGTATTAAGAATGCTAATATTCTTCAATTAGGTGACGAAATGGCCAAAAGCTTGGGCATTAATGTTAACTGGGTGCGTGTTCTGTTGTCCGGTGTTGCTGCTTTCCTGGCGGCGTCCACTGTTTCTGTAGCAGGTATGATTGGTTTTATTGGTCTGGTTGTACCTCATATTGCAAGAATGATGGTTGGTTCCGATTATAAGGCATTGTTGCCGGTTAGTACCTTATTAGGTGCTGTACTGCTTTTGGCTGCAGATACCTTGGGCCGTACCCTGATTCCTGGTATGGAGATTCCCGTGGGTATCATTATGGCTGCTACTGGCGGACCGTTTTTCCTATATATGTTAAGAAAGAAGGGGAAAGTAAGTGGAAGTTAAAGGTCAGAACTTGGAAATTGGCTATGACGGACTGATTATCATCCCTGAAATCGACATAGAGGTACGTAAGGGTGAAATCACTACCATCATCGGACCTAACGGAAGTGGTAAATCCACTGTACTGAAGGCCTTGACAAGATTGCTAAAATATACTAAGGGTGTAGTATTTATCAACGGCTGTGATTTAAAGGAAATGGAACCTAAAAAATTGGCGCGCTGTATTGGTGTACTGCCCCAGATGCACTGTGCTCCTCCAGATTTTAAGGTTAAGGATTTGGTTGCCTATGGTCGTGTGCCTTATCAGAAATGGTATAAGGGTAACACTGCTGAGGATGAGGAGATTATTGAATGGGCTTTAAAGACTACTGGTACCTGGCATATGCGTAATAAGTCCATTAATGCCTGCTCCGGTGGTGAAACTCAAAGGGTGTGGATTGCCACTGTTTTAGCACAGCAGCCGGAAATCCTTTTCCTGGATGAACCCACCACCTATTTGGATATTTCTCATCAGCAGGAAACCATGCGTGTTGTAAAAAAACTGAATCGTGAATCCGGTATTGGCGTGGTTATGGTGCTTCATGATTTGGAACAGGCCTTGGAGGTTAGCGATCGTATTATCGTTATCAAAGAAGGCCATAAATATAGCGAGGGCACTCCGGAGGAGGTTATTACTCCTAAAATGCTTCATGAGGTTTATAATGTGGAGGCGGACGTCATTAAGCTGCCCGGCCGCAAAAAGCCTTTAATCGTATATAAGGAAATTTAGTAAAGAGGAAGGTTCATAAATGACAGAAAATAAAGGTAAGGAAATCGTTAGTAAGCTAATACCCTTAAGCAAAGCTAAGAAGGTTAAGGATATTCCCCAGCTAACCCATGCGTTATTCCCTGGTACCCATTGCCCCTTGATGGGTGCGGCTATGGCCGTAGGTGGAATTCAGGGTAGCCTGCTGGTTGTAGTAGGTACCGACGAATGTACCTATTACACCAAAAGCATGACCATTCATTCTGAAAATTTTGGTGGTTTGAACGGACGTTGCGTATCCGTGGTATTGAATGACCATGATGTAACCTTTGGTAGCACTGAAAAAATGCATGAGACCTTCAAAGAAATTATGGAAGAATATAAGCCTGAATGCGTTTTCCTGGTAACTACCTGTGTTATTGAAATCATTGGTGATGACTATGACGCCATTGCTGAAGAATTGAGCAAGGAATACCATATTCCTGTAGCTGCTGTACATACTGAGCATTTCAAATGTGAGGATCATTTCCCAGGACTGGAAAGGACCTTGACTGCTTGTGCGGCTATGATGACTCCTCAGGAAAAGGATGGCAGCATAAATGTTTTAGGCCAACGTATGGGCGACTTTGCTACTACTGAGCTGGCTGCACTTCTTAAGGAGGCTAATCAGAAAATTGGCATGCAGCTGCCCAGCGGTTGTACAGTGGATGAGGTGCGCCGTGCTGCAGCCGCTAAGGTTAATATCGTAGTTCACGATATTGCTTTACCCTTGGCCCAGGAAATGGAAGCTAATTTTGGTATTCCCTATGTGTATTTTAACCGTTTTGCAGATCCGGAAAAAATCTATGCTAATTACCAGAGCCTTTTCCAATATCTAGAAGTACCCGTACCGGCAGCAGTTGAAGAAAAATATGCTGCATGTAAGGCTTTAATTGCTGAAAAACAGTCCAAGCTGGAGGGCATTACCTATATCTATGGCAATACTCCTTACGACTGCTTTGAAATTAACAATTTTATGACTAGCTTGGGGATGGTTCCGCAGGTTATTCAGACCAATAGATTGCCGGAGCATGATAAGGAGAATATTCAAGGCATTTTGGCCAAGGCCGATCCTTTACTCTGCAAATCTGCTAATATTGCTCCTTTACAATATGTATATGATGAATTACATCCCCATCTTTATTTAGGCCACGAATTTGGCGCGCGTCTGCGTAAAAAAGGTATTGCTGTGGTACATAGTGATATGGCGATGAATATGTTGGGCTTTGAAACCACCAGCTACTTATTAGGTCAAATTGAAAAAGCTATTGATGAATGCTTTGCTTATAGAAAGGAGCTAGGCTTATGAGTTTATGTAGATTTCTCCCTGTTCCTTCTGACCGTATGGGCATTGTATGGAGCTTGTTGAGCATTAAGGACAGTGTGGTCTTAGAATATGGTCCTGCCGGAACTACTCATTTTAGCATGGGCCTTTATGGCACTCTGGGAGTAGAATGGAGGCAGTCTCTTTTTACTACCCATATGAGTGAGGATGACGTTATCATGGGTGATGTTACCCGTCTGGAAGAGGCTATTGTGGAAATTGACGAAAGTCAACATCCAAAGGTTATCTTCGTTGTTACCTCCTCCATTGCGGCAGTCATCGGTACTGATATTAAAGGCGTCTGCAATTATATGCAGTCCGAGGTTAAAGCTAAGCTGATTGCTGTAGATCGTGGCGGCTTCCGTGGCGATTATAGTAAGGGTATTCTTGATATCAATACTCTTCTGGTAAAAAAATTAGCTAAGCCGGTGGCAGTGAAGGACGAAAAATCCTTTAATATTTTGGGAGCCTCCATGGGAAGGTTTAGAATGCAATCCGATATCTGGGAAATCAAGAACATGATGGAGGAGGGCTTCGGCTTCCATTTGAATACCAGTCTTTGTGCAGATACCTCTGTAGAGGAGCTGCAGAATTTGGCCACTGCTAAAGTTAATATCGTCCTCAGCTATGAAGCCCTGGAGGCTGCACAGCTGATGGAGAAGAAATATGGTATTCCCTATGTTTATAAGGTTCCCTATGGTTATCAGGCTACCATGGAATTCTTAGAGGCAGTTGCAGCTGCGTTGGATGTTGAGGTGAACGCAGCACTGATGGGCCGCTTACAGGAGAAAAATGCTGAACTGGCTATGTATAAAATGATGGGTCGCAAGAAAACTCATTTAGCTGCCTTCCTGAAAGGTGATTACGATACCATTATGGGCATAGCTGCTTTTGTTGCTAGTACGGGCATTAAAATTTCTCATAAAATTTGTACTCACTCTCTTAAGCCCATACCCGATTGCCCTGAAGACGTAGAGTATTATGCAGATGAAAAGGATTATTTGAACTGCCTGGCAGAAATGCATAAGGCCCTCATCCTGGGTGATGATATTACCCTGGAGGAAGCCGCTGCCGATAATATGAAGGTACGTATCAGTGCTCCCTTTGTTAATGGTGCTCAGGTAGCTAAGCATCTGCCCTTGATGGGTGAAAAGGGTGCGGACTACCTGCTGGAAGCAATAGATGCTTATTTTTGGCATTTATAATTAGGAAGAGGATAAAAAATGTTGAATTGGAAAAAATTTGTCAGCATGGGTTTAATGCTGGGACTGCTGCAATGTGCCAGCGCTTCAGCTGCTGAACCCGTTGTAGAAGCTGTTAAGCCTGAGGTGAAGACGGTAATAGTCGATACCTCCACGGATAAGGTGATTGATGTTAAAGAAATGGTAGCATCCTTGGACGGCTATGACGCGCTGTTTTTTGGTGAGTACCATGATCAGGATATCCTTCACGAGATTGAATATGAGGTTTTTGAAAGCCTGTATGCTAAATATGGTGATCGTTTAGTTTTATCCATGGAAATGTTTGAGGCGGATAATCAGGATGTTTTGGATGAGTACTTAGATGGTGAGATTAGTGAGGATAATTTCTTAGCCAACTCCCGTCCTTGGCCTCGCTATAAGGCTGACTATCGTAAGCTGGTGGAATTTGCTAAAGCGCATGATCTGCCTGTAGTAGCAGCTAATATTCCTCGCTTTATGGCTCATTATGTAGCAGTGGATGGTAATACAGATAAGGTTGGATATGATTATAAAAAATATCTACCCCGTGAAACTACTGCTCCCGAGGGGGCTTACAAGGATAAATTTTTTGGCCATATGAGCCGTGGGGAAGCCTCTCAGGAAATGCAGCTGCGGATGGATAGAATGTTTGCTGCACAATGTATTAAGGATGACAAAATGGCAGAGAGCATTTTTGATTTTCTTCAGGATGAACCCAAAAGCTTTATTTACCACGTAAATGGCTGTTTCCACTCCGATTCCCATTTAGGTACCGTGGAACGCCTACAGCAGCGTGCACCTGGCTTAAAGATTGCTGTTATTACTTCCAAGGATTTACCGGCGGACGGTAAATATTTGGCAGTTTATGATGACCATAAAAAGATTGGCGAATATATTGTTTATTTTACAAGAGTAGATAAGAAAGCTAATTGATAAAATTGCATTGACAAGACTTCTCTTATATCTGGCAGCTGAAGCTTCAGCTACTAGGTATTTAGAGGGGTCTTTTGCTGTTTCAAGGGTAAGACATGGTGACGGTTAATAAAAAGACCACGATTAAGTGACCACCTGGCTTTTTTTTATAGCGGCTGAAAGCTTGGTGGTAGCAAGACAAGGAATTGTCTTATTATTGTAGAAGGTAATTGAAAGCAATACCAGCTGGAAGTTTCCCCAAGCTGTGACTAAAAAGGAATTTTACTTAAAAATTATGACCAGGTACTAAATAGATAATTGAGAAATTATGAGAAAAAATCTCATTAAGTAAAATATTTTTTCGATTTGGGACTACCTAAATGCTGTTTCTGTGTTATAATAAGTATATATATATGTATGGAAACTAGAAAGGGGCGACGGTTGTTCATGAGGAGAGGCTTTGTGAGTTTGTGCTTAGCAGCGGCGTTATGCTTTATCCAGGCAAATACTGCTTTGGCTGCTTTTGAATATGGGGATGAAGGTCAGGTAGTAGTTGGTATCCAAAAACGCTTGGCCGAGTTAAACTATACCGTTGGCTATGTTGATGGTGTTTTCGGTAATGATACTGAAGCAGCTATCAAGGCCTTTCAGCGTGACCGTAATTTGGAGGTTGATGGCATTGTAGGTGGAGCAACCTATCGTGCATTGATGAATAATGAATTACCTCCTAACAGAAGTGGTCACAGTGCCATTATCCGCAAAATAGTGCGTGTAGCCTATAGCATGATAGGTGTGCCCTACGTATTTGGCGGAACTAGCCCTTATGGTTTTGATTGTTCTGGTTTCACTCAGTATGTTTTTGGTCGTGCCGGTGTTTCTATTCCCCGTACTGCAGATGTGCAAATGGATTACGGTCGTTATGTATCCAGTGATAATTTAAGAATAGGTGATTTGGTTTTCTTTACTACCTATGAGGCTGGTGCTTCTCATTGCGGCATTTATCTCGGCAATGGCAAGTTTATTCATGCTGGTACCAGCACTGGTATTACCGTGTCCGATGCTTTCAGTGGTTATTGGGGTGCACGTTACTACGGAGCCTGCAGAATTTTCTAAAATGGTTTGACAAAATCATAGTAAAGAGGTATACTTACTTGTGTTAAATAATTCCCCGATAGTTCAGCCGGTAGAACACCTGACTGTTAATCAGGGCGTCGTAGGTTCGAGTCCTACTCGGGGAGCCAGTTTATAATTCTATTTTCATAGAGGAAAGCGAGCATTTTTGCTCGCTTTTTTTATTTATTGTGTTTATTTTGTGATAAAAAGAGTGATTCTGAAAATTTGCTTAAAGATATGTTATAATTAGTTTATCATGGTTAATATGTACAATAGGACGTGATTTAATAGTGGAAAATGTTTTTGACGCAATAGAATATATATATAGTAGTGAGGCTAATCCGCAAAATATTTTAAAGCGGAAGGAAATAGAGGGCTATTTACGTACCCAGGCCTGGGCTGGCTGTAATGATGAGCAGCTTATGGTCAAATATGAACAAATCTTTATGATCATCCTATATTTACAAATGGACGAAAGTGATATCGGTATGTTGGATAGGGATGATTTTATTGATATGGTAGCTTGGCTGGGACGTAATATTCCTGGCTTTGAACTAGATGAAGCAAAGCTGAGCGAATATTTGGATTGCTGGCAGGATTTCTTTAATTATCTTGTTACCAAGCGGATGGTGTTGCATGTTAATGCGCCCCGGGAAGCAAAGGCTTTACTTTTACCCCAGGGAAAATTGGCTTTACTGGACAGAGAAGGTAATTTCCTGCCCGAGGCTAAGGAATATGCCCGTTTTGCAACTCCAGATCCCGATGAGGGTGTTATTTACAATTTAGATAATGCCTATGCGATGTTGAAAAAACCTTTGCAGGTATTTTTTACTAAGGACAATTATAAAAGAGATTATTTAAAGGCACTGGAGCTTTTTGATGTAGTACTGGTCAAGGATAGGGAGGAGCTTGCTCCTAATACTGTTGGCCATGAAGAGGTATTTTGGCAATACTTTCTTTTTGACTATCATATGCTGAGAACTGATTTGACCCCCATCCAGTATTTTTATGAAAAGGGTTTTGCTAAGGATAAGCTTCATTGGGGGAAGGCGGACCGTTATTATTTGGAGGAGCTTCAGGGAACGACCCTAAGGATTTTTAGTGCCGAATATCAGGAGGAGGACGGCTTTTACGCATGCCGTGATTTTTTCACCAAGGAGTATTTCTCCGTGTTCATTCCCACAGAGGAAAATGTAGTCAAAAAGGATTGGCTGCTTATCGGCCACTTATATGGCAATGATTATAGGGCAATGGACTATATTAACAGTGTTTATTTGCCGCAGGGCTTTCGGAAGAAAATGCTTGACCAGCTTTTAGAAATGCGGAAATGGGTAAGTGCTTCCTGGGGGCATGTGCCTTCCTGGAAAGAATTTATCAGCCGTTATCCCTTACTGGTGCGTCATATATTTTCACTTTATTCCACCTATGTTATGTTGGAAAGCTTTGGCTATCAAACCAAAGTACAGAATTATGAGCCGGCCGAAATACCAGCCAGTGTGGAACCGATTTTTACAAGGACTTTGCGTATTTTACAGAGAACTTTAAATATAGCTTCCTATGATATGACCTTAATAAGAAATATGGCGGGTGATTTTCTGCAAAGCTATACTATTAATGCCAATGATCAGATTCTCTGGTGCATTGCTATCGTAGAAACCTTTATGCGTCTGAACCGGTTGACAGATGGAGGTATTGTTCAGGGATTGGAAAAAATTAATCTTGATAAGATGGTGAAAATAGTACAGGCTACGCTGCAATTAGAAGAATACGACCCGCGTTATGTGAATGAGCATGGCTTGATTATGATGACAGTTGCGAAATAAAGGGGAGATGTTTATGAAATGTAATTTTTGTGGCAGAGAAGTAGAGGCTCAGGTTAGTGAATGTCCCTATTGCCATTATCAGTTTAAAAAGGATGCCCAGGTGTTGTCTGCACGTGAAAGAGATACCTTTAATGGTGTAACTATTGAAGAAGATGGTAGTACTAAGTACCATGAAGAAAAGCACGAGGAGCAGACCAGGGAGGAGGACCGTCCGCAATTTGGCAGACAGCGTCGTGAGGATGGTCAGGAGGAAATGCGACAGCAGGTACCGCCTCAGTTTAAGGTACATACTATGGGCTGTAGTAGCGGCTTGTTGTTTACATTAATTGTTTTGGCTGCCATCGTAGGCTTATTTTTCTTCCTGCTGCCTACCTTGGTCGTTTTTGCGGCTATCGGTGCGGTAGTAGTGTTCGTTTTAAGGCTCTTTATGTAACTTTGTGAGCTAGAATAAAAATAGGTAAAAAATAATCCGTATGCTACACCTGCTGGTGGAGCATACGGATTTTCTTTTAAGAAAAATTACATCATGGAGTTTACTTCAGGATTTGCTTTGGGGTCCAGAGCATCTGCTTGTTCAAAAATAAAAGCAGGAGAAGGATAGTAGAATTGGCAATGTTGGAAATTGATAACTTCGGTGGAGAAGCGTTTTAACAGAGTATAGGTTGCACGTTCTTCGAAGTCAATTAAATTATCCTTATTGATATCAGCATCATCTACGATTACCAGCAGGTAAGCCGGTACTACGGGAGCATCCTCGGGGACTGCACTGCGGTCCAATGGGATACTGGGAACGATACGCATTTTGCCGATAGGTTGTTGATTTTCATTAAATAACATACAGCTATAAACATTGTCGTACAGAGTACGAGAAAGTTTTAAAGTATAAGCGCTATTACTCATGATTTTGTGCACACTCCTTAAATTAATATGTTAACATTGTAACACAAAGATTGGTTTTAGGCAAAACAGAAAATGTATTTCTGTATACATAAAATTTTGGGAAATTTTTTGCAGGAATTTTTGTTTTTTCCTCGAAATACAAAAGATATAGTATTTATTTATATGGTGAACTGTATCTAGTTCGCAATTCAAGGAGGGGTTTTAAATGAAAATGAAAAAATTAGCCAGCTGTTTGCTGGGCATGGTAGCGATGGCTGCTTTAGTAACCGGTTGTGGTGGAGATGACAAAGCACCTGCTACACAAAAATTTATTAATATTGCAACAGGCGGTACCGCTGGTACCTATTTCCCCCTGGGTGGCGCATTGTCCGATGTTTTAAATAAAAATATTCCCGGCTGCAATGCTTCTGCACAATCCACTGGTGCTTCCGTGGCTAACGTTAATCTGTTGAACCAAGGCAAGGTAGATATTGCTTTTATTCAAAACGATATTTCCTACTATGCAGCTAATGGCACTGAAATGTTTGCTGGTAAACAAGTAAAGGGCTTGCAGGGTTTGGCTACCTTGTATCCTGAAACTATTCAAATTGTTACTTTAAAGAAAACCGGCATTGATTCTATTGATGATTTTAAAGGTAAACGTGTAGCAGTTGGTGCTGCAGGCTCCGGTACTGAAGCTAATGCGCGTCAGATTATGGAAGTTTATGGTATTACCTATGATGATGTTGACGAACAGTATTTATCCTTTGGTGAAGCTGCTAGTGCTTTGAAGGATGGCAATATTGATGTTGCGTTTGTAACTGCTGGTCACCCCACTGCTGCAATCCAGGATATTTCCACTCAGCATGATGTTGTTTTAGTTCCTGTTGATGCGGATAAAGCTGATGCATTAATTCAGAAATATCCCTTCTACACTAAGCTGAACATTGATGCCAATACTTATAATAAACAGACTGTGGACGTTCCTGCAGTTGCAGTTAAATGTATGCTTGTTGTAACCGACAAGATGGATGACCAGACCGCCTATGATGTAACTAAGGCCTTGTACAACAATCTTGATCGTATGAAGGCTGCTCATGCTGCTGCTGATGCTATTTCCAAGGAAACCGCTAAAGACGGCATGTCCATTAATGTTGCACCGGGTGCTGATAAATTCTACGCTGAAAAATAAGCTTTTGTAATGAAACAGCATTTACAAGACTGGAAACCGGGGCAAGCCGGGTTCCAGTCTTTTTTTAGAAAAAAAAATTACTTATATTATTTTTTATTACTTGTTTTTTTGTGTTTTTTTTGGTACGCTAACAATATTGTAGTTTCTTTAAATCCTGAAGGAAATAGAAAAAGTGTCAGCTTTGCTACTGAGGTGGGTGATACCTGGTATATTACCTTTACTCATTCAGTGGAAAAAACGCCTTGGGAAGAATACTACAGGGTTCAGGGTATCAATGATTTGATATTGACGCATACGCGTTTTGAGTCCCTTGGCTGGGGCTATCCCTATTCTCCTGCCGATGGTAAGTTTCGGCATACTGACGATGGCAAATTTGTCGTGGAGATGAATAGACCGTATAAAACAGTAAAATTACGGATTGCTGAACAGGCATTGCCTTGTATCGTTCATCATGGTCAGACATATAATTTATGTGAATTGTTTGGACATGGGAGTCTAGTTGAAATAAAAGTGGAACGACGTTGGCAATATTGGATTAAATGAGGATGATTTAAAAAAATGAAGGGGAGGTGCTATGCCATGACTGCAAAAGAAGTTAATCAAGAACTTTCTGCAGATGAGGTATTGCAAAGATACGATAAGGAATCCAATAAACGTGAATTTACTGGTTTATGGAAACATATTATTGATGCTATCTGTATTTTATTCGCCGTATTTCAATTATATACGGCTATGTTCGGTGTTTTAGACGCTCATTTACAACGTGCTATTCACTTGGCCTTTGGCTTCGTGTTAATTTTTCTATTGTTCCCTGGGCGGAAGAGATGGTCTAAATCATCTGTTCACCCGGTTGATATTGCTTATGCAGTTGTCAGTGCAGCCAGCGTTCTTTATATCGTAGTTAATTATAAGGAACTGGTGCTCCGTGCTGGTATGAATACTCAAACCGACTTTATTGTTGGTCTGATTGGTACGTTGATGGTATTTGAAGCCGCTCGTCGTGTGGTAGGCTGGCCCATGATTACCGTAGCTCTGACTTTTATGATCTACGCTTTTGTAGGACCATATATTCCTGGTATTATGGCTCACCGTGGTGTTGGTCTACAGGAAATGATAGAACATTTATTCTTTACTACTGAAGGTATTTTTGGTACTCCCATGGGTGTGTCTTCTACCTTTATCTATCTGTTTATTTTATTTGGTGCTTATTTGGAAACCACTGGCCTGGGTAAATTCTTCATCGATTTAGCTAACGCTGTAGCTGGTTGGGCAGCAGGTGGTCCGGCTAAGGTTGCCGTACTTTCTTCCGGTCTGATGGGTACCGTATCCGGCAGCTCCGTAGGTAACGTAGCAGGTACCGGTGCTTTTACTATTCCTATGATGAAGAAATTGGGCTATCGCCCGGAATTTGCTGGTGCCGTTGAAGCTTCTGCTTCCACCGGTGGTCAATTGATGCCTCCGGTAATGGGTGCAGCAGCCTTCCTGATGGCAGAATTTGTCGGTGTACCTTATTTTGATGTTGTTAAAGCAGCGGTTATTCCCGCACTTTTGTATTATATCGGCGTATGGTTGGGTGTACATTACGAGGCTAAGAAAAATGGCTTAAAGGGCACTCCGCGTGAGGACTTGCCTAAATTTAAAACCCTCTTTGTAGAAAAAGGTCATTTGGCCTTACCCTTGATTGTTATCGTTTACCTTTTGGTAAGTGGCTTTACTCCCATGCGTGCTGCTTTGGCGGCAATCCTTTTAAGTATTGTATGTGCAAGCTTACGTGCTTCTACCCGCATTACCTTTAGACAGGGTATACAGGGCCTGATTGATGGTTCTAAGGGTGTTCTGGGCGTTTTGATTGCTTGTGCTACTGCAGGGATCATTATTGGTGTTGTAACTAAAACTGGTGTAGGCCTGAAGGTTGCTACTGCCCTTTTGGATTTGTCCGGTGGTCAATTATTACCGGCTATGTTCTTTACTATGATTACCTCCCTGATTTTAGGTATGGGCGTGCCTACCACTGCTAACTATGTAATTACCTCCACTATTGCGGCTCCTGCATTAGTACAAATGGGTATTCCTGTTTTAGCTGCGCATATGTTTGCTTTCTATTTTGGTATTGTTGCCGACGTTACCCCGCCAGTTGCCTTAGCGGCCTATGCAGGTGCAGGTATCGCTGGTGCAAATCCCATGAGAACGGGTGTAATTGCGGCTAAGTTATCCATTGCGGCGTTTATTGTACCATATATCTTTGTTTTAGCACCGGAACTGTTGATGATTAATGCTTCCGTACTGACTATTACCTTGAGTACTATTACTGCTGTTATTGGTATGTGGGCAGTATCCGTATCCATGATTGGTTTCTGCAATAGTCTTTTGAATCGTGTTCAAAGAATTATCTTCTTTATCGGTGGTATTTGCCTGATTATCCCCGGCTCCTTTACCGATATTGGCGGTGTAGCTATGATTGTAGTGGCTTACATCTGGCAAAAAAAACAGGCTAAAAAGGCTTAAATTTTCTAATCTGGTAGTGTTTGCACTACCAGATTTTTTATTTATATTTACTAGCAGGCGGGAGTCATTATTTATAGCCGGATGTAGTCTACGAAGAAGATGGACGTAATACTATAGCGGCATTTGTGAGACGGACTGGTAAGGCTTTAGGAGTGGTACAAGTCTTTAAAGAAAAGCCTGAAAATAGCAGGGTAAAATACCAGGGAGTTAATTCTGTTCTAGAAATTATATTAGCTTAATAGAAAAATTAAAAGAAATATGGTCCTGGCGCAAGCTAGGACCTTTAATTTTAGAGGACGAATAAGACTACTGGAGCCTGTACTGATAGTGTAAATGGACTATTAGTTGGCAAATATAGAGTCTGTATGCTATAATAAGCTAATAAATAATTTTTAGTAAAAGGAGTTAGCCCATGAAAGGTAATATTAGTGGTGTACGTAGACATAGCCTAGCTGAAGCTTCCGGTATCGTGGTCGGAGAAAAGCTGTGCAGCGTGGATGGCGTACAGATACAGGATATTATTGAGCTTAGCTTTTATACTTCTGATTACGAAGTAGAGTTAGAGATAGAGAATGCCGCTGGTCAACGCAGAAAAGTCCGCATTGAGAAGCATCCCGATGAGGATTTGGGCTTGGAGTTTGAAGCAGCAGTTTTTGATAAAGTAAGAACCTGTTATAATAAATGTATTTTCTGCTTTGTGGATCAGATGATTCCTGGTATGAGACCCGGTCTTTATGTTCGTGATGATGATTACCGTCTATCCTTCCTTTATGGTAATTTTATTACTTTGACTAATATGAAGGATGATGATTTTGACCGTATTATCCGCAATCATCTGACTCCTCTGTACGTATCTGTTCATGCGACCGACCCTCAGGTACGTTGTACGATGATGAAGAATCGCTTTGCCGGTGAGTTGATGGAAAAGCTGCATCGCCTCATTGATGCTGGCGTTCAGGTGCATACTCAGATTGTCTGCTGTCCCGGCTACAATGATGGGGATATCCTAGCAAAGACCTTTGCTGATCTGCGTGCACTTCATCCCGGCGTTTTGACCATGGCCGTGGTGCCGGTCGGCTTAACTAAGCATCGCGAGCACCTGCCCGGTATGCGTACCTTTACGAGGGAAGAGGCTGAAGCTCTGGTGGATCAGGTAACTGCCTGGCAGGCGCAATGTCGTAGGGAAGATGGCAAGAGCTTTGTTTACCTGGGGGATGAATTTTATCTGCTAGCAGGCAGAGAGGTACCTCCTGCTGACTGGTATGATGGTTTCCCACAATTAGAAAATGGTATCGGTCTGACTCGTAAGTTTATTACGGAATGGGAGGATACTCTGAAGCTGATGACGAGGGTGAAAGCTGCTAAACCAGCTATTATCCCGGTCGGTGAGTCGGCTTATAAGGTTTTGAAACCCTTAATGGAGGACCTGGCCGAAAAATATCAGGTGGAGCATAAATTTATGTCCATACCCAATTTGTTCTTTGGCGGTAAGGTAAATGTTACCGGCCTTTTAACTGGTAGTGATATTTTAACTGCTGTACCTACAGGAGCACGTTTAGTGTTGCCGGCAGTAGTTTTGAATAGTGATAATTTGTTTTTAGATGATATGTCCTTTAAGGAATTTAAGGGGAAATATCGGGGAACAGTTGAGGTGGCAGCTGATGCCAAGGAGCTTTTGCATTTACTGACCACACCTAAGGAGGGTTAAAATGTTACAGGTTTATACAGGTACCGGTAAGGGGAAGACTACAGCTGCTTTGGGGGTAGCTTTACGAGGTGCCGGTTATAATTTAAAAACTACTATGTTCTCTTTTTTGAAGGACGATCCCGATTATGGTGAAGCAAGAGCTTATAAGCTTTTACCCGGCTTTGTTTTAAAACAGGTGGGTAGGGATGCCTTTGTTAATTTCCGTAATCCGGACCCCGTTGATTTAAAGATGTGTCGTGATGGTTGGGAATTAGCTAAGAAAACTATTGCCAAGCAGGAAGCAGATATTTATATTCTGGATGAGCTGAACATTGTCTTAGCCACTAAGATGCTGCCCACAGAGGAAGTTGCGGAATTTTTAAAGGAATATAAGAATGAGGTTGAAATTATTATGACTGGCCGTGGGGCACCGGAGGAAATAGTTAAAATTGCAGATCTGGTGACTGACATGCAGGAGGTTAAGCATTATTTCCATAAGGGCGTTTCCTCCCGCGACGGCATTGATCACTAAAAGGAGAGAGTACGAAGATGGGAAAACCGATAGTAGCAATTGTAGGTCGTCCTAACGTAGGTAAATCTACATTGTTTAATATTTTTGCCAACAGTAGAATTTCTATTGTTGAAGATACTCCCGGTGTAACTCGTGATAGACTGTATGCTACAGCTGAATGGCTGGACCATGAGTTTATGATGGTTGATACCGGTGGTATTGAAATTATGAATGCTGATGCCATTGCCGTATCCATTCGTCAACAGGCACAGATTGCCATTCGTGAGGCTGATGTTATTCTTTTTGTTTGTGATGCCCGTGCAGGTATTACAAGTGAGGATGCAGAGGTAGCCAAGTTGCTGCGTCAATCTAAAAAGCCCATTGTTCTGGCAATTAACAAGGCTGATTCTCCTAAGCAGGAGATGAGCATTTACGAATTTTATAATTTAGGTATTGGTGAGCCTATTCCTGTTTCTGCGGCTAACCATTTGGGCTTGGGTGATCTGCTGGATTCTGTAGTCAGCAAATTTGCTGAAAAAAATACCTTTGGTGAAATTGATGATGATGATGAAATCAAGGTAGCGCTGATTGGTCGTCCTAATGTGGGCAAATCCTCCATCTTTAATGCGTTGGTAGGTCAGGAGCGCTCCATTGTCAGCAATGTAGCAGGTACTACCCGTGACGCTATCGATACCCAGGTTGTTCGTGAGGGGCAGAAATATCTTTTTATTGATACAGCTGGTATGCGTCGTAAGGCGAAAATTGATGAGCCTATCGAAAAATATAGTATCATGCGTTCCTTGCGTGCAGTGGATCGCAGTGATGTAGTGTTAATGGTTTTTGATGCCGTGGAGGGTGTTACCGACCAGGATAAGAAAATTGTAGGCTATGCTCATGAAGCTGGTAAGGCTATTATCCTGGTAGTTAACAAATGGGATTTGTATGAAAAGGATAATACATCCACTCTGCGTTATACGGAAATGCTGCGTAATGAGCTGGTATTCCTTCAGTATGCTCCGGTAGTTTATGTTTCTGCTGTTACTAAGCAGCGTATCCACCGCCTGCCCGAGGTTATTTCCTATGTTGCAGAGCAAAATGCTATGCGTGTGGCTACCAGTGTATTGAATCAGGTTATTGAGGACGCTATTGCTATTAATCCGCCTCCCAGTGAGCATGGAAAACGCCTGAAGATTCTTTATGTAACTCAGGTTAAGATTAAACCGCCTACTTTTGTTATTTTCGTTAACGATCCTGAGATTATGCACTTCTCATATCAACGTTATTTGGAAAATAAACTACGCGAGGCATTTGGCTTTGAGGGCACTCCTATCCAGATGATTATCCGCGGTAAGAACGAAGAAGATTAGGAGATGGAAAATAAATAATGATGGGTAGCGAAATAGGAGTACTACATTATGTATTAGGCTTTGCTTTAGGCCATGTTTTAGGTTCCGTGCCCTGCGGCTTGTGGATTGTAAAAGCATTCTTTGGCATTGATATCCGCGAGTACGGTAGCAAGAACATCGGTACTACCAATGTTTTCAGAACAGTAGGTGCAAAGACCGCTGCTTTGGTAATGCTGGCAGATATGTTAAAGGGTATTATAGCAGTTGCTTTGGTGAATTACCTTTATGCAGATTCCCTGTTGAATGTTGTTACTGCTTTAGGCGCTATTTTAGGTCATAGCTATTCCTTATTCCTAGGCTTAAAAGGTGGTAAGGGTGTTGCTACTGGTTTGGGTATCCTGGTATTCCTTATGCCGGATTCTTCCTTAATCTGCTTTGGCATTTGGTTAGTTATCGTATTATTAACCCGTTATGTATCCTTGGGGTCCATGGTAGCTGGTTGTTCCACACCTTTTTTGGCCTGGTATTTAGGTTACCATACCTCCTATATTGTGCTCTGTGTTTTAGCGGCTATGTTCGTAGTTTTACGTCATAAGGAAAACATTAAACGTCTGCTCAATGGCACGGAAAGCAAGATTAAACAGGGTAATATCAAAAATATTAAATAAGGCAAAAAATAAGAGAGCTTCGCATTGCTGCGGAGCTCTCTTTTGTATAGGCTATATCTGACGAGTTACTGGCGGTTGTTGTTTTTAGTACTTAAAAGTCGTTGGGAGCAACTTCACCAAAGGTAAAACCTACAATCTGGTCGGCAAAAATATTCATAACCGGCAGCTTCAGGGAAGCCTCTGGATTACTGAAGGAACGGATGGTAACGTTTTTCAGCTGGATGGTGGAGGCATTATTGATAAAGGGAATTTTTTCTTCCCCCAGCTTCTGCATCAGCTTATCGCGTTTTTCCAGCATGGCACTATTCAACTGTACGTAGCCCTCTCTTTCCTTGGAGGTAACTACCGTACCGATAATAGAAGCAGAGCTGGTAAAGAGGACAATACGGGAATCCTCCTGCGCCTCCTTGGTTTCATTAAAAGCTGCCTGATAGGCCTGTAGCGTAAAGGCCTTGGCATCGACTGCGGTATTGGACCGCATGGGAACTTTTTTATCCATAATAAACACACTCCTTTATTATCAGTGGAGGATAATAGTGGATAGGGAGCTATTGTCCAGCAAAGGTGCATCAAGGAAGGCTTGTTGCACTTCTCCTTTAGTGTAGACCTATCTAGGTTAAATGTCAAATAGTCAAAGTACAAGGGCGGTACTACTTAAGTAAAATTCTTGTGAAGAAAAGGGGCTATCTTTGCAGGGCATAATAATTTATGTTATAATGATAATGCTATAAGGGCAGCAGTGATGCTTAGGGCAAGAAGCTTGGAGCAGAGAAAAGTTTATACTGTGTAAGCAATGTTCTCAGTGCTGGGTGGCATTGAGATTTTTTTATGTATCCGCATAGCGGGCTAGATAATAAAGTGAGCAGCTGGACTGCAGTCTATATAAAGCAAGAAGGAAAAGAGGTAAAGAGAATGGCGAATGGCTTTGAGGCATTAAAGGTATGTTCCCAAACAGTGGAATTATTGTTAAAGATGGGAATTAGAAAGCCCATGCCCGTACAGGAGCAGGCGATTCCCGCCCTATATGCAGGTAAGGACGTTATTGCCAGAGCGCAAACAGGCACAGGTAAAACCATGGCCTTTTTGCTGCCCCTGGTAGAAAAAATTGATACTAGTAAGAGCTATGTACAGGCTCTGGTAATTACCCCCACAAGGGAGCTGAGTCAGCAGGTAGCCACAGAACTGAAGAAGATTATTGGTGACCGGGAGATTAAGGTGCTGGCAGTTACTGGTGGTCGTGATTTTGAAACCCAAAAGCATAAGTTGGAAGGCAAAAGTCATGTACTCATTGGTACAACAGGTCGCTTGCTGGACCATATCCGTAAGGGTAATACCTCCTTGGGCGGGGTAAAATATCTGGTTCTGGATGAAGTGGATGAAATGTTGCAGCAGGGCTTTATTGACGAAGCTGGGGAGCTGATCAGCATGACAAATCCGGAGCATCAGACCATGCTTTGCTCTGCCACCCTTTCTGAGGAGGTGCGGAAGCTGGGCAAGCGCATTACTAAGAACTGCGCTCTGATTGATATTAATCCGGAGGAGGCTACTGTTGCCAAAATCAGACAAATCTGCCTTAAAACTACGGATGAATATAAAAATAAGGTTGTGGCAGGTCTAATTGATCGATATAATCCTTATCTGATGATTGTTTTCTGTATGAGTAAGGAACGTACTAAGGAGCTGGGAGAATGGTTGGGCATGCAGGGCTATAATGTGGACGTGCTCCATGGTGAGATGTCTCCGGCCAAGCGTAAAACAGTTATGAAGAGCTTCCGTGACGCTAAAATACAGATTCTAGTTGCTAGTGACCTGGCAGCTAGAGGTCTGGATGTGGAAGGCGTTACTCATGTTATCAATTACGATATTCCCCATGATCCGGAATGGTATGTGCACCGTATTGGTCGTACTGGTCGTGCCGGTAATGATGGTATTGCCGTTACTTTATATACCGCTGATGAGGTAAAATGGTTGCGCAATATTGAAAATAAGCTGAACGTGACTATGGAGCGTCAAAATCTGGAAGGTAAGACCGTAGCACGTCGAAGCGTAGCTAGTGCTTCCACAGGCAAAGCTAAGAAGAATAATACACCCAAGCGTGGTCGTAATTCAGTAGTCAATAAGCGTAAGGCACCGAAGACCGGTAGCAACCGTCGTCAAGGGGCTAAAAAGGAGAAATAAGTAATGAACGACTACCGAGATTAAATTCGGTGGTCGTTTTCTTTACATCAATATCTATTAGTTATATAATTAATATGAAAAAGAATTTTTATTTTTAAATTAAGGAGACGATACTATGTCTGATATTCGCGTAAGATTTGCTCCCAGTCCTACTGGGTATTTACATATTGGTGGTGCCCGCACTGCCTTGTTCAACTGGCTTTTTGCCCGTAAGATGGGTGGTAAGCTGATTCTCCGTATTGAAGATACGGACACTGAACGTTTAAAAGAGGATTCCGTTAGCCAGATTTTGACCAGCTTGAAATGGTTGGGCCTTAATTGGGATGAGGGTCCTGAGGTAGGTGGCGACTATGGCCCCTACTATCAATCCGAACGCCGTGAGCTCTATAACAAATACGTGCAACAGTTGTTGGATGAGGGTAAGGCTTACTACTGTTTCTGCACTGCGGAGGATTTGGCCGCTGCTCGTGAAAAGCAAAGAGCTGCCAAGCAGCCCTTCCGCTATGCCCGTACCTGCCGTGATTTAGACCCTGCTGAAGCTGCTAAGCGTGTAGCTGCTGGTGAACCCTATTCCGTTCGTATTAAGATTCCTGTTGAAGGTACCATTACCGTCCATGACTTGATTCATGGTGATGTAACCTTTAGTATGGATCAGTTTGATGATTTTGTTATTATGAAGAGCAATGGTATGCCCACCTATAATTTTGCCGTGGTAGTGGATGATCATTTGATGAAAATGACCCATGTCCTGCGTGCTGAGGAGCATTTATCCAATACTCCGAAACAGCTGCTGATGTATGAAGCTTTGGGCTGGGAGCCGCCTAAATTTGGCCATATGCCTATGATTTTGGCACCGGATCGTTCTAAACTGAGCAAACGCCATGGTGCAACCTCTGTAGAAGAATTTCGTGAACAGGGTTATCTGCCCCAATCCATCATCAATTATCTGACCCTTTTGGGATGGGGCCCTGGTGATGAAAGAGAAATTTTTACTTTGGCTGAAACTGTGGAATTATTCGAGTTGGAACAAATGTCCAAAAAGGCAGCTGTTTATGATACTAAGAAGCTGACCTGGATGAACGGCCAATACCTGTCCGAGCTGCCGTTGGAAAAGATTCTTCCCGAGGTAGAAGGCTTCTTTATTAAGGATGGTCTATGCGATGCTGAATGGTTGGCAGCCCATAAGGATTATTTTGCCAAATTAGTGGATACTGTGCGTGTTCGTGTTAAAACTCTGCAAGAGGTTGCTGATGCTTCCACCTATTTCTTCAAGGATGTTACCGAATATGATGAAAAGGGCGTAGCTAAGCATTTTAAACCGGAAGCTGTAGCGCTGCTGGAGAAATGTATTGCAGCTATTGAAGCTGATGAAGTATATGATTTGACCAGCACTGAGGCTGCTTATAATAAAATTGCTGAAGAAAATGGCTTGTCCCTGGGCAAGGTTATTCATCCTACCCGTTTAGCCTTGACTGGTAGAACTGTTAGCCCCGGTATGTTTGATGTTATGGTGCTTTTAGGTAAGGAGAGAACCTTGGCAAGAATGTACAAGGCTATTGAATATATTAAGAGCCTATGATCCGGATAAGGAGGTAATGCCATGAAGCTTTTACTTACTACTTTGTTCTGTATGCTTTTATCCCTGCCTGCGTGGGCTGACCAGCAGACTACGATACTGGCTGAACCCACTTCCATTGCCCGTTCCGTGGGTAATATCCCTGTAATTGACGGTAGCAACGATGTAACTCTGGAAAAAAAGGCTAATGCCATTTTAAAAGATTATTTAGAAGATCTGGTGGATAAGGTAGGCCATAAGGGCACTTTTAGCTACGAGGTTCAATTAAACCGTCCTAGTCTGGTCAGCATCCTGCTGCAGGCTAATAATCAGGAGCGTGTAGCCTATAAGGGTGTTAATATTGATTTGACTACGGGTAAGGAATTTATGGTAGATGATTTCTTTATCCAGAATGAAAAGGTTCAGGCTGCTTTGGGGGAATACGAGGATGTCATGTTTGCTGAAAAGGGTATTTATACCCGCCAGGACAAAAAAACAGGCTATACTGCTTTCGTACCCTATGGCCAGCTGATGGATTCCGTACGCATTGGTGAGGCAGGTCGTCTGGTGCAGATTGCTAGATTGACCCGCAACGCTAAGAATAAGATTGTGACCGTGGAAAAGGGTGGCTTACTGGCCTTAAAGTTGGAATCTAATCCTACCACCGGCTATCGCTGGCAGGCTACTGTAGTAGGAGGGGAAACTGATGGCGTGGTAAATGCCGGCAGTTCCTTTATTATGCCTAGAGCAGAGGAGGCCAGGGTAGGCTCTCCGGGTACGGAAATAATTATGCTGACCGCACAAAAAACAGGTACCCATGAGGTACTGATGGAGTATAAACGTCCTTGGGAAAAGAATAGTCTGGATAGCTTTAGCTTTACTGTGGTGGTGAAGGAGTAGGGATGGAGAAGAAAACTATTTCTGTGGAGATTCTTAATGAAAAATATGTTTTACATACGGACGCTGGCGAGGAAGATGTTTTAAACGTAGTTAATATTGTCAATGAAAAGCTGACGGAGCTTTCTAATAAGAAAAAGGTTCATTCCAAGGACAAGCTGGCTGTATGGGCTGCTTTGGACCTGGCCGGTGAACTGTATCAGCTGCGTCAGGACTATGATAAGTTATTGAAATTGGCTAAAGAACGTTAGAAGGGATTATGGTAATGTCCAAAAAAAAGGAACAGAAGCTGGAGCTGCTTGCTCCTGCAGGTAGCTGGGAGGCCCTGGAAGCAGCTGTTAACGCAGGTGCGGATGCCGTCTATATGGGTGGTAAGGCCTTTGGTGCGCGTCAGTATGCCAGCAATTTTGATCGGGAAGAGATGGCTAAGGCAGTTTATTTTGCCCATATGCACCGGGTAAGATTGTATATCACGGTTAATACTCTGGTGGATGATAGTGAAATGAAGGACTTGGCCGAATACCTGCTCTTTTTGAATAATGTAGGCGTGGATGGTATCATCGTACAGGATATGGGCGTTATTCGTCTTGCTAAGGCTTTGGTACCGGAGCTGCCTCTTCATGCTAGTACACAGATGACCGTCACTAATAGTAGTGGCGTGGAGTTTGCCGCAGAGGCAGGTATGGAGCGTACTGTCCTTGCTCGTGAGCTGAGTCTGGAGGAGATTAAGGCTGCCTGTGCTACGCAAAGGACGGAAATCGAAACCTTTATCCATGGGGCATTATGTGTCTGCTATTCTGGTCAGTGTCTGATGAGTAGTCTGATTGGCGGCCGTAGCGGTAATAGGGGACGCTGTGCCCAACCCTGTCGTCTGCCCTATAAGCTGATGAATGCCCAGGGTGAGGATTTGCTGGCAGGTAAGGATGCAGGCCAGTATCTGCTCAGCCCCAAGGATATGAATACCTTAAGCATTCTGCCTCAGTTGATTGAGACGGGTGTTGTTTCCTATAAAATAGAAGGCCGTATGAAGCGATCTGAATATGTAGCGGTAGTGGTGGATGCTTACCGTAGAGCGATGGATAGCTATCTGGCAGGAAATTACCAGGTACCGGAGGAGGATTTTGCTAATATTGAGCAGATCTTTAACCGTGATTTTACCACTGCTTATCTGTTAGACCGCCCAGGACGGAACATGATGAGTGACCGCCGTCCTAATAATCGTGGCGTACTTATGGGGCGTGTAACTAAGCTGGATAAGGCTAATAATAAAGCAACCATTAAGCTGGACAAGGAGCTTCATTTGGGTGATGGTCTAGAATTTTGGGTCAGTGTAGGTGGTCGTGTAGGTACTACGGTGACAGAAATGCTGCTTAAGGGTCAGCGTGTGGAAAGTGCTCAGCCCGGTCAGCAGGTTACTATTGACGTACCTAATGGTGTACGCTTTAATGACCGCGTTTTCCGTACTCTGGATGATAAGCTGATGCATTATGCCCAACAGTTTTTTGGACCTGATGCTAAAAAGCGTATTCCTGTCAAGGCTCAGGTGGTAGCCCGTTTAGGACAGCCCATGAGCGTACTGCTGACGGATGATGAGGGCAATCAGGGTTATGGTGAAACGGACTTTATTGTTGAGGAGGCTAGAAAGCGTGCTCTGGATGATGCAGTAGTGCGGAAGCAGATTGACCGTTTAGGTACGACGGAATATTGCCTGGAGGACTTAGAGTTCGTTCATGACGAAAACGTTATGGTACCCATGAGTGAAATGAACGAGGCTCGTCGTATGGCTGCTGAAGCTTTGGATGCGGCGCGTATTGAGGCCTTTGCTCCGGCACGCAGGCCCCGCTATAAAACTCAGGTAGAGCTGGTGCCCCGTGAAAAGGGCAGCAGGAGCCGTCACAGCCTGGTAACCGTTCACTGCGATTCTCTGGATAAGCTGCAGGCTGCTCTAAATGCAGGTGCGGACCGGATTATTTTTGGCGGTGACAGCTTTACTACGAAGGTAATAATTAAGGCAGATTACCAGCTGGCGGTGCAAAAGGTACGTCATATGGGTAAGCAGATTGCTTTTGCTACTCCTCGTATCGTAAAGGAAGCCCAGCTGCAGTATTTTGACCAGCTATTTGCTTTCTGGCAGGAGCTGGAGCCGGATTTTGTTTATATCAGCAATAATAGCTTGTGGCCCTTGGCTAAAAAATATTCTCAATTAGCGCTGTGGGCAGATTTCAGTTTGAATATCTATAATGTACAATCAATGGAATTTTGGCAGGAACATGGTGCCCAGGGCGTAGTGCTTTCTCCCGAATTAACTATGGGGCAGGTGGAGCATTTAGCAGCTGTAGCACCCATTCCTGTGGAATGCATGGTGCAGGGACGTCTGGAAATGATGGTTTCTGAGTACTGCGTCGGTGGCAGCTTCTTAGGCCAGCTGGATAAGGGCGCCTGCCAATTCAACTGCCGTGAACCCCTTTATTTGGGTGACCGTAAGGAGGCCCAGTTCCCCGTAGTAACGGACCAGTTCTGCAAAATGCATATTCTGAATGCCCATGACCTGTCCCTGCTGACTAATGTGAAGCACATGGAGGGTATTGGCGTAAATAGCCTGCATATTGATGCCCGTAACTACTCTGTAGAAGAAACCGGTAAGATAACCTCCCTCTACAAGCAGGTATTACGTGGCGAAATTGTAGTGGAGGAGAATTTACCCAACACTACTCGCGGACATTATTTTAGAGGTGTTTTATAAGATGGCTCGTTTTGCTATTAAAACTTTAGAATTTGATAAGGTTAAGGAAATTCTGGCAAATAAAGCAGCTACCGCTCTCGGACGTCAGGCTTTGCTGACACTGCGTATTGCCAGCACCTTTGAAGAGGTTAAACGTCTACAGGAGGAAACTGCTGAGGCTGTCCGTATTTTGGATGAGGGAAGACGCTTCCCCTTTGGTGGTGCCTACAACATTGTTTCCGATGTCAAGAGGGCAGAGCTGGGTTCTGTGCTGGACCCGGAAGCTCTGCAGCACGTTCAGACCACAGCTGAGGCCATTCGCAAAATGAAGGACTTTTTGGCAGAGGAGGAGGAAATAGCCCCTGTGCTCAATGAGATTGGCAGTGCCCTCCAGGTTTTTACCCGTCTGGAAAAGCAGATTGCCAATGCTATTGACGAGCATGGTGAAATTAAGGATAATGCCTCTCCCAAGCTTGCCAACCTGCGTAGTGCCATCCAAATTACCAAAAATAGAGTTAAAGAAAAATTAGATAGCATACTCCACGACCCTAATAATCAGAAGTATTTTCAGGATAATCTGGTTACCATGCGTGGGGACCGCTATGTTATTCCTGTCAAACAGGAGTATAAAATGAACTTTCCCGGCATTATCCATGACCAGTCCGGTACAGGAGCTACGCTTTTTATCGAGCCCATGGCAGTGGTTAATCTGAATAATGATATTAAACGTTATTTTGCCGAGGAAAAGGAAGAAGTAGAACGGATTCTGCGTCAGCTGACCCAGAATGTTGGTCAGGATGCAGCTGCACTTCTGGCTTCTTTGGATTTGCTGACGGATTTGGATGTTATCTGCTCCCGTGCTTATCTGGCTCAGGATCAGCATGCCGTCCGTCCCCAGATGCTGGTTAACGGCAAGGTGGAAATCCACCAGGGACGCCATCCTTTGTTGAATAAGGAAACTGTAGTCCCCTTAGACGTGGAGTTGGGGGATAAATTTACCATGCTGCTTATTACCGGTCCTAATACCGGTGGTAAAACTGTAGCTCTCAAGGCCGTAGGTCTTTTCGCTCTTATGGCCCAGACCGGTATGTTTATTCCTGCGCTGAGCGCTAAATTACCTGTTTTCCGTGCTGTGTATGCGGATATTGGTGATGAGCAGAGCATTGAGCAGAGCTTGAGTACCTTTTCCGGTCATATGACCAATTTGATTAATATTCTCAATGAGGTTCGTGCAGGGGATCTGGTACTGGTGGACGAAATCTGTGCCGGTACTGATCCTAACGAGGGCGCTGCTCTTGCTATGTCTATTTTGGAGCATCTTCATGAGGAGCGTGTTCTGACCATGGTGACTACTCACTATAGTGAGCTGAAAACCTTTGCCTATGGTCATGAGGGAATGGAAAATGCCAGTGTGGAATTTGATCCCGTCTCCCTAAAGCCCACCTATCGTTTATTAATGGGTGTGCCCGGTAGCTCCAATGCCTTCAACATCAGCCGTCGCCTAGGTCTGGCGGAGGATATTGTAACGGCCGCAGGTCGTTTACTGGACCAGGAGCATGTCCATATGGAAAATGTATTGCAGGAGCTGGAGGGTGAGCGTCGCCGCTACGAAAGTGGTAGCCAGGAAATTGCCAAGCTGCGCCTGGAAAGCGAGCATTTACGTAACGAATTAGCTCATGCCAAGCAGGAATTTGAACGTAAGCGTACGGAAATGCTGCGCAAGGCGCGGGAGCAGGCTGATGATATTTATCGTCGCAGTCGTCGTGAGTCCGAGGCCGTGCTGAAGGAGCTACGCTCCATGAAGGCGGATTTTGATACTAAGCGTCTGGAAAAGGCGGCGGAGGAAGCTCGTAAAAAGCTGAATAAGACCTTTGCCGAGGAAACTCCCTTGCCCGAGGGTGCGCCCTTAACCATGGCTACTGCTAAGGTGGGCTTGAATGTTTTTGTACCCTCCTTGGGTAAGAATGGAACTATCACCTCTGTCAATGGTCAGGACGTTACTGTGCAGGTGGGTATTTTGAAGATGAACCTGCCGGCGAAGAAATGTCTGCTGACCAAGGCTCAGCCGGCTCATCTGCCCGGTACTGAATCTCAAACCCGCAAGAAGGCCGGTGGCAGCTACGCTCATAAGATGTTTGTGAGCAAGAATGCCAGCGCTAAGCAGGAAATTGACGTTCGTGGCATGACCTTGGATGAGGCCATTCCCGTGGTGGATAAGGCTATGGACGATGCTCTCTTAGCAGGCATTACCCAGCTGCGTATTATTCACGGCAAGGGGACTGGTGCTCTGCGTGCCGGCTTGACGGCTTATTTAAGCACTAACCGCTATGTGAAAAAGCTGGAGGTAGCAGCTTTGGAGGCTGGCGGTAGCGGTGCTACGGTAGTAGATTTATAAAAAGTAAGACTTGTATTCGCAGGTAAAAATATAGCTGTGAGTACAGGTCTTTTTTTATTATTTTATTGCTACAATAATGGATTTCTTGATTTTCTATAAATTATCTGTTAAACTGTAAGCAATAAATATTTGAGGAGGTTTATCATGGGTAAATTTGTAATTAATACTACTGCCAATGGTTTTTCCTTTAATTTGAAGGCAGGTAATGGAGAGGTTATTGCTACTTCCCAGGTTTATAAGACTGAGGAGGGCTGTTTGAAGGGCATAGAAAGCGTAAGAAAAAATGCTGTTCTTGCTAAGGTGGAGGACCAGACAGTGGAAGGCTTTGCTACTGTTACTAATCCTAAATTCGAAGTTTATACGGATAAGACCGGTGAACTACGCTTCCGTCTGACTGCTCGGAATGGTGAGCCTATTGCTGCCTCCGAAGGCTATAAGGCTAAGGCCGGTTGTCTGAACAGTATCGAAAGTGTGCGCAAGAACGCTCCAGAGGCTAAGGTAGAAAAGAAATAAATATATAGGAAATATGAATTCGCTATGTACCCTCCCTGCTAAAAATAGTGGGGAGGGTATTTTTATATAATGCCTACTACATTACTTTGTCTATATTTATCATAGTATATTGTATACATGGAAATTATTCACTAAAGTGTTAAAATTTGTACATAAATACTTCGTCAGTATTCTTGCTTTTGTGCTATAATCAAGCTAGGTTAATGTGATTTTTAAGGCTATACTTAGACCGCCGGGTTGGGTGGTAGCCTTTACCTAGGCTGGGGAAAAGCCCCTAACCAGGTGATAAAAGGAGGAAAAAGTATGACGATGTCAGTTGCTGCAAAGCATGCTCAGGGTAAGGAATGTAAGGATAAAATTTTTGGTGCCAGCTCTGCCTGCCAGGCTGCTACTGCTAAATATGGTAAGGAAAACGTTGCTAATGCCACCATTGGTGCTATTTTAGATGAAAATGAGAATTTGGTATGTTTACCAACTGTAGAAAAGGTTTTTCGTAGTCTGGAAACGAGGGAATTAATTGCCTATGCTCCCATTTCCGGTTTGCCCGAGTATCTGGAGGCGGTACTCACTGCTGCCTTTGGCGCTTCTCGTCCAGAGGGTTATTTAGCCGCTGTGGCTACTGCCGGTGGTACCGGTGCCATCCATCATGCTATCTGGAACTACCAGAATGAAGGGGATACCGTACTCTGCTCCGACTGGTACTGGGGTGCCTATAAGCTGCTCTGCACCGATATGAAGCGTAATTTTACCACCTATAAGATGCTGGATGAAAACAATAAATTTAATCTGCCGGCTCTGAAGGAAAAGGTACAGGAGATTTTGGCTCATCAGGATAACCTGCTCTACATTTTGAATACTCCGGCCCATAATCCCACTGGTTATAGTCTGACTGAAGAGGATATGGAGGGTGTGCTGTCCATTCTCAAGGAAGCTGCTGTACCGGGTAAGAATGTTATCTTCCTGTTGGATATCGCCTATATCGATTATGCAGGTGATAAGGAAGAGGTGCGCAAGCTCTTTAAGAAGCTGTCCGGTTTGCCGGCTAACATTCTCTGCCTGATTGCTTATAGTATGTCCAAGGGCTTTACCATGTATGGACAAAGAACGGGTGCCTTAATTGGCCTTTCCTCCAGCAAAGAGGTTATTGATGAATTTGCAGAAATCAATAAGGTTACCAGCCGTGCTACCTGGTCCAATATCAACCGTCCTGCTATGCGTACCCTGGAGACTATTTACAACGATCCCCAGCTGCTGGCTGCTGTCTGCAAGGAAAGGGACGATTATTACCAGATGATTAAGGCCCGTGCTGATTTATTTACCAAGGAAGCTGCTGAATGTGGCTTGCCCATGCTTCCCTATGTAGCAGGCTTCTTCCTTTCCATTCCCACTGAGCATTCCGATGCTATTTGTGAGAAGCTGCATGAGGATAATATTTTTGCTGTTCCTTTGGCTGCCGGTGTGCGGATTGCTGTTTGTGCCGTACCCTTAAAAAAAATAAAAGGTATGGCGGCTAAGGTTTTGGCCGCTATGCAGGCTGTAGAAAAATAAGTAAAGTAAAAGTCGGAACTATCTAGCTCCGACTTTTTTAAAAGGAGGTTTTCTTATGTTAAAAATAACTTTACCCGATGGTTCTTTGCGGGAGGTAGCAGAGGGAAGTACTCTATTGCCTCTGGCCCGGGAATATGCTGCGGCTATGGCGGCGCCCATCGTCTGCAGTACCTTTAATGGTGAATTATTTGATTTGCAAAAGCCTCTGCAGGAGGATGGAAGAGTAAGCTTTGTTACTTTGCAGGAGGAGGATGGTATGCATACCTATGTACGCACTCTGCTCTTCCTCTTTTTAGCGGTAGCAAGAGTCTATAAGCCGCAGGTGAGAGTGGATGTGGACAATGCCTTGGGAGATGCGCTTTATTGTCATTATCAGACGGAACAGCATTTTTCTGAAGCCGATCTGGTAGAGATTACAGCTAAAATGCAGGAGCTGGTACAGCAGCAGACACCAATCAAGCTGATACGGATACCCGCTGTTCAGGCCCTGGAGGAGTATGGTCCACGCTGTGGAGAGGATTTTAGAGGTCTGGTTGGTGATTTGGAGCCCAGCACCCTTATCAATATTTATGTTTTGAATGAACGTACGGGTTATTTCTTTGGGCCCATGTGTCCTCATGTAGGATTAGTACCCGTCTTTAAGCTTTTTAATTATGATGGCGGTCTGGTCATTCACTATCCTGCTGTAGGAAACTGGCAGGAGCTGGGACATTTTCAGGATATTGCTAAGCTGAATAATGCCTACCATGATGCAGAGGCCTGGTCTGCCAGAATTAAATGCAATACTGTTTCTAAAATGAATGCCTATATTAAAGCAGGGGTAGCGGATAAAATTATCCAGATGGGTGAAGCTTTTCAGGAGAGAAAGATTGCCCGCATTGCTGACCAGATTGCAGAGCAGCGCAATGAGCTGAAGCTGGTTTTGATTGCAGGTCCTTCATCTTCCGGAAAAACCTCCTTTGCTCAACGTCTCAGTATCCAGTTAGCTGTTAATGGTATTAGGCCCATTACCGTTTCCATGGATGATTACTATAAGAATAGGGCAGAAACTCCCCGAAAGGCTAACGGAGACTATGATTTCGAATGCTTAGAGGCTTTGGATTTAGAGCTTTTTAATGAGCATTTGACCAGACTTTTAAAGGGTGAAAGGGTAAGAATGCCTAAATTTAATTTTAAAGCCGGTCTGAGAGAATACCATGGCAAGGAGCTGCAGGTTACGGATAATTCTGTTCTGCTGGTAGAAGGTATCCATGGATTGAATGATAAGCTGACGGCGTCCATTCCTGCCAATAAGAAGCTGAAAATTTATATTAGCGCCCTGACCCCCATGTCCTTTGACCAGTATAACCGTATTAGCACCACGGATACCCGTCTGCTTCGTCGTATGGTCCGTGATAGTAAATTCCGTGCATTTGATGCCCAGACCACTCTTGCTAAATGGACCGATGTGCGGGAGGGTGAGGATAAATATATTTTCCCCTACCAGGGTAATGCGGATGTGGTAATGAATACCAGTCTGATTTACGAGCTGGCCGTAATTAAGAAATACGCGGAGCCGCTGCTGCTGGCCGTGCCCCAGGAGGCGGGTCCAGCCTATACGAAGGCAAGAAAGCTTTTAAAAATACTCCGCCATGTTCATTCCCTGGCTGATGATGTTATTCCCAATAATTCTCTGTTAAAGGAATTTCTCGGTGGTAGCGTTTTTAAGGATGCCCTTTAAGGTAGATCGAATAATTTTGGAGAATTTATATAAAAAATAGTAAACGACTTAGGTTCTTATGAACCTAAGTCGTTTTATCTAGGAGCTTTATTTGATGGTGGCGGTTTTTAAATGACGGGGTAGGGAGCCGATGACGATTATCTGCTTAGCATCATCGTGGAAAAAATAAATACGTAGAAGTAATTCGCTATCGTTACCTACCTTAAGATGGGTGTCCAAATTTCTTTCCGAGGGCTTGCCCTTACCCTGCTGGTATTTTACCTTGTACTGGCCTGGACTAAAGCAAATACTGGCCTGGCTTACAGGCGTAACCTCAAAGGGACGTTGGTATTTTTGGGAACAGTTTAGTTGAGCAGTATCCTTATCCAATTGGCCGTAGCGTTGGCTCCAATAATCCGTAGCTAAATAGTACAAGGCGTCACAGATTAGGCTGATATCTACTACCTGTGCACTCTTATCTTTTAAAAGGGCAATAGCCTTGGGATGAAGGTAAAGTCGTCCGGTAAAGTATTTTTCCACCCACTGGGGAATTTCTGCATGCGTGGCAGGAAGCTCCAGCTTGCGCTGGTAGTAATGCAGATATTCCTCCTGTTGGGCTAGTCTTGCCAAGTTAGCCGTTTTGGCTGCAGCTATTTGTTGACGTAGGGCGTCCTTAGCTGTAGCCTCCTGTTGTAGCTCCTGACGTAATTTGCTCAGCTGCTCGTTAAGCAGGTTAATTTTTAAATCCTTTTCACGTAGCTGCTGATACCAGTCGGTCTCCTGCTTGTGCAGAAATTCCTGCCATCTACCTTCTTGAAGGGCAGAGCTAAGCGCGGTTTGCTTAGTGTAATCTATTAAAATATCACGCGTGTGGGAAAGAAAGCTTACGTGCCTAAAATCGTAAGCTTTTTCTCGAGGATATTTCAAAATTTTTTCGCAAAGGCTGTTGTAATTAGCATCAGCTTCTGCCAATGGTAGCCTGGTGACAGTCCCTCCAAAGCACTGGGGTTCTAAAATAAGCACGTCTCCGGCTGTCAGGGTCATTTTTTCTGCTTGCAGCAGCTTTACTAGTAATTGAGGCTCCAATAAGTAAATTTGAGCGTAGCCTAAAGCTAATGCTGCTGCTTGAGGGGCTGTTGGAGCTTT
>RCNI01000151.1_pt1 | contig 44016 bp, 34 predicted proteins | sample 2041151 | NCBI WGS metagenome assembly RCNI01 (sample SAMN09708214, study PRJNA481090) | feces metagenome | isolation source: feces | place: Antarctica: Albino Rookery
GACTATGATATCACATCAGCTTCCATTTGTCAAGAACTTTTTTCGTCCTTTTCAAAAGCTTTATTCGACTTTCCGTTGCCTGCTCACGCAAGCAACTCGACCATAATACTACCTCAATCTCAATTTGTCAACACTTATTTTTACTTTTTTCGGCAAAAATAAGGAGCCTGAAAAGAAGGCGCCTGCGTTATTGTGGTAACGTAGACGCATTCTTTACTAGATTTTACATTCTTCCCTGTTTTTTTGATAGGATTCCTCTTTCAAAAAAACTTAAAATGGACTGTTTCCATTTTTCCATTTTGGTAAACAACCAATGCAGCGCATAGTCTATCGGGAGGGTTAGAAGCAGCAACGGAGAAAGAATCAAACAACTCTTATAGTCGAGCGTTGCAATCTGGAACCATTGGGGAATAAATAACACAGCCAGCATAAACGCCACACCCATCATGCCAAACAAAATTCCATGCCATACATTCATGGGTTTGCACACACGATAAAGCATCAGATATGCTGAAAACGCATACAGGAAGAAGCTGATTGTTGAAGCAAGCTCTGTTTCAATTGCAAATGCCTGCGTAAACAGCAAGGACCATTCGACTAGAATTACCGCAGTAAGTGCTGCTGGGAAAGCACGGTACAACACATTTCGCAGAAATTTTCCGTGTACAATCTCATGATTTGGCTCCATTGCCAAAATAAATGACGGGAAGCCAATCATAAGCCCCGAAACAAGGGAAATCTGAGCCGGTTTCAGCGGATACAAAGAAACCGAAATCAAGCTGATGAGTGTCAAAATAAAGGAAAATATATTCTTTACCAGAAACAGAGAAGCTGAACGTTGGATATTATTGATGACTCTGCGACCCTCCGCCACCACATGAGGCATTCCCGAGAAATCCGAATTCAGAAGTACCAGATCCGAGACATTAGTAGCCGCTTCGCTGCCGGATGCCATAGCAATACTGCAATCCGCGTCTTTCAGAGCCAGCACGTCGTTGACACCATCGCCTGTCATAGCAACGGTATGTCCAGCTTTTTTGATTGCCCGAATCAATTGCCGTTTCTGTTCTGGGGTCACTCTACCAAAGACAGTGTGCTCCGATGCGACCTTGGTAAGATCCTCTTTGAGGTCAATGGTAGATGCGTCAATATACTTCTCAGCGTCCGGAATTCCGGCTTTCTGAGCTGCCATTGCCGCCGTCAGCGGATTATCACCAGAAATCACCTTGATGGTAACCCCTTGCTCCCTAAAATACTCAAAAGTCTCTTTTGCCCGTGGACGAATGGCATTGGACAAAATAACCAGTGCAAGTGGAATCACCACCTTACCTAAAGTTCCGTCATCAAAAATATCGTTTTCGCTATTCTTTTCGTATTCGTAGGAAGCAAAGAGCAGCACACGCTCTCCTTGAGAGGAATGTGCCGTAATCACGCCCTGTAATTCCGTGGTGTTTTCCTGCAAGAGCATCTCCGGTGCTCCCAGAACATAGGCACCATCAGAACCGAAATCAACAGCACTGTATTTGGTTGAAGAAGAGAAGCCCTTGATTCTATCTGCCTTACGCTCTGGCAGTTCGTTGCCACAGAATGACTTTAGTGCTTTCATCGTCTCGTTGTCAGCATTCATGCACCGTACAAACTGACTGATTTCTTTTTTACAGACATCCTCTGAACTGTCAGGCAATGGGATGATCTCTTCTACTTTCATCTGCGGTTCTGTAATTGTACCGGTCTTGTCCACGCAGAGAACATCTACCCGTGCAAGCGTCTCAATACATTTCATATCGTGAACAAGCGTTTCTTTTTGGGCCAGTCGTATTGTACTGGCTGCAAGAGCCACACTAGTCAAAAGATACAGTCCCTCTGGGATCATTCCAATAATAGAGGCCGCTGTGTTTTCAACACTGACCTTCTCTGGAATACCCAGTACCAGATACTGATTCCAGAACAAAAATCCCGCGAACGGAATAATGATAATTCCGATAATTTGAATAAGTCTTGTGAGAGATTTCATCATCCCAGGCTGCTGTTTTTTCTTGATTTTCTTGGCATCTTTAGAAAGCCGTGCTGCGAAGGATTCATTTCCGACCTTGATCAGTCTGGCTTTAGCTTCTCCTGATATGACAAAACTGCCGGACAGCAAGGAATCGCCGGGACCTTTTTTGATTTCATCAGACTCGCCGGTGACAAGAGATTCATTGACAGTAAGTTCTCCGCAGCATACAGTTGCATCTGCGGAAATCTGATTACCGGCGCCAAAGATAACAATATCATCCAGAACCATCTGATCGCTGGGAATTTTTTTCTGACAGCCATCCCGAATAACTATAGCTTCAGGAGCTGACACCAGTTTCAACCGGTCCAGCGTCCGTTTGGATTTGAGTTCCTGAATAATTCCAATGACTGCGTTCACAATTACAACCACCAGAAATGTCAGATTATTGTAAGACCCTTCATACAGCAATACAGCAGCAATAATGAAAAAAATCAGGTTAAAATAGGTGAAGATATTAGAACGGATAATCTTTCCTGCTGTGAGTGATGATTCATCACTCACAGCATTTACAAGTCCTTCATTCATACGCGTTGCAACTTGCTGTGCTGAAAGGCCTTGGTCAGGATCAGGATCGAAGTGCTGATGCTCCTGTGCCTGGTCCATTTTTTCCCCAATCATTTCTTTTGCTTTTCTATGTTTTTTCATGAATTTTGATTCACCTTCTCACAACGGATACTGCAGCAGCAGTAATGATATGGTATCAATATTGGAAATCGGAAATCCTAACTAATCTAGTGTTGTCTCCGAGCAGGCGTTTTTTATATTACCGCCATATTCAATATATTTGTGGTTGTATGTTATAAATGTACTCCTTTGTACGATTTAGGTCAATATTATTTTCTCAAAAAGATGCAAGTTTTAAGTAAATTTAAAAAATGCACCTGAAAAATCTCAAATTATCTTTCTCTATAAAGCATACTGTTCCCGCACTGTTAATCCTGAAAGGAGATAATTTCATAGAATGTAAAATTTTATTGTATAGGCACTTGCCTGGTTCCTGCTAAATTACAGTCACATACATCCTGATTATCCGTATGTAGTTTGGAGATACTAAGTTAGAATCTGGGCATATCATATAAGGAGGTAAACACATGTATTATTCAAGTGGTAACTATGAGGCTTTCGCCCGTCCCAAAAAGCCTGAGGGTGTCGATCAGAAATCCGCTTATATCATTGGTACCGGTCTCGCCGCTCTGTCCGCCGCCTGTTATCTGGTCCGTGACGGTCAAATGAAGGGTTCCAATGTTCACATTTTTGAGAAAGATCCTATTCCAGGCGGAGCCTGTGATGGCTGGGAATTTCCTCAGCTTGGTTATGTTATGCGTGGTGGTCGTGAGATGGATAATCATTTTGAGGTTATGTGGGATCTGTTCCACTCCATTCCCTCCATCGAAACCCCCGATGTCAGCGTGCTGGATGAGTATTACTGGCTGAACAAAAAGGACCCCAACTACTCCCTCTGCCGCGCAACAGAGAAGCAGGGGCAGGACGCCCATACCGACGGCAAGTTTGCACTGTCCGACAAGGGTGCCATAGAAATTATGCATCTGTTCTTTACTCCCGACGAAGAACTGTACAACAAGAAAATCACCGACCTCTTCGACGACGATGTCTTGAACAGCAACTTCTGGCTGTACTGGCGCACCATGTTCGCATTCGAGAACTGGCACAGCGCTTTGGAAATGAAGCGCTATATTAAGCGTTATATCCACCATGTAGGCGGTCTGCCCGACTTCAAAGCCCTGCGCTTCACCCGCTACAATCAATATGAATCCATGATTCTTCCCATGATTAAGTATCTTGAGTCCTACGGTGTTGACTTCCGCTACAATACCAAGGTCGTCAACGTTGAGTTTAATATCAAGCCCAACCGCAAACAGGCCACTCGCATTGAAATCATTTCCGATGGTAAGACACAGTTCGTGGATCTGACCGAAAATGATTTGGTTTTCATCACCAACGGCGGCTGTGTAGAAAACTCCACTCTGGGTTCACAAACTACTCCCGCTGTTTACAACCCAGAGATCAAGGCTGGCGGTGGCTGGGATATGTGGAAGCGTATCGCTGCACAAAGTCCTGACTTTGGTCACCCGGAAAAGTTCTGTTCCAATCCCGATCAAACCAACTGGATGAGTGCCACTGTTACCACGCTGGACCAGAAGATTGTGCCCTATATCCAGAAAATCTGCAAGCGTGATCCCTTTAGCGGCGGCGTCGTCACCGGTGGTATCGTCACCGTCAAGGACTCCAACTGGCTGCTAAGCTGGACATTTAACCGTCAGCCACAGTTCCGTTCTCAGCCTAAGGATCAGTTAGTTGGCTGGATTTATGGTCTGTTTACTGACAAGCCCGGTAACTACGTCAAAAAAGCCATGCGTGACTGTACCGGCGAAGAAATCTGCATGGAGTGGCTATATCATCTGGGTGTGCCTGTTAAACAGATTCCGGATTTGGCTAAGAATAGCGCTAACACCATTCCCTGCATGATGCCCTATATCACAGCCTTCTTTATGCCTCGTGAGCCTGGCGACCGTCCTGATGTTGTTCCCAAGGATTCTGTAAACTTTGCCTTCATCGGTCAGTTTGCTGAGACCGAGCGTGACACCATCTTCACCACTGAGTATTCCATGCGTACCGGCATGGAAGCCGTTTACACTCTATTGAACGTAGATCGTGGTGTTCCCGAGGTTTGGGGCAGCACCTACGATATCCGTGACCTGCTAAATGCAGCAGTCCAGATGCGTGATGGCAAAGCTTTAACTGACATGCACCTAAGTATGATTGAACGGATTGCCCTCAAGAAAGTTCTGGAGAAGGTCCATGGTACGGATATTGAAAAGCTCCTTATGGAGTACCACGTAATATAATTTTCTAAATCAGGTTACTTTATAGTCTAATCTTCAAAGTGTCAGTTCCCTTCTTGAGGGGACTGACACTTCTTCACAATAGCCGGAGGATTGAATATCTATGGAAGATGAAAAAGCCATCGCTCCATCAATACGGGCATTCTTACTTTTCTAATACTGACGGCTCTTGTACTGGGTTTTATCTTTCAAATTAATGAAAATATTTTCGATATTCTGAAAGCCACAGCACCTATTTCTCTGTTACTGCTATTTCTTTTGCTTTCCTGTATAATTTTCTCAAGTCCGCCGTCTGTAAAACGAATTTTACGGCAGGATTTCAGGGTTTTCTATTCTGAATGGTAGAGTAAGGAATCTTGTTGCCGTTCATATGTCGAATAGCACCGGTATCGTTTTACATGACATTCCACCTATATCTATTGATTTTTCTGAATGTGACAAATAAAAATACCGAAGACAGCTTTGCAAGAAGCCATCTTCGGTATTTTGTTAAACTTTCGGACTCTTGATAACTAAATTATCATGCTTTTCCGGCCTTCTGCAATACTTCCTGCAGCTTGGCCAGTTCCTGTGCATCACGAGCGCTATCCAACAGATTCAGCGCATCCTTAGCGTACTGCCAGTCAGCATCATTGTCGGACTTCTCAGCCCGATCAAACAGAACTTCTGTCAGTGCATACCCTGCACGTACCAGAGGATGATCCGCCGTCAGTGTCTCTTTTGCACCGGCAATCAGCTTAAACTTAGCGTTTACCATATCAGAAAGCAGTGCGCTCATAGCTGCATCGGATTTTACCGCCCGATCTTCCATGCCCTGATACAGCATCTGGCCCACAAATCCCAGCGTAGAAGAAGTGTACCAGTTGCCATTAAACTTATTGGGATTGGCATCAGGATTGGTAACCGGAGAGTTAATCTTGTTGGTCAGGTAGACAACCACCAAATTCTCCTCAGGATCAATCATGGTCAAAGTACCGGTCCAGCCCTGATGACCGATTGTATTGTTAGAAGACTGGGTTCCGAAGTACCATGCACGCTTCATGTTAGCCTCACGCCACCAGCCGAGACCCCAGTTGGGTGTATCTTCCTTCTTGGGTGCAGTAAATGTATCCATAACATTACGGTCAAAGAATTTATGTTCGCCGTAGCCGCCGCTCAGCATAACGGATGCCAGCTTAGCAAGATCAGTTGCGTTGGCAAACATACCTGCATGACCGGAAACACCGCCCATTGCGTAATAAGCCTTCTCATCATGTACCTGACCCTGAAGAGTTTCGGTACGGACACCTGTGAAGGAAACTGCACCATCTCGGGTATTGCCGTTAAGCTCAGTTGCTGCACAGTCCTCTGCGTTAAAACCATGCTGCAAAGGATTATAAGTGACATGATTCAGACCCATAGGCTTCCAGAAAGTCTCATTCAGGAATGTGTTCAGATCTGTACCGGTAACCTTTTCAATTACAAAGCCAAGCAGCATATAGTCCACATCAGAGTAGACAGTTTTCGTACCGGGCTGATACATCAAAGGAGTCTTAAAAACAGACTTCAGAGTCTTCTGATGAGTCTCAGCGCTTCCGTCGCTGCCAGAGTACAGAACATTCTCAACACCGGGTGCGGTTTTCTGAATTGTCTGGTCAAAAGCATCATTGTGATACTGGGGGTCTGCGGGGAAACCTGCCTGATGACGCAGGACATCCCGGATAGTCAGCTCAGATTTCCACTGCTTAACAGTTTCCAGTTCCACAGGATCATAGTCCGCAAACTTGATTGCAATAGTGTCATCTACAAATTCCTGACCCAGCAGGTCTACAATACGGCTGTCAAGATTGATTTCACCCTTGCTGACCAAATACTGCAAAGCATAGTTGACTGAGTACATCTTGGTATTGGAAGCCAGATCGTACAGGGTATCGTTAGTAACTGCAGGGCTGTCTGTCTTGGGAGTGCCATCCTGATTGTACGCATTCACAGTACCCCAGGCATTCTGGTACACCAGACGACCATCTTTCACGATTGCCATCTGTGCACTGGTAAAGCCATGCTGCACATCGGATTCGACGATGTTGCTGATGGCATCCAGCACAGAAGCATCAATACCAACATCCTCAGGTTTTCCTTCCAGTACAACAGGATACGGAATGTTTACCTTGACTGCCTCATCCAAATCAGCAGGCTGAATGTTGCTGACCTGAATGGTATTTGCGCCATCCAGGGTATATTCGGAAATGTCCACTTCCCAGGACTGACCGGCAGTCAGTGCACTGGTGTCAACAGCGTGATTATTCACAAACAGAGAAAATCCGGTGACACCTTCAGCAGGGGTAATGTACAACTTGCCCTGACCACGGTAAGATTTAAAAGTGTACATGCTGTTCAGTGCCAGCGTGTCATCGATATAACCTGCCCAGTTAGGGAAAGCCAGTGCTGCCTGCCAGCCTGCGTCCGGAAGTGTCACAGACTGCGCTACGGCAGGCTTCTGCTGTTCCACAATCGTCGTTGGTGTGGTGGAAGGAACATTTGTAGTTGTTCCACAACCCGCCAGCATCGTGCCTGTCATCATAACAGCTGCCAGTGTAAATGCACAGCCTTTTTTGAAATTATTGCACATTTTCATTCTTATTTTCCTCCTTGCATTAGCACATTACGTCGATATTGCGCTTTTATCGACGCACAAACCACAGCATCCCTGTAAAATACATGGGTAGAGTTTCAGCTGTGGTGAAGGCCCTCTATATGCGCCCTATTGTATTCGTGCTGATACTTCATGTCAACAATTCACAGTTCCTTTGGTATATTGTTTCTTATTTTGACAAAACGCACATTCGATTAGGAATTTTTATGAAATATCAAAATCTTACATCACTTCATTTATGCAATTTTACCATTTATTGCACAAAACTTGGGTAAATGTCTACTTTCCCTGAAAACATATCCTTTTCGCCAATCGAAATTGCCTTTGTTCCATTTGCTTACAACACAGAAAAGCAGAGGTTTTTTACATAAAACCTCTGCTTTATCATGGATATGTTCAAATTAGAAATCTGTTTCTAGTTTCTATGCTTAAAAATTATACAGGAGAAACCGTAAATGCAAGGTGGTAGGCTCTCTTTGACAGGCAGTATTGCGCGTAAGGTCTTGCGCCCCAGGTATCATCTCCGCCAACGCCACACGCATCAGAAAGAAGCTGCAATACGACCTTATTGGATGCTGGCAGTTCATACAAATGCGCGGCATTTTCCAGTTCATGCTGGGTATAAGGTACTGCTCTAAATGCAAACGGTATTTCTCCTTCAAACTTCAGCCCCCCGCAGGTAAACCAGCGAGTCTCGCAGTGCATCCCGCAGGCCTGCGGTGTCATATAAGGTGTCAGCGCATCCGCAATATCAAACCGCCACTGTCCCCGGCGCACACCGGTCAAACGATCCGGGGCTGATTCTGTAGGACCCAGTCCGTCGTATAAAATCTCTCGGTTTTCATCAAAAGAAATCAGCTGTGCACCAAATACAAAGGGTGCCTCCATTCCTTCAGGAAGCATACAGTCGACTTCAATTCGAATTTTTTGCCCCTTTTCAAAACAATAACGAATTGAACACGGTATATTGGGTGACGTAGGGAGCAAAAACGTAGTATCTACCGCAAAAGCCGCCCCGGATTCGCTGACCGAGAAGGACTCCAGTTTTTGATAGAGTTCTGCACCTTTCCATGCACTTTTCTCAAATGGCCATGCGCTGGCTGTATCATTAGACACCGGTGCTCGCCAAAACACCGGCTGAAGTGGCAGTGACACCCACTCCTTCCCATTTACCAGCAAACTGGTCATTCGCCCGGTACATTTAGAGAACATGACGCTGACATCTGAAGTATGAAGTCCCAAATGCTCTGCGCCATCGACCAGTGTCCAACCACTCTCTGCCACCGCTTTTGTACGCAGAATGAACTGAGAAAAAGCAAGTTCATGACCTGTCTCTGCCCATGAACAACACTCTCGGAAGCGCAAGGACACGTCTGCCCATACTTCTCCTTTTTCGGGCAAAACAGGAGCCCATTTTAGCAGTGTTTTACTTAGCGGCAAACACGGAACCGAGAATTCCTGCCGGGAATATACGCCATCTGCCGTTTGGACAGAAACTTCCAAAAGGAATTGGGAAAGGTCAGTAAACAGCAGTTTGTTTTCCAGTTCTATCCCCCCTGGAACAAAACGAATCACGCACGGCGTGTAGGCAGATTTAACCGCTGCAAGCTTGGGCGTAGGACTTCCATCCGCAAAAAGCAAGCCGTCTGCACAGAAATCGCCGCTATGGGGTCTTTCTCTGAAATCTCCACCATAATGCAGCACTCCGTCCTGCTGAATCTGCTGATCTATCCAGTCCCAAATAAATCCTCCCTGATAATGCGAATATTGCTCTTCCAAACGGATATAGTGCTCCAATGAGCCACAGGAATTTCCCATAGCATGGGCATATTCCACCTGAATACATGGTTTTTCCGAATGGCGTAAAAGATATGCTTCCACCTGATCTGCCGGCCAGTACATAGTGGAACGAATATCAGTTGTATCAGGATAGCGAGGATCTAATGCAACCCCCTCATAATGAACAGGACGTGTGCAATCCCATTGGCGGAGCAGATTTGACATTTCATACAGAGTTTCACCGCCACCCGATTCATTGCCGCAGCTCCATAACAGAATGGCCGGATGATTTTTGTCCCGTTCCAGCATACTTTTTGCCCGGTCAAAAACAGCACTTTTCCATTCTGCTTTACCATCTGGCAAAGATGGCAGCTGGCAGTCCTGTTTCTGTCGAATGCTATTTAATGTCCCATGCGTTTCCAAATTGACCTCATCGATCATATAGAGTCCAATCCGATCACAGATTGCATACCATTCACTACGGTTGGGATAATGACTGGTTCGAACTGCATTGATATTGTTTTGCTTCATCAGCCGGGCATCACGTTCCATCTCATCCACTGTAACCACACGCCCATTTAAAGTACTCCATTCGTGCCGATTAACACCATGAAACACGATTCTTTTTCCGTTCAGCTTGAGAATTCCGTTTTCAATACATACCGTGCGAAAACCCACGCTCTGCTGACAAACCTCAATGACATCTTCGTTGTGAATAAGCTGTACAATCAGCGTATAAAGATATGGATGCTCTGCACTCCAACGTTCCGGCTCGCCCACCTCCATGTGAAGATTGACGTACCCATTTTTTATCGCTGTCTCCTGAAATGCAACTCTTTCTCCGCCGTCTGTTTTCAATTCTGCAACAATTCGATTGGCCGGTCCCGTAACAGAGAAGGATGCTGACAACACACCGTTCATATCGGCATGGATACGAAGATCCTCGATGTGGCTGCTTGGATAGCACAATAGTTTTACACTGCGGAAGATACCCCAAAACCGCCAAAAATCCTGATCCTCCAGCCAGCTACCGGATGCCCAGCGATATACTTCCACTGCAAGCAGATTTTCCCCTGACTGCAAATATGGCACCAGATCAAATTCCGAAGGAGTGAACGTATCTTCGCTATAACCAACAAATTGCCCATTGCAGAACACAGAAAACGCAGGCTCAACGCCCTCAAACCGAATACGAACCGACTGCCCTGCCCAGCTTTCCGGGAGGGAAAAGCATTTTACGTACTGCCCGACGGGGATGTTCTCAGGAAGCTGTCCCGGAAAAAGCTGCTCTTTTCCGTCCCAAGGATAGGCGGTATTTGTATACTGAGGGACTCCATATCCAGCCATATTGATGTGTGCGGGAACTCTGATCTCCTCCCAGCCAGCAGAAATCTGCGCATTGTTCTCAAAGCTCGCAACTCGTTCATCCAAATCTGAGCAGTAATGGAATTTCCATTTTCCATCCAGCAGCATCATGCGAGGTTCCAATTCTCCCTCGAAGCAGGCAAAGTGATCAGAGTGCGCTGCAATTCTATTCTTTTCAAAACAGCATGGATTCTGTAATAATTCCCGTATATTCATATGCGTTTTCTTCCTCCAACCGGTGTTAAAACTCTTTCTGATAGACCGAAAATGAAAGCAATTAATATATTTGATATATTTTAAAAATATATCACACTATACTTGCAAGTACAACTTCAATTTTAATTGCATGTTTCAGAATTCAGTTCACATGTCCGTCCCTCTATGGCTCAATTATCTCCTTAATGTTTGCAATAAGCGGTTTGCACTGAAAATGCCCTATGCATTCACTAAAACCAGCATGCAGAGGGAGAAGTTGTATGATTTTCTTTACAATTTGCGATGGGGGTTCTTTTTAGTGATCTTGATACACAGTCCAAAAATCGAAATCAACCTCTATCCAACTGCTATATTATGAATCCGATTTAACATCACTTATAAGCCAATTTCTTTATTGAACACTTTCCACAAATTTGTTGCAAAAGTTTCGAGTATATAGTATAATTTGTATAGAAAAGTCATAGGAGGTAATACCAATGGATCTGTCTGTTTTGTCACACTACTGTGTTCCCGTTGCGTGGATTGGCTTCTACCTCTATCACGGCATCCGATTAGGAAAACCCAGTTCTGCACTGAAAGGTCGATTTGCCCAGCATTATTCGTCCAACCAAACCCTCGTCGTCATCAAATTTCTGTCCATTGGCGCATGGCTGGGTGCCCTTCTCACTGCCCTGTCCATGCTGGCAGAGCTGGCAGGAATGCCGGTGAAGTCCAATCTTGCGGGCTTCTTCTACGGATGCATTCTCCTCGTTTACATCTTGATTGTGCATCTATGCGTCCGTCATTGCGTCAAATAAGTAAAACAACCCCCCACCGCAGCTGAACAGGTCCAGTAAAAACGGACAATAGACAAAAAGCCCCCTTATGTAGGATAATAACTACATAAGGGGGTATCGTTATATCAAAACAAAAATACACGCACATGCAGGCTCTGCTTCCGGAAATAAAGGCTATGTTGCAAGAAAGCAGAAGCCATGGTGAGATAGAAGCTATACTTGGATTGACTGGAGAAAGGCCAGTCCATAATTTGCTTAAACAGGAACGTAGAAAAGGGAAAAAGCAGCAATCAAGTATCCAGATCAAACCCATCGGCCGTCCAAGGAAGAAATCATTAACTACCAAGAAGTGGCTACTATGACTTTGTGAAGCGTCTGGGACGGTCAGAGTGAAATGCTGCTCTGGTAACGGAGATACTGCAGCATCAGGAGCACTGTGACAACGCCTATGGATACAGACGAATGTGGAAATAGCTATAGAATAAATGGATCTACAGAAATCCAGAAACTGTACTAAGAATCATGAAAGAGAATGGGTAATTATCTGAAATTCGGAGAAAACGCAAGAAGAGTGGAAAAAGAAAAGTCGCTGCGGAGTTGCAGCTCCACAGCGACCAGGGCTTTCAATACACCTCACACGCATATTTCAAGCTAACAGAAGAGTACGGCATAACTCCGTCAATATCAAGACAGGGAAACCCGTATAACAACGCTTCAGCCGAAAATTTCTTTGGGATATTGAAAGCAGAGTGTATCTACCGACACAAGCCTCGTACACTGGCTGAGGCAGATGAAATGATAGATCGATACATCTACTTCTACAACCGCGAACGAATCCAACTAAAAACAGGAGTGGCGCCGCTGACGCAGCGCCACTCCGCTTAAAATTTCATATTACCCTACCAAGGGGGCTTCTTTGTGCTGTCCGTATAAACCGGGGCAGTTCACATTTCTGCCACAATATAAAGTCAGAGATTATGCACGGAATGTAACAGAATCGTCGTTCATAGACTCGATAATAGCCAGCGATTCTACATGCAAGCCCTGACTGCGCAGCAGATCTCCGCCCTTCTGGAAACCCTTTTCAATCGCAACCGCTGCACCGACGACCTCAGCACCCGCAGAACGAACCAGATCACACAGTCCGATCAATGCTCTGCCGTTTGCCAGGAAATCATCTACAACCAGCACACGGTCACCGGGCTTAATAAATTGCTTCTCCAGCACAACAGTATAGTCAGTGTTGTGCGTGTAGGAATGAACCACAGTTGTGTAAAGCTCACCAGACAGATTGCCGGTGCGATTCTTTTTTGCAAACACCATAGGAACATTCAGGCACAGCGCGGCAGCAAAAGCCAGAGGAATGCCCGATGTCTCAATTGTAAGAATACGATCAATTTTTTCGTTGGAATAAAGGCGTGCAACTTCACGTCCCATTTCCATCATGAAGTTTACATCGATCTGGTGATTTAGAAAAGAACCTACCTTCAGGATATTTCCGGGCAGAACCTGTCCCTCTTTTAAAATTTTCTCTTCTAGTGATTTCAAATCTAACGCCATCCTTTCCGATAAATAAAGAGTAGACCTAATTTCCTTAAACCTGCCACATAATAAACCACCTGACATCATCACAATTGAGTGAAATGTCAGGTTTAGCTAAGAGTAGTACCTGCGGCTGTACGGTAGAAACATTCGGGCCATATATCCGAAAATATATTAGCTTAAACATTATTTATTGTTTGATATTATCACATTCTTTGACAAAAGTCAACGATATCCGCACCAATAATTGTACATTTTACAAATACTCCAATTGTGATTTTCTTTTGTACAGTGACGTGTTCATTACACAGAAAACCCCGGTATTCATAACGAATACCGGGGTTCAATCATGGCGGAGAAGGAGGGATTTGAACCCTCGAAACCCTTGTGGGGTTTACACGATTTCCAATCGTGCGCGCTCGGCCAGCTACGCGACTTCTCCGTTTGTGTCAGCTCTTGCCGACTTGCTTATAATACACCATCATCCATGATTTGTCAAGCATTTATTTTAAATTTTTTAATTTATTTTATTTCAGCATTTTTCGTCTGATTTTAGCCCATACAGTCCACTCTCAGTGTACAAACTGACTCTGATAAATCTGAGCATAATACCCATTCTTGTTCAGTAGATATTCGTGTGTTCCCTGCTCAATAATGTGTCCATCTTGCATAACCAGAATCAAATCAGCCTCTCGTATTGTCGAAAGCCGATGGGCAACAATAAAGCTAGTTCTCCCCTCCATCATAGAATCAAAAGCTTTTTGGATTTGGGTTTCCGTACGGGTATCAATAGATGAAGTAGCCTCATCCAGAAATAGCATAGGAGGCAGACTGAGCATCACTCTTGCAATGCAAAGCAACTGCTTTTCTCCCTGTGAAAGGCTTCCCCCGGACTCTCCAATCACTGTATCATATCCTTTTGGCAGTCGCTTTATAAATCCGTGCGCATGTGCCTGCTTGGCAGCTGTGATCATCTCTTCCTCTGTTGCATCCGGTTTTCCCATGATGATGTTCTCCCGGATGGTACCAGCCTTCAGCCACGTATCCTGAAGAACCATGCCCACGTGGTGCCGCAGCGCTCCCCGCTCCATGTTCTGCGTATTGATCCCATCCAGTAGAATTTGACCGCTGTTGGGTTCATAAAACCTCATCAGGAGGTTAATAAACGTTGTTTTACCGCAGCCTGTGGGTCCGACAATCGCAATTCGCATTCCGGGCTTAACAGATAGATCAAAGTCATCAATAAGCGTTTTTTGTGGGTCATAGGAAAAAGACAGATTCCGAATGTCCACTGCGCCCTCTACCTTATCAGGGTTCTGAGGATTTAAGGGTTCCGGAGAGCTAGAAGGTGCTTCAATCAGCTCAAACACACGCCCAGCACAAGCTAAAGCATTTTGAAGCTCCGTAATCACACCGGAAATTTCGTTAAATGGCTTTGTATACTGATTTGCATAACTCAGGAATGCAGACAAATTGCCGACGGTTATGCCACCTCCTATGGCCATCAATGCGCCAGTCAATCCCACGCCTGCGTACACCACTGAATTAACAAATCTGGTACAGGGATTGGTCAGTGACGAAAAGAAAATCGCTTTTAGCGAGCACTCCGACAGTCTATCGTTCACTTCGTCGAATTGAGCAAGAGAATTACTTTCGTGACCAAAAACCTGCACAAGCTTCATTTCTCCGATCGTCTCATCGATAAGAGCAGTCTGTTCTCCCCGTGTTATGGTCTGTTTGCGGAAAGTAGAATAGGTTCTTATTGCAATATAATTCGCAACCACAAGAGACAGCGGCGTAACGATAACCACTACCAAAGCAATCTTCCAGCTGAGACGAAGCATAAAAATCATCGTACCAAGAATAGTCATAACACCAGTAAACAGCTGCGTAAAGCCCAGCAGCAGCCCATCCGCAAAAGTATCTACATCTGAAATAACCCGGCTGACAAGATCACCTTGTGGGTGACGGTCCAAATAAGAAAGGGGCAGTATTTGAATATGTGAAAATGCCTCCTGACGCATATCCCTTATCACTTGGAAAGTCACCCGATTGCTGATCTGACTCATAAGCCACTGGGAAGCAGATGCAATGCAGGCGCAGATCAGGACAGTTTTAAGGCTTCCTATCATGGCTGCAAAGTCCACTTTTCCTACCCCAACGATACAGTCGATGGCATCACCAACGAGAATTGGAATATATAATGCTATGGTAACATTCACCAGAGCAAGCAGCAGGCTTCCCAGCATTGCAGCCCAATAACGCTTGATCCGAATCAACACTTTCTTAATCACAGCCATTTGGTTTTTCTTAGTCACCGACACACACCTCCCTGGGAAACTGGGAATAGTAAATTTCCTGATATACCTTGCAATTTTGCAGCAATTGTTCGTGTTTTCCTAAACCCGCCGGTTTTCCATCGTCCAAAACCAAAATCTGATCGGCATAACGCACAGAGGCTGCACGCTGAGATACAATAAATGTAGTTGGAGGATTTTCCATACTGCGAATAGCCCTGCGAAGATTGGCATCTGTTGCGTAGTCCAAAGCAGAAGCACTATCATCTAAAATCAGAATTGCTGGATGACGTACCAGTGCTCTTGCAATGGCAAGACGCTGACGTTGACCACCAGAGAAATTAACTCCTCCCTGCTCAACAGGTGCATCCAATCCTCCTTCCCGGCTCATAATTTCTTCCTTAATCTGAGCCATCTCTAATGCTTGCCATATGTCTTCATCGCAAGCACTATTCTTTCCCCAAAGCATATTTTGGCGAACACTGCCTTTGAACAGTACCGACTTCTGAGGCACCACACCAATCTGCTCACGCAACAAATTCAGGTCATAGTCGTTGACGTTCACACCATCTATCAATACAGCGCCATCAAAGGCGTCATACAGGCGAGGAATAAGACTTACCAATGTTGTTTTACCGGAGCCTGTACCGCCAATAATCCCAAATGTCTCACCCGGATGAACAGCAAAGCTGACATACTCCAATGACGGCTCTGCCGCCCCGGAATATCGGGCAGAAACATTTTCGAATTCCACATCTCCCTTGAGGTTTTGGGGCAAAATTTCTCCGTTCTTTTGAGAGGAGTGAATTTCCAACATACTTTCTACACGACTGGCACAGGCAGATGCTTTCGTCATGGTAATGATCAGATTGGCCATTTTGATTAGCTCCACCAAAATCTGAGACATATAGTTATACAAGGCAATGACAAGTCCCGGAGTCAAAACTCCCCCATTGACCTTCACTGCGCCGACTTTTACAAGAATGACTACTGCCAGATTCACAACAACAAAAGTAATAGGATTAAGCAGATTGGAAATCCGCCCTGCCGAAAGTTGCTGACGCATCAACTGATTGGTGTTGCGAGAAAAATCTTGCTGCTCAGTTTTTTCCATATTAAACGCACGTAACACCCGAACACCCGCCAGATTTTGTCTTGTTGCACAAGTAACCCGATCCAACCCTGTCTGCACTTTCCTGTACATTGGCATTGTGGTGAGCATAATTCCAAATACCAAAAGACACAATACCGGAATCAGTCCCACAAATACCAGTGCCGCATCGACATCTATGGAAAACGCCATAATCATTGCACCAAAAACCACAAAAGGAGAACGCAGCAGCAATCGCAGCGTCAAGTTCACACCGTTTTGCACCTGATTGATGTCCGATGTCATCCGGGTCACCAATGTCGAGGTTCCCAATCGGTCGATTTCCGTATAAGACAAGCCTAAAATATGTTCCATCAACACGTGACGAAGTCTGGCTGCAAATCCAACAGCTGCACGGGCTGCAAAATACTGTGCCGTGACAGAGCATATCAGCCCAATAACGCCCAGCAGAATCATGAGCAGACACATTTTCAAAACATATCCCGTATCTCCATTTTCAATACCCATATCTACAATTTTCGCAACCACAAGCGGAATTAGAAGCTCAAAACCGGCTTCCAGCATCTTAAACAGCGGCCCGAGAACACACTCTTTTCCGTAGCCTTTCATGTATTTCCGCAATTTCCACATACTACTCACCTCAAACCACGTTCTGTGGCAAAGTATACCATCTCTTTCACGCCTGTGCAATGCATTTTCGTCATGTGCTTAAAAATCTGTTGACATTTATTCAATAACTCGATATAATAGCAGGGATATGGAATGCTAGTGTAGCACAGTCGGTAGTGCATCTCACTCGTAATGAGAAGGTCGCCTGTTCGAGTCAGGTCACTAGCTCCACAAAAAATCCCATGAACTTTCGTTCATGGGATTTTCTTTTTGTCTCCTATTAAGGCAGGATCATGTCAATACCTCTTTGAAGCGTCTCTATATTAATAGCACCGGAAGATCTAGCAATCAAAACCCCTTCTGCATCAATAAAGTAGGTGGTTGGCAAAGCGTTCACCCCATAGGCACGGGCAGCGGAAACATTTGTATCAAAGTATACGGGGAAGCTGTAACCGCTGTCTTTTAGGAAAGCCTTGGCAGTGTCCAATGTATCCCATCTGCCATCTGTCACGTTGACCATGACAAATTCCACTTTATCCCCAAATTCCTGGTATTTCTTATCGAAATCAGGCATTTCAACACGGCAAGGGCCACAGCGGCTGGACCAGAAATTGAGTATAACTGGCTTGCCGATAAACTGAGACAGAGTTACAGAGTTACCGTTCTTATCAATAACCGTGAAGTCAGGTGCATGCGGCTTCGGTGCTTCCGACGGGTTCACCGTATTACCGGGAACTTCTGTGGCAAGCTGATCCAAACCAAACTCTCCACCTAGCTTTTGATAAAGCATATATGCGCCGCCGATCAGCAGTACGAACACAAGTGCATAAATCAGCAGTGATTTTTTCTTCATAAAAACCTCCTTAGCTCAGCATGGCGAGAATACGTCCCATGCTTCCGGTAGCCATCAGAACACCGATGAAAATCAACAGCGCACCGCTGACCATATTAATAACCTGATAGTGGCTCTTGATCCAGTTGAAGGTAGACTTCAGCTTATCAATCAAAATTGCACTGAAAATAAACGGGATACCAAGACCAAGAGAATAGGCCAGCAGCATCAACATTCCCTCCATGACATGTCCCTGCTGAGATGCCAGCAGCAAAGCAGAACCAAGGAATGCACCCACGCAGGGCGTCCATCCCAGAGAGAAAATAATACCAAAAATCAGTGCTGAAAAGAAACCCGGTGTCTGATTTCCCATACGGTGACCGGCACCCTTAAAGAAATTCAGGTTCACAAGTCCCATAAAGCTAAGGCCAAAGAACACCACCACCAAACCGGAAATAATATTTACAGCAGTCTGATATTCTTTAAGGAAACTACCCAGTGTTCCGGCCAGGGCACCCATAGCCACAAAAACCAGTGTAAAGCCAAGGACAAATCCACCTGCACCTGCCATTGTTTTCTTGGTACTCCGTTCGCCTCCGCCGGCAAAATAGGAGATATAAATTGGCAGCATAGGCAGCAGACACGGTGAAATAAAGGTAATAACACCCTCTAAAAATGAGATCAAATATTGCACGAACAATCTTCCTTTCTGAAAATACTGGATAACAGCCAACCGATTACGCCCATATAAGCCATGGATTTTAAGGGACTGGAGGTAATGGCACATCCTGTGGTGCATCCAAAGTAGTGATAATAGAGATATCCTGCTGTCATTCCTCCCACAGTAAACAGCACGGGCTGAAGGTGTTTTTTCAGAAATTTCATAGGTTACCTCCTTGAAGTGGTCTTTTGCTGTGAATAGCTTATCACAAGGTCCCCTTCTTTTTCTGTGAGAAAGTCACAGAAGAGTTTTGCACTTCAAGAAAGCAGCCAATACCTATGCATTCTTAAATTCTGGCGTCGGTTTCCCGAATTTTTTCACGCAAAGAGAGCAGGTCATCAAAGGTTTCCGGGCGCTTATTCAAGTCCCGCAGCAGTGCTGACGGGTGATAAATCGCAGACATCCATACGCCGTTTTTCTGAACCCAGGTTCCGTGTTCCTTGGTAATCCGATAATCTGGATTAATCAGCCTTTTTGCAGCCACTCTGCCAAGGCAGACAATAATCTTCGGCTGAATCAGCGCAACCTGATTGCGCAGGTAATTGATACAGGCATCCTGTTCTGTTTCCAAAGGATCCCGGTTGTGAGGTGGGCGGCATTTAACAATATTGGCAATGTAACAGTTTTCCCGGCTCAGATCAATAATAGACAACATATCATCCAAAAGATGCCCCGCCGCTCCTACAAAGGGTTCTCCCTGTAAGTCCTCCTGTTCTCCCGGACCCTCTCCCACGAACATCACATCTGCATCCTTGGGTCCGATTCCAAATACCACATGATGTCTGGTTTCACACAGACCACACCGGGTACAGCTTTCGCATGTTTTTTCAAGAGTTTCCCAATCCATCATGGTTATCGACTCCTTCTGCGATTTCTTCTTCTCTTACGACGACGCTTCTCCGCTGCGGAACGGCGAATGGTGTTAATAATCAAATATATTCCAAAGGGAATCAGCAGCACTAAACACACAATTCCAAGGAAGGACAAAATATCCTTCAGATTAGAGTCATCCCGAGTTGCCACGCTATGGATATTCAGTCCTGGGTTTGAAGTAGAACGCACATCAGACATTGCGTAAAGCTCCGTTTCAGCTAAGCAAGAACTTTGATACCAGAATTGAACCGTAGCAATCTGATCTCCTTTCTTGATAGGAGCTGACAATCCGCCGTTGGACACCTCGTAACGCAAAATCAAATGGTCAAGCTTTGCCTTTGCCGGTATAATCGCATTACGAGAATTATTCGGTGCACCAACTACGTTATTGGTTCCGTTCGCCACAGGAAACTCATTCATGGCCTGATTTTCAAAATAGATCTGGCAATATTTATAGCCATCAAAGCTGAAATCAATCAGCTCCATAATTTCTTCAAAATTGCCATAGTATTCAACGGAATAGCCGTTTTCTTTATAGACTCTCTTCGCTCCCATAACCACAAAAATCAGGTTCATGCCATTTTCTTCCGCAGTACAGGCCAATGATGCACCGGATGACGCAGTCGTGCTGGTTTTGCCGCCAGTAACACGCTTATCCCTAAATTTAGGAAATTTATCGGTAATCAAATAGTCGTCAGATTTTAATTTTCGCTCCTCAGATTTGTTTGTCTCAGAAACAGTATAGTTGGTAGCCGCAAACATGGTAGCAAAGGTCTCATTTTGAACTGCATAGCTCACAATCTTCGCCATGTCTCTGGCAGTAGTATGCTGACCAGTTGCATCTAAGCCATGAGAGTTCACAAACACAGAATTGGTACAGCCAATTTCCGCCGCCTTCTGATTCATCAGCTTAACAAAGTCTGCTTCTGTACCGGCAACATGCTCCGCAATAGAGATTGCTGCATCATTTGCAGACTCCAGCATCATGCAGTAAAGAAGGTTTTCCAAAGAAAGAACTTCACCGTGCTTGAGCTTGGCATTTAATGCGCCGGCAGGCAGAGTGTTATACCGCATAGTGCTGATCGTTACCGAATCGTCTAACTTTCCCCGTTCTATAGCCACAATAGCTGTGAGAATTTTGGTCAAACTACCGGGAGAAAGCTTTGTATCCGGGTTAAAGGAATAAAGCACTGTCCCCGTGTTCTTCTCAAACACAAATGCAGCCTGTGCTGTCTTTAAACGTCGTTCATTTCCGCCAAGAGGAACCTGTGCATCAATGGTGCGGCAGCCGGATGTCACGCTGGCTGTACCAAAGGCCACATCCGGCGCTGTTCCCGGTGGTACTATTTCAGGTTCTGTTTCCTCAGTAGGAGATGTTCCTGATGCAGAAGACTCGGAAGGTGACGTTTCCTGTGTCACAGCTGTCGCATTCTGATGAGCGGTTGCAGAAACAGGGGGTGTAACATTTACCAATCCGATGGTCAGACACAGCGCAAGGCAAAGACTACATAATTTTTTCATATTTCTACCTCAATATAGGATTACCGGACTTGTCCGGCAGAAAAAAGTCGTGTATAATGGTCTGTATTATATCAGCTTTTCTTATTGTAGTCAATGCGGGAGGTCTTTTCCCATGAAAAAGCCAGGCGCAACAGCGCTGTTCATTATCATATTTACATTCTTTGCTTTTACAATCGGACTGTTCGCAGGTCGTAACATAAATCCGGCCCCAATTCAAATTTCTGTTCTGCCATCCCCTACTGCTTCGGAACCATCTTTAGCAGAAAACATCTCAGAAGCAGATGAACCGGCTACGCCTCAAGGTCCTGTGAATATCAACACCGCCGATTTAGCCACGCTGGACACGCTCCCCGGCATTGGGCCGGTTATTGCGCAGCGAATTATTGATTATCGTGAGAATAACGGTCCATTTGAGCGCCCGGAGCAATTGGGCGAAGTCAAAGGAATCGGACACAAAACATTAGAAAAAATCTTAGACTGCGTTACTGTAGGAGGATAATATGAAGATATTAGTTGTAGACGACGAAGCCCTTTTGGTCAAAGGTATTCGCTTTAATCTCCAAAATGAGGGATACGATGTAATCACCGGCTCCAACGGCTTGGACGCTGTGCGAATGGTACGTGACGAGCATCCGAATCTGGTCGTATTGGATGTAATGATGCCAGAGATGGACGGTCTGACCGCCTGCGCAAAGATCAGAGAGTTCTCAGATGTCCCCATTATTCTGCTTACCGCAAAAACCGATGATATGGATAAGCTCATCGGTTTTGACCACGGTGCCGACGACTATCTGACCAAACCGTTTAACATTCTGGAACTAAAAGCTCGAATCAAAGCCATGCTCCGCCGAACCGGAGCATCCTCTGAGGAGAAAGAGCCCAAGATCAATCGTCTGTCCATCGGACCGATTTCTCTGGATTTGGATGCCCGCAACGCCTACCGTGGTGACAAGCTAGTCGTCCTGACCGCCAAAGAATTCGATGTTGTAGAGTTCCTGATGCGAAATCCCAACCGGGTCTATTCCCGAGAAGCTCTGCTGGATACCATCTGGGCCTATGAGTATCGCAGTGATATCCGAACCGTAGATGTACACATCCGCCGGCTTCGGGAAAAACTGGAAGAAAATCCCGCTGAACCAAACTACATTTTGACGAAATGGGGCGTTGGCTATTATTTCCGAAAATAAATCTCCATCCTCTGGCCGGTATATCAGCACGCAGTTTCGATATGCAATGACCTATGTACTCATTACATTTGTCGTTTTGCTAATTCTAAATGTCTACTGCTCCAAAATCAGCCAGAAGCTATTCTACAAGAGCAAAGAGGCCGCTATGATTGAAAAGTGCCAAATGGCAGCGGATGATTTTTCCTCTCTAAAGATACTAAATTCCAGCACCGCATCATCAGCAGTAGATCAAATGGGAAGTCTGACTGTAAATAGGTTGGTTGTCACCGACTATGCTGGTCGTGTGATTTACGACAGTCAGGAGCTTTCCCGTGGTTCCTACTTCCTTCTTCCGGAAATTATTCAGGCCATAGAGGGAAATAACGTATTCTACTGTGCGTATCACGACGGAATCATGCAATCTTATGCTGCTACTCCGGTGGTAACCTACGGAAATATCACCGGCTGTGTATATATGATGGAATACGATACTGCGCAGGGTAGTTTGATCCGCTCTCTGCAATATACCGTACTGGAAATCACGCTGATTCTGGAAGTGATTGTTCTGCTGTTTTCGCTGGCTTTTTCCAAACGCTTTTCAACACGCTTCACCCAGATCATGGCCTCTATGCGGATCATTCAGCAAGGTGATTATACCCATAAGGTCACCATGGGCGGACATGACGAACTTACGTTTTTGGGTGACGAATTCAACGATCTGACTGAACGTTTGCAGACATCAGAGCAAAAACGGCATCGCTTTGTTTCCGATGCCTCCCACGAACTGAAAACACCACTTGCCTCCATTAAATTACTGACGGACTCCATTTTGCAAAACGATATGGATATGGAAACCGTGCGGGAATTCGTCGGTGATATTGGTGACGAAGCGGAACGTCTGAACCGTATGACCGCAAAACTCCTGTCCCTGACCAAGGTTGACACACAGATCCCCGATGAATCCGAAATCATCAATATGACTCCCACCATTACTCGTGTGGCCAAAATGTTAGCTACCGTTGCAAACCTAAACGATATTACGATTCGGCTGGAGCTGGAGGAATATTGTCCCATCCTGATTTTAGAAGACGACCTATATCAAATTGTATTTAATCTGGTGGAAAACGGCATCAAATACAACATGCCCGGTGGCCTTCTTACTGTTAAGCTCAGCCGTGAGGCAGACAACGCCGTTATGAAGGTTATTGACACCGGTGTTGGTATCCCGGAGGATGCTCTGAAACACGTCTTCGAACGGTTCTACCGTGTTGACAAGGCCAGATCCCGTGCTACCGGCGGTAGTGGCTTAGGACTCTCCATTGTCAAAGCAATTGTTGTCCGCAACCGTGGGCAGATTGAGGTCAGCTCTGTCATAGACCAAGGCACCACCTTTACTGTCACCTTCCCCATTTTCGATACTGAGGAGGAATCATGAAAAAAACCGCTGTAATTCTGATTATATTTGTGCTATTGAGCTTCAGCGCCTGCACTGCCCACCATGCAAATATCAACGATCCTGTCGTGTTCTACTATCCTCAAGCGGAAATTGTCAACGGAACAGAAGATGCCGTGATTGGTCACGAGATTCGGGAAGCTAGCGGCCACAGAAATGATTTGGAGTATCTGCTTGCGGTATACCTGCAAGGGCCTCTGGACAACAACCTCCGTAACCCGTTCCCTGTCACAGCCAAAATCGTCAACATTAGGCAAAAAGATGGACGTCTCCATCTGATGCTTAACGCTGCTGTTGCAAGCAAAAAGAATATGGAATTATCCATAATGGGTGCCTGTCTCGCAAAAACCTGTTTTGATCTGACAGATTTTTCAGCAGTTCATATTGAATCTAATTCTCTGGCTGACGGAAGTTCCATCAGTTTAAACTTCCAACGAGAGAATCTGATTCTGGTGGACAACACCCCCCTGACGCAATCCAACACCAACGAACCCTGATTATTGGAGGTATACATGAAATTTATTTCCTGGAACGTAAACGGTCTGCGTGCCTGTGTTACTAAGGGCTGGCAAGATGTTTTCAATGCTCAAAATGCCGACTTCTTCTGCTTACAAGAAACAAAGCTTCAGGAAGGTCAAATCAATCTGGAGCTGCCTGGCTATGAACAATACTGGAACTACGCCGAGAAAAAAGGTTACTCAGGCACCGCCATTTTCACCAAACACGCTCCCCTGTCGGTACGTTATGGTGTAGGTGTCCCAGAGCTTGATACCGAAGGCCGGATGATTACTCTGGAATATCCTGACTTTTATATTGCTACCTGCTATACACCCAACGCACAGCAGGGGCTTGCCCGCATTGACCATCGTCTAAAATGGGATGAAGCATTTCGTAACTACCTGTCCGAATTGGACAAAGAAAAGCCCGTCATTGTCTGCGGCGACTTGAATGTGGCACATCAGGAAATCGACCTAAAAAATCCTGCCTCTAATCGAGGAAACGCAGGTTTTTCAGACGAGGAGCGTGAAAGCTTCACTGAAACATTAAACAGAGGCTTCACTGATACCTTCCGATATCTGTTTCCCGATTCCACCGGCATCTATTCCTGGTGGAGTTATCGGTTTAACGCCCGAAAAAACAATGCAGGCTGGCGTATTGACTATTTTCTGGTTTCGGACCGTCTGAGGGAGAAAATCACTGCCGCACCTATTTATACGGACATCATTGGCTCCGATCACTGTCCCGTAGGGCTGGAACTGGATATTTAAAATAGGGCAGCTCAGGCTGCCCTATTTGTCTGCTATCACAACGCCAATTTGACCATTTCTGGTTTCCAGAAACGCATTTTCCAGCTTACTAAGGTAGGAAAATGGCTCTTCCGGATAAACCGGTACGAATTTCCCTTTTTTCTCCTCGTGCTTTGGCAAAAGCTGAAACTGCGGTGTTCCCTGCCCAAGACGTTTGGCGGGAATTTTCTTTTCCACACCAAACATGCCGTCCATAGGAATGCAGACGCCCAAGTTTTCCTCCCTGCCGCCACAGTGAACTACCAATTTGTGCATCACATCGCCCCCAAGCTTACAGCGACAGGAAAAATGATAGTATAATCCCTGTTTTTCTACATGTACATGGCCAACTGTTTGGCTTCCCATTGTCAAATCATAGCTGCCATCCATAAAAAATCACCCCTTGCCGCAGTTTATGCAGCAAGGGGGTTATTCATCCCAAATCAGGATAATCTACCGTCATGCAGCCCAAAACTGACTGCAATGGCATCATCCACTTGGGCCATTTGATTTTCATTCAGCCGACCCATATGCTCTCGTAATCTTTTCTTGTCGATGGTTCGGATCTGCTCCAGCAGAATCACCGAGTCCTTACTGAGTCCTACGCTGCCTCCTGCAATGTTGATATGAGTAGGCAGTCTGGCTTTTCCTGTTTGGCTGGTGATAGCTGCTGCAATAACTGTGGGAGAATGGCGATTTCCGGTATCGTTCTGAACGATGAGTACAGGCCGGGTTCCGCCCTGCTCACTCCCCACTACCGGAGACAAATCTGCATAGAATATATCTCCCCGTTTGACCGTGCTATCCATGTGCTTCACACTCCGTGCGTATCTTCCCTGCGCTACCGACTCATCCATATGTAACGCAGTGTACCCATATTGTCCCACGAAACACAGGAATTTATACAGTGGCGCTTTCAAAATATCCTATGCAGAATTCCCCCAAAGTTCTACTGAATCTGAAAGTTTTGTAGCTCCATGGTCACGATTCGACGGCCATCGAAGAGAATCTCGCCTCTGATTGGAAGATCATCCTCGTTCAGCCAGATATCCAAATGCAGTGCATCATCCTCGTAGCTGTCATCAATGGAGAGCCGCAGGTTTGCTCCATCCATGCCGCAGGATGTAATATATCCTCCCATAAGTGTTTTCATCAGAATCCACGGTCCGCTGACCGGCGTAATCTGATTATCTGCCAGCAGTTCAAAATAAAGAGCCTTGTCGTCAAAAGTCAGTTTGCCACCACTGGCATCAATTTTACCGGTGATACCGGCAATACTCTCCGGCGCAGTCACTGAAAAAGTAACATTACCCTTGTTGTCACTTTGGCAGCTCATTCCAAAAGTATGAAGCTCGTCCCCATAGTCAGCTGTGATAGTGGCATCGAAGCTGCACCCCTGACAAGCCAGCAGCTTTGCCCGAAGCCCCATCGCTTGTTCCAATTCCCCACTTTTCCCGGTGCAGCCCGTAAGCAAAAACAGCATACACAGTACAGCCAGCACTTTTTTCACCAAAATCCCGCCCTACTTTAGAAGTCGTGGCAGAGCTTGCACCATATCACTGGGTAACATTCCGTACTGACCGATTTCCTGTGCACACAGATCTCCGGCAGCTCCGTGAATCCATGCGCCGCAAGCGGCAGCTTCCAGCGGCTTCAAGCCTTGTCCCAGCAGGCTGGTAATCAGGCCTGCCAGCACATCACCACTGCCTCCTACTGCCATTCCCGGGTTGCCTGTGTGGTTGATATATACGGCTTGTCCGTCTGTAATAACAGTTTCATGACCCTTTAGCAGCACAATGCAGCCTAAATCATGCGTCAGTTTCACAGCGGATGCCACCCGGTCAGTACATATCTCTCCACCCATGCGTTGAAACTCCCCATCGTGGGGCGTCAGGATGGTCGGTGCACTTCTTCCACGCAGAATATCCTTATGCTGTGAAATCACATTTATGCCGTCAGCATCCAGTACAACAGGACCGTCAAAGTTTTCAAGGACAGCCTTTGTCACCGCCAGTGTTCCTTCTGATTGTCCCAGCCCTGGGCCGATAAGGACAGCGTCCAACTTTGGAAGCCGCTCCAAAATATTCGGAACAGCCTCTTCGCCAAGTTTTCCGTCACGCTCCGAAAGTGGAAAAACAATGGCCTCTGTCAGTTTTACAGCCTCGATAGCATAGATACTTTGGGGAACCCCCAGAAACACCAGTCCTGCACCGCTGCGAAGTGCGCCCATAGATGATAATGCCGCTGCCCCGGTATAACCCACAGACCCACAAAGCAGCAGAATTTTCCCAAACTCGCCCTTGTGGGAAAACGGATTCCGAACCGGGAGCAGTTGCAGCACTTTTTCATGATTCAGTTCCATGTCCGTCCCCCCTTATCGAGTCTTTACAGATTATAAAGCTCAGTATATTTTTTCGCCAGATAATCCGTGTAATAACTTGCATCAAACTTGCCACAAGTCATCTCGAACAACTCGCCGGGCTTATGCAGCCCTGCATAGCGATGGAAATGCTCCTTCAACCAGCCGGTAACATCAGACAAATCCCCTTCAGACACCTTTTTCCAGATATCACCCAAATCCTGCTCCATCATCTTTAGCATTTGAGGACCATAAGCACTGCCCAATGCGTAAGAGGGGAAATAACCAATACTGCCGCCGGACCAATGCGAATCCTGCAAGCAGCCTTCCCGATCATTAGGTACCTCCACGCCAAGGTATTCCTTATAAAGAGACTTCCATGCAGCCGGCACATCCTTGACATTCAGCGTGCCATCCATCAGCTTTTTCTCGATCTCATAGCGAACCATGACATGGAGCGCATAGGTCAGCTCATCCGCTTCGGTACGAATCAGACTGGGCTGAGCCTTATTGATGGCGCGGTAGAACATATCCTCGTCCACACCTTCCAGCTGTTCAGGGAAAAATTCCTTGATCTTAGGGAAGATGGCATGAACAAAGGCCTTAGAGCGACCGATGATATTTTCATAGAACCGGCTCTGACTCTCGTGAATTCCCATGGAAACACCGCCAGACAGGACCGTGTAGTTATAGCAGTCATCACACCCCAGCTCATACAGAGCATGACCGCCCTCGTGAACCACAGAGAACATAGAAGATACCAGATTATCCTCAAAATAATGGGTGGTGATTCGAACGTCTTTGTTGTTGAAGTTCAAGGTATAAGGGTGCTCAGTCTCTGCAATTCCGCAGTGGCTGCGATCCAACCCCATAACTTCCATCAAATAATCAGAGAATTTACGCTGAATTTCTACTGGATAATGCTTAAACAGAAACCCATCCTCAATAGGTTCTGCCTGCTGAATCTTTGCAATCAGAGGCACAATAGTCTCCCGGAGTTTCGCAAAAAATGTATCCAACGTTTCCATATTGATGCCCTCTTCGTATTCGTTCAGCAAAGCATCATAGGGTGCCATATCAGGATTATAGTACCCGGCAAATTTCTTGTTAAACCCCACAATCTTTTCGAGATAGGGTGCAAATGCAGCAAAATCATCCTTGACCTTCGCCTGTGACCACACAGACTGGGCATCATTGACAAGGACAGAATAAGCAACATATTCTTCCGCAGGAATCCGCTTCATGCGGTCGTAGTCTTTCCGCATAACCTCTACTTCCCGTTTTGCCTGTTGATCCAGTTCTTCCTTGTGTTCCTCCAGATATCGCAGCAGCTCATTGTTTTCGGGATTTGCAGCAAGATCATAGGTAACCTTGCTCAGAATCTCCATGGTCTTACCCCGCCCCTCTGCAGTATCCACGGGAGCAGCAGTCGTTGCATCCAGATAAATTGCATTCATGGCATGGTTATAGGCCGCCATGGTCTGCTCCAAAGAGCGCAACGCCTCCAATACCTGATTAACAGATTCATATTTCATAGAAATCACCCTCCTTTTTATGAAATTAGAATATCACCGCTTCCCCTTCCCGTCAAGAACACGTCATAATCTAAACATAATATAAATGATGCCCCACCATCACACAGAGAAAAAGCTCTTGCATCTTGCCTGTGGATATGCTATGATATGAGAAATATCTACAACAGCTGTGACTGGGCTGCCTTGTATTGGTTTGCGTTTTCAGAGAGAGCGGGATGGTGGAATCCGCTTGCGTGCAATACCGGGCTTTCTCCCACGAGCCGCCACCTGAAGTCCAGTAGGGTGCGCCGGGTAATTCCGTTAACGATTGCGAGCGTGTATGCGCTTTTAAGCTGCATCGATTTTTCGATGAATTGCGGGTGGTACCGCGGAAGGTTTGCCTTTCGTCCCGATTACGGGATGATAGGCTTTTTTTATTGGCTGAATCATACGAATCGTTGTTAGCCGATTCTTTATCTCTGTTGAGATATGTATAATCGTAAATTCACCTTATTTTAGGAGGAGAAATAAACATGAAGCAACAACTGGAAAACATCCGGGCACAGGCTCTGGCCGCTCTGGATGCTGCCGAAACTCCTGCGGCTCTGGAAGAACTGCGGGTAAAACTGTTGGGCAAGAAGGGTGAACTGACCGCCGTTCTGAAGCAGATGGGTAAACTATCCGCTGAAGAGCGCCCTGTCATGGGTCAGCTGGCAAACTCTGTCCGTGCAGACATTGAAGCCAAACTGGAGGAGTGTAAGTCCTCCATTAGCGCTGCCGTTTTGGAAGCAAAACTGGCTTCCGAAGCTATTGACGTCACCATTCCCGGTGAGACTGTAACACTGGGTCACCAGCATCCTATGAACATGGTGCTGCAGGAGATCAAGGATATCTTTGTCGGTCTTGGCTACACCATTGTAGACGGCCCTGAAATCGAACTGGCCGACTACAACTTCACCCGTCTGAATATCGAGGAAGGCCATCCTTCCCGTGACCGTTCAGACACGTTCTATTTTACTGATGATGACTCTGTCCTGCTGAGAACCCAGACCAGCCCCATGCAGATTCGTGTTATGGAGCACACCGAGCCCCCTATCTGTATTCTGGCTCCCGGCCGTGTGTTCCGTAAGGACGAGGCTGATGCTACCCATTCTCCCATGTTCCATCAGATTGAAGGTCTGGTTGTGGCTGAGCACATCACCATGGGTGACCTGAAGGGCGCACTGGTATCTCTCATGAAGCGGATCTACGGTCAGGATGCTATCATGCGTTTTCGTCCTCACCACTTCCCGTTCACAGAGCCCAGCTGCGAAATGGACATGCAGTGCCACAAGTGCCACGGCACCGGCGAGGTAGACGGTCAGGTATGTTCCACCTGCCACGGCGAGGGTTGGATTGAGCTGCTGGGTGCAGGCATGGTTCATCCCAATGTGCTGCGCAATTGCGGCATTGACCCCGAAAAGTACTCCGGCTTCGCCTTCGGTATGGGCCTGGAGCGTATGGCTATGGGTCAGCTGCGCATCAACGACCTGCGTCTGATCTTCGACAACGACGTCCGGTTCCTGAACCAGTTCTAAGGAGGAAACAGACATGAAGCTGAATAGAAAATGGATTAACGAAGAATTTGTGGATTTAAGCCACATTTCTGATAAAGAATTTGTAGAAACCATGACCGTTTTCGGTCAGAAAGTTGAAACCTACGAGCGTATGGATGCTGAGATCAAGAACGTCGTAGTTGGTAAGGTTGTTTCCATCGTTCCCCATCCCAACTCTGACCATATGTTCATTTGTCAGGTGGACGTGGGTCAGGATGAGCCTGTCCAGATCGTTACCGGCGCTCAGAATGTCCACGAGGGCGATCTGGTTCCCGCCGCTTTGCATAACTCCTGGCTGCCCGGCGGTGTTCACATCACTAAGGGTAAGCTCAGAGGCGAGAAGTCCAACGGCATGCTCTGTGGCTACGAAGAACTGGGTCTGACCGAAAACGATCTGCCCGGTGTTTTTGCCGACGGCATCTGGATCCTGAACGATGAAAACTGCACCGTCGGTCAGGATATCAATCTGGTAATCGGCAACGACGATACCATTGTTGACTTTGAAATCACCAACAACCGTCCCGACTGCTACTCCATCATCGGTCTGGCTCGTGAAGCTGCCGCTGCATTTAATAAGCCCATGAAGCATCATGAGCCCGTTGTCAAAGGAAGCGAAGTCGGCTCCATGTACGAAAAGCTGGATGTTGACGTTCCTGCCACCGAGCTGTGCAACCGCTACACTGCAAGAATGGTTGCAAACGTCAAAATTGCTCCTTCTCCCAAGTGGATGCGTCAGCGCCTGAGAGCTAACGGCATTCGCCCCATCAACAACATTGTTGATATTACCAATTACGTCATGCTGGAGTATGGTCAGCCCATGCACGCCTTTGACTATCGGTATGTTGCATCCGGCAAGATCGTTGTCCGTGAAGCAGAAGCCGGTGAATCTCTGACCACTCTGGACGGAAACGTCCGCAACCTGACTCCCGGTATGCTGGTTATCGCTGATGATACTAAGGCCATTGGTTTAGCTGGCATCATGGGCGGTGAAAACTCCGAGATCAAGGATGATACCGCCACCGTTGTTTTTGAATCCGCTAACTTTGATGGTACATCCATCCGTCAGACTGCTCTGGCACTGGGTATGCGTACCGATGCTTCCGGCAAGTTTGAAAAGCATCTGGATCCCATGCTGACTGTTCCCGCTGTACAGCGTGCCTGCGAACTGGTGGAGCTGCTGGGTGCCGGTGATGTTATGGATGGTACTATTGATATCATCAACTATGTCCCCGAACCCAAGACGTTGCCTCTGGAGCCCGAAAAGATTAATCGTCTGCTGGGCACCGAGATTTCTAAAGAGCAGATGGTGGAATATCTGAACCGTCTGGAAATTCCCGTTGAGGGAGATACCATTCTGGTACCCTCTTTCCGTCCAGACCTGAACCTGATGGCAGACATTGCAGAAGAAGTGGGTCGCTCTTTCGGTTACAATGAAATCCCCACCACTGCATTCAAGACCTCTACTCAGGGTGGCTACTCTCCCTTCATGCTGTTGGAATCCAAGGCAGGTACTCTGTGCCGTGCACTGGGTTACAGTGAGATCATCACCTATTCTTTCGTCAGTCCCACCGTCTTCGACCAGATCCGTTTGCCTGCTGACTCTCCTCTGCGCAACACGCTGAAGATTCAGAATCCTCTGGGCGAGGATACCTCTATCATGCGTACCATTGCCCTGCCCTCCATGCTGGAAATTCTGGGTCGTAACAACGCATACCACAATAAGGCTGCCAAGCTCTACGAAATGGCTAAGATTTATCTGCCTGTGGAAGGTGAAGCTTTGCCCGAAGAGCCCAAAATGCTGGTTCTGGGCACCTATGGTGCCGGCGAAACCTTCTTTACGCTGAAGGGCGAGCTGGAATCCATTTTTGCCGGACTGCGTTTGAAGAAGGCCAGCTATACCGCCGTGAACGACAACCCCTCCTATCACCCCGGCCGCTGTGCCAAGGTTGCCATCGACGGCGTGGATGTAGGCTACATGGGTCAGGTTCATCCTCTGGTTGCTAAGAACTATGGTCTGGATGCAGAAATCTACTGCGCTGAGATCAACTTCACAAAACTCTTTGACCTGCAGCTGCCTGCTCCCACCTACGTTCCCCTGCCCAAGTATCCCACGGTTTCCCGTGACCTTGCAGTTGTGTGCGACGAGGCACTGACTGTTGCTGAGGTTGAGAATGTAATGACAGCCGCAGCCGGCAAACTGCTGCGTGGCATTAAACTCTTTGACATCTATCGTGGTGTCGGCGTACCTGAAGGCAAGAAGAGCGTCGCATTCTCCCTGGAGCTGAGAGCTGATGATCGCACACTGACCGATACAGATTCCGAAGCTGTAGTTACCAAGGTGCTGAATGCGTTGAAGGACAAGCTGAACGTCACCCTGCGGTAATTCACAGAAAGTTTCCACAATCACCCTTTACACTTGGGTCTTTTTAGGATATAATATATAATATTATTTCATTTGAGGAGGTCGTAACATGACGGGAAATACCATTAAATTCACTGTGCCTAGTGACGATAAAGAGAATATGCGCACGATTCTCCGTGGTGTGTTCGATGCTCTGAACGAAAAAGGCTACAACCCCATCAACCAGATTGTTGGCTATCTTCTAACAGAAGATCCCACCTATATTACCAACTACAACAATGCTCGGAGCATGATTTGTAAGCTGGATCGGGACGAGCTGATGCAGCAACTGGTAACCTGTTACCTGTTTGACAACATGTAACCCCCGCCAAGAGGCTTTTGCCACGGCAAAAGCCTCTTGTTCTGTTTCTTGATAACTTCATACTCCCTCCGTCTTACAAAATCCATCGTTTTCCCTATTTCGGATTGAATTTAGCATGGTAAAAGTTCTGAATACTACCCTTTCAATAAAATGGTGGTTGACATATCTATTACAATATGTTACAATTCAATTACAAATTTCTTTGGAGGTTTTTCCATGGCTGAAGAAAATGCAGTTTTGATGTATAAAGGTCGTCCTCTCATGCGTAAGGACAACCTCATTTATTATGGTTCCATGGCTGACTCCCACATTGTGATGCTCCAGATCCTCGAGACCAAGAAGGTCAACGACTTGGATGTTGCAACCCGGGTTTCTGTTCAGCTTCAGCTCACCGACCCCGCCGCCAAGAGCCGGGATCGGATTGTTAAGAAGAGCGAAAAAGACGGTCTGTACACCGCCTTGGATTTTGGCTGTGTCTGGCTGGAACGTGCTCTGGCAGGTAAGTAATTCTAGATAGTAAGACGGAGGGTATCGTATGAATGTTTCAAAACGATTAATTAGTTTGCTTTTGGCGTTGGTTCTGATTGTCAGTTCCATGTCCATCAGCGTCTTTGCAAAAGGCGATATTGCATATGGCATTGGTTTTGTAACCGGCAACGGTCTGCGGCTGCGTTCTTCCGACAGCACCAGATCTCGTATTTTAGATTCCGCATCCAAAAAGGAAGTTGTTCTGGTTCTCGATAAGGTTGGTGACTGGTACAAGGTCATTTACAATCTGCAGGTTGGCTATATGCACGGCGATTATGTTAGCGTTGCCACTAAGGAAAATGCTGAACTGGGTTACGGTGTGATTAACGGTAATCATGTTAATCTGCGCAGCGGCCCCAGCACCTCTCATAAAGCACTTGCTCAGGGCAACAAGGGTGACAAGGCTTACATCATCGGCTTAAACGAAGGTTGGTACAAGGTCATCTTCGGTGACCGGATTTGCTACATCCGCAGCGACTACATGGATCTGGCTGAAATCCCCTATGAAAATAAGGATTCTTCCAATTCTCCCAAGTTCTTCCGTGGTGGCAAATCTACCGGTACTGCTCCCAGTGCATCTGCTCTGGGCAATAAGGTTCCTGATGTCAGTGTCCCTGAGGTAAATGTCCCCGAGACAAACAACAAGCCTGACGCGGTTAAACCTGAGACCAACAAACCCAACACTGTAAAACCTGATACAAATAAGCCCGAGACCATCAAACCTGAGCTTAACGGTTCTCTGGGAACCCAGATCGTAGAAACCGCAAAGAAATACCTAGGCGTTCGCTACGTATACGGCGGTGCCTCCCCCAGTGGTTTTGACTGCTCCGGTCTTGTTTACTATGTCCTGAAGAGCGTTGGTATCTCTGCTTATCGTACTCCTGCCGATCAGTACAAGATGGGCACTTATGTCGAAAAGTCCGATTTACAGCCCGGTGACATCGTTTTCTTCCAGAATACATATAAATCCGGTATTTCTCATGTAGGCATTTACGTTGGAGATGGTAAATTCATCCATGCTCCCAACTCCAGATCTGTTGTTTCCTATGCAGACCTGAACTCCACCTACTACACTCAGCACTACTACGGTGCTCGTCGTATGGGCTAATCAAAAATTTACAGCCGACACATCTGTGTCGGCTGTTTTTTATATCCAGTCATATGCGAGGCGAGAATCTCCATCTTCCAAATAGATAATACCTCTTGGAGAAAATCCCGCTTTTGTCATCAAATGCTGCATAATTTTATTGTTTTCATGGGTGTCCATCCGCAGGTGGGCACTTCTTTTTTTACAGTAGTCCACGCAGGTACGAAACACACCGCCGGAACCATCTGCTGCAACACGGTGAATCGTTCCATAGGGTGATTCGCTGCGCCAACTGCCCTCAATATACGAATAGGTAGGATCCGGTTCCATGAAAAAGGCAAATGCCCCATGAATTATTTTCCCTTCACATACCGCATATAACTGCCCCTTTTGAATGTCATTCTGCAAAATGTCTTTCGGCGGATTGGTTGTCCCCCACTGGGTTGCGTTACCATTTTGTGCCATGAATTCTCTGGCATGAGCATAAATTTCAAGAATTCTGTTAAAATCTCGTTCTGTGGCTTTTCTGACTGTCAGCATATCCTCTACCCCTGTTTTTTCCTTATTATATTTGATTTTTCTTGAATTGCAAGCATTTTTCCTAAAATCCCCGGACATACTAACAAAAACAGAAAAGAAGGTGTTTTCTTGGCAAAATTCAAGCGAGGCAAACAGAGCTTTGAACTGCCCCAGATGCCTGTCATTTCAGCATGGGCCAGTATTGCAGGAAAGAAAGAGTCCGAAGGGCCGCTGGCATACACTTATGATACTGCCAGTTCCGACACTCGTTTCGGGCAAAAAACATGGGAACAGGCAGAGAAGTATATGCAGCAGCTGGCGCTGGACACGCTGGCGTCCAAAGCTGGTATGAAGAAAGAGCAATTTGATCTGGTACTTTCCGGAGATCTGCTCAACCAATGTATTGGCTCTTCCTTCAGTCTGCGTAATACCAATATCCCCCATCTCGGACTGTATGGTGCCTGTTCAACCATGGCTGAAAGTCTTCTGACAGCCTCCATGGTTGTGTCAGGAGGATTTGCAGATAAAGTCGTCGCAATGACCTCATCTCACTTTGCATCCTCAGAACGCCAATATCGTTTTCCTTTGGGATACGGTGGTCAGCGAACGCCTACTGCCCAGTGGACTGTCACCGGTGCTGGTGCAACACTGGTGGAAAACGCAGGCACCGGTCCCAGAATTGAATGCTGTACCATCGGCACAGTAACAGACTTGGGTATTAAGGATGCCAATAACATGGGTGCTGCTATGGCTCCTGCTGCATATCAGACCATCAGGGCCCATCTGGACGATTTGGGCAGAAGCCCGGAGGATTTCGACCTTATTGTCACAGGCGATTTGGGGCAACTGGGAAAAGAAATGCTGCTGGAACTTGCAAAACGAGACGGTCTATCCCTCGGTGGAAAAATTACCGACTGTGGCAACTTGGTTTTCGACAACACCAGTCAGGATGTGCATGCCGGCGGTTCCGGCTGTGGATGCAGCGCCATTGCCCTATGCGGCTATCTTCTAGGTCAGCTAAATACCGGCAAGCTGAAACGAATCCTATTCTGTGGTACCGGTGCACTGCTATCCCCTACCTCAACACAGCAAGGTCTTCCTATTCCGGGAACCTGCCACGCAGTATCCATCATTACTGGGAGGAACTGACATGAACTATATTAAGGCATTTATATTTGGCGGGTTGCTCTGTATGATTGGACAGATAGTCATCGACAAAACCAAACTTACCCCTGCACGCATTTTGGTCAGCTATGTGGTAATCGGTGTATTATTGGGAGCAATCGGCGTATACAAGCCCTTTGTTGAATTTGCAGGTGCCGGTGCTACCGTTCCGTTAACCGGCTTCGGGTATAACCTCGCAAAAGGCGTAAAGGAGGCTATTCAGGAGCAGGGCTTTCTTGGAATTCTTACAGGTGGACTCAAAGCATGCTCAGGCGGCATCACTGCTGCTGTAACTGCCGGTCTTTTGGCTAGTCTGATTTTCAAGCCGAAGGATAAAGCCTGAAATACGGGACACACTACAATTGCGGCTCAGCCGTAATAAATATTGAGAGGAAGAATCATTATGAATACCAATAAGCAGAACAAGACCCAGAACGCCCAGAACGCTCAGAACACCCAGAATTCCCAGAACAAGACCAACAAGGTCAATTCCACCGAAAGCAAAGAGCAGGCTAAGAACGTCCGCTGATTTCGGAAAAACGGCCGCACGATTTGTGCGGCCGTTCTTTTATGATACTTTAACGAAACGATCCAGATGGAAGAAATAAAGATAAGATGCTTTTACAGACTGCTCATAAATACGCTCCATCGCCTTTGCGTAGGTTTCTACCTGAGGCTTATAGCGCTGCGTCACCTGAGCCAGTGTCTCCTCTGTTACATAGTCCGTCTTAAAATCCAGCACCGTCATGCCGTCCTCTTCCAAAAGAGCACAGTCTACAACACCCTGCAACAGCACCTTTTCTCCTTCCAGCCCTTCACCATAGCTTGTGGCTTCATCCAGAATGGAGAACTTAAATTCCCGAACATGAGAAACGCCGCTGCGGAGTTTCTCGCCTAACTCTGTTCTGAAAAATCCGGAAATTTTGCGGACATCCACCATTTTCCCCTGTTCCTCCGTAAGGATTCTTTCAGAAACCATGCGATCAATTTCCGCCTGCACACCCTGAATCGTGCCGCATGCATCATAACGAATATACTGCATCACGGTGTGCACCACATTGCCATAAGCCTTGCCTCTGATATTCCCTCCCAGAAAAGAGGGTTTCCTCCAGTTCCTGCAAACGTCTTTGGATTGGATAGTATCCTCCGCTGCTTCCTCGTCTTTAAACCGTCCCTTACGCTGTGTAGCCGTCTGTTTAGAAGCCATTTGCGTTGCAGGGATGTGTTCGTAGTTAAATGCAAGAGCTGCTCTCAAGCGTTCCTCCGTGCCAGCAGGTAAAGCTTTGATCTCATCAGGCACGCAGGAATTGCCTGCATCCAGTTCCGGAGCTTCCACCAGGCGAATGCGCCACTGCGGCTCCTGTAAAGCAATCCTATCAGGCCGGCCTCCCAAGGCAAATAGCTCGCCGGCTTCCATTCTCTGCATTGCCGCCAGCAGCACCCATTCTCCTGCACAGGATACATCCCGTGTAATCAGCTCAGAACCGGCCAAATCCAGCCGCAAGGAAATGTCTGATAAATCATTCTGCAAGCTTTTGGTCGCAAATGTCATGATAAGGCGATCTCTTGCCCGGGTCATAGCCACATACAAGACACGCATTTCTTCAGACAAGCTCTCAGTCGTTGCTTTATTGGCGATAGCTCGCTTTGAAATCGCCGGATAGCGTACACGATTGGCAGTATCGGCAACGGATAGACCCAACCCCAATTCTCTGTCACACAGAACTTGCGCACGAAGATTTTCCCGGTTAAATGTTTTTGACAAGCCGCAAAGAAATACCACCGGAAACTCCAGACCTTTGGATTTGTGGATACTCAGCATACTGACACAACCGGCGGCACTCTCCTCTGCTTTTGTCAGTCCTTTCTCCTCCTGCAACTGAAGGAAATCCAAAAACTGATTCAAATCTCTTCGGCTTCCGTTTTCATAGTCTGCAGCCAATTGATAAAAAATCTGCAAATTAGATGCTCTGGCTTCCCCTCCATCCATAGCGGCGTAAATGCTATCCATTCGGGTCAGGGCAAAAATTCGTTCAATCAGCTGTGCAATAGGGTTCATTCTGGCTTCCTGTCTTAAAACAGCTAACGTGTCCAGAAATTCCCTCGCCTTATGTCCTGAATTCTGCATCAGGGCTTCATAAACTGAGCCATGCTTCTTTTTGCTCCGAAACGCTGCCAGATCATCTGCCGTAAATCCAAAAACAGGGCTTGCAAGTGCTGCAATCAAAGGAATATCCTGTCTTGGATTTGCAACCGTCTGCAAAATAGCTCGCAAGGTGGCAATCTCCTCTGTTTGCAGTAAATCTGTACCGCCAGCTGTGGCGCAGCGGATTCCTTTACTTTCCAACGCACGCTGAAACTGCCATCCCGAAGATTTAGGAGATCGGAGCAGGATGACAATATCCTCCGGCTGAATGGGGCGCAGTCCTTCTTTGTCCCGAACATAGTGTGCGCCATCCAACATAGCTGAAATCTCCTCTGCCACAAATGCTGCTTCCTCGGCGTAACTGTCCTCCCGAACTGCTATGCAGTTTAGTTCCACTGCCTGATCCGGGAGTGAAATATGAGGAATTCCCTCATTTAGTCGTTCGTTCTCGCCATAATACAAACCGCCTACAGTTGGGCTCATACATTTCTCGAATACATCATTGACAGCAGAAATTACCTCTCCGCCGGAGCGGAAGTTTGCACTGAGCATCACTTTTCTGCCCTGTCCGGGTTCTGCCTGTCCCGTGGGCACGTAGCTATGATATTTTTCCAAGAAAATACCGGGGTCAGCCAGACGGAACTGGTAAATTGACTGTTTAACGTCACCAACCATGAAACAATTCTGCTTTTTTCTGGTCAGAGCCTCAAAAATTGCATCCTGAACACCATTGCTGTCCTGATATTCATCCACCATGATCTCCCGGAATCTCTGACCGATTTCATCAGCCACGGCAGTCGGCCCAGTTCGGTGCCTTCCAAGAAGTAAATCCAGTGTCTTATGCTCCAAGTCGCCAAAGTCAAGCACTCGCCGTGCCGCTTTTGCCCGACCATAATCTACCGTAAACTGTCGCACTAAGGAGACCAACCCCCTCGCCGCTGCACCAACCTGCTCCAAGTCCTCAAACACCTGTTTTGATTCATCTGCGAAGGATTTCAGGTATTTTTCAAGGTTGTCCTTGCCACTGCTGCGGCATGCTTTAATTCGCTCTTTTAATTCTTCATCCACGTTCTTTTTAGGGAAAGTCAAACGTCCATAGTCGATTCTCTTGCGCTGAACTACCTCGTCCCAGCTTTGACTTTGACGCAGATATTCCCACTGATGGAGGGTATCGGAAAGATTGATGACTACCTTTTCCATATTGTCAGACTGTTCTGCCATGTGAATACAGTTTTTCATCATAGCAATCAAGCAATCCAAATAGGAAAAGAGGTCATCCATTAAATACCTGCCCCAGATTGTTTGCCCTGCATCCGTCCGCCCTGCCACATTGGATGCTTCCAAACAACCGGAGAGCCATCTATCCGGCTCCAAATGACACTGTGCACTGTCAAAAACCCGGAGCACAATATCTGCCACCATGCGGTCATCTCGTCGCAAGCCCTGTGTATCCACGAAAGCACGAAAATCTGCATCATCTTCTGCCTTTTCGTAGGCTCGATCCAACAAATCCGAAAGTACCGTCTCCCGAAGTTCTGCGCACTCATTTTCATCAGCAACCCGAAAATCAGCCGCTAAGTCCAGTCGATAAGCGTATTCTCGCAGCAAATCGGCGCAAAAGCCGTGGACAGTGGAAATCTTGGTCAAAAACAGCCGCTGCATCTGCTTTTGCAAATGGCGATTTCCCGGATCTGCTGCAATGTGTTCTGTCAGCTTAGCGGCTATTTTTCCACGTAATTCTGAAGCCGCCGCCTTGGTGTAGGTTATAATCAAAAACTCATCCAGATTTGCAGGATCTGATGGGTTCATCAGGTAACTCATAAGACGGTCAACCAAAACCTTTGTTTTACCCGATCCGGCTGCCGCTGAAACCAGCAGCTTACCGCCTCTGTTTTGAACCGCTTCTGCCTGTTGAGGTGTTAAATTCTCAGCCACCGTTTTTCAGCTCCTTTCCGATTTCCTCCCAGAATCTTTGGGCACTCATTGTTTTATAGTTACGTCGTCCCTCTACGCTGTCCCGGTGACACACTGCCGCATAGGGACAATAGGTACAGGCAGAAAAAGAAGTGCCTCTGGTATATGGATTAGGCTCGACAGTACCGGATGCAATTTCATCGACCATCTTACCCAGAATGCGATACAAGTAGGCTTTCAGCTCCTTGAGCTGTTCACGATCTGCTAAATCACCGTCCAGACTTCCGTCCTTCTTGACCTTGTAACACAACAATTTAGGATTGTCACCCGGTTCCATTGCCTGAAGCACCTGCTCATCCTTCAGAAGCAACCCCTTTCGCTTACGCTCCTTGTTTCGTTCTTTCTCAACCGCCTCTTCATCCAACCGACCATCCGCACTTACAAATGGTACTCTGGCAGGAAAATACTGAACACCTGCCGGAATTGGATTGGAGCCTACCACAGACTCTCCCGTCTCCTGCAAAGCAAACAAATACAGAAGCATCTGCAAGCCCACGCCGTTAAAAACGTCACAGTAATCGAAATCCTTCTTGCCAGTTTTGTAGTCAACTACTCGGAAATAGGAATTGCCGGACACCCTCCAGCTATCCACCCGATCCACAAAGCCACGAAGAATGGCATTCATCCGCTTTCCGGGAATTGCAATGGCGGGCAAACCATCTTCACCGCCAAAATTAACTTCAAAGTCCGACGGCTGAAATTGGCTGTTTTGCAGTTCCTCCCAAAGCTCCTGCACAACCATAGTCAGCTCCTGCCCATTACGCCGGAACAGATAGTTGAGTCGTTCTGAATCAATCTGACTAAAATGTTCCTTGGCATATTCATCCGAATACTGAGCCGCAATTTCCAAGGTTTTCTCCAAAGAAACACTCTGAAATCCGCCAAGATCACGGATATGACGTCCGGTGTTTTCCAATACCGCATGAACATAAGTACCAAATTCAGAGGGATCTACCATAGCTTCCTTCCGTTCTTTGGCCCGCAGACCGTATTTTAAGAAATAGGACAAACGACAAGTGGCCTGTCGGTCGATCTGTGAAGCAGACAGCACTAGCGTCCTGCCATAAAGCTTATCGATTTGCTCACGCTGCACATTTCCAAGAGTAAAGGAACGCCGGCGGCATGTTTCTTCATACCCGTTGTCAGCTCCGAGTTCATGTGCACACGTCTCTGCGTTCCATCGGGCCAGATAGGCTCCCGCCTCAAAGGAATCCGTAAGCGCTGCGCCAAGGCACGGCTGAATCTCTGTTTCGTCCCCTGCCATATCAGACAGTCTGCGGCAGATAAAAGACGGCTGATTTCCGGAATAATAGACACTGACGCTTTCCGTTGCACCACAGAAAACGCCATATATTTCTGCAAATTCCGCCTGAATACCATCCATTGCACCACCTGTGAGCGGTACCTGAAGCTGTCGCAGAATCACACGCTCCTGGTCGGTCAATACGCCGGTAGAACCGCTGTATCCCGGCAGATTACCTTCCTTGGCACCTAAAACAATCAGGTGTTTTTCCTGATGACACCGCATAGCGCTGACAGGACCAACCTGCACCGCATCCAGCACAGGAGGAATCGTGCCTACATCATACTGACTCAGCAGAAGCATAAACAGCCTTGTAAATGTTTCGGTATCCCACTGGGTCTGACCCAGAACATCATGCAACTGTTCCAGAGCCGTCATCAGGATTTCCCAGAGCTGGTTTAGAATCTGTGCACTGCGATTATCTCCCCGATCATCCAGTTCCTTGGCAAGAGAATCCAGCCGCTTTTCCAGTTCTATTTCTTCCAGAAAACCATAAAGTGCCAGCACCTGCTGCTCAAGCTTTGTTGCGCCCTGAAATCCCTGACGGAGTCTTGAAAGAGGAGCTACCGCCAACGCTCTGGCAGCATTCAGCCGATCAAGCAGTGCACGAGATTCATCATCCCACTGACCGCTCAGCCCCTCCGGATGATTACACCAGTTTTCCAGCCACTTTTTGCCCCGAATCCCCCAGACAACAGCATAGTTTTCCACATCATCGCATGTATCCGGGTCCAGGGGAGACAGAACGGAGCGCAAATATCGCAGCATATCTTTCTGGTCAAAGCCTCCCAAAGCCGCATCCATAGCCGAAAGAACAGTTGAAACGACACTCTTGCACAAAATATCCTCCGTACCGGACAGGTACATGGGAATTCCGCATCTGTGAAAAGCCAGATTCACCAGTGGCTTGTAGCTGCCAAGGTCAGCACAAACTACCGTAATATCCCGATATCGACAGCCGGAATGAACCAAGTCCAAAATTTGTTCCGCCGCCGCCATACACTCCTCATCAGGAGATTCTCCATGATACACATGCAGATGCTCATTCAGCGTTCCCTTTTCGATGGCACCTTGAAAGATTCTATCCCGCAAATATTGCAATGGGCACTTTTTTGAGGATACAACCTCAATTTTGACTTCAATTCCGGCAGCTTTTGCACTCTCTAAAATCTTAGACGCAGTATTTCCGGCAGTATCAAACGCCAGCTGTTCCGAGCCAACCCGGTCACAGTTAAGGCTCACAGTCACATCGGGCGAAACTTGAATCAAATGCTTCAGAATTTCCAAATGCTGCAAAGTAAAGTCCGGAAATCCATCAATGTAAAATACATGATTACGCCCAAAATCGCTGATCTCCATCTGCTCCAGCAGCCACGTCATTTGATCTCTGGGATCACGTTTGCCCTGCTGACAGATTCCATCATAAGCCTCCAGAATCAGCGCCAGTTCCTCAAGCTTCTGTGCCAAACTACCCTCTGTTTGACCTGCTGCCAAATCCAGATCCTGAGATGAAATGCAGCAACGCTTAAACTCATCCACTGCATCCAAAAGCCCTGTCAGAAATTCAGGGCGGCTCTCTACAGAGGCGTAGGCTTTCAATCGGCTATGAAGCTGTCTGGTTGCGGAAGCCATGGCAACCACCCGACCGCCACCATCGAGACATTCTTCCAGTGCACAGCTCAACTCTTCAGCCACACGTCTGGCCAGTCTGGTAAAGGAAAGCACCTCGGCATAGCGGCTGGCTGTATCTCCTGCCGCATCACAAAGCCGTCGCTCCGTTTCGTGGCTGATAAGCTCCGGCACCATGAGGATTCTACCCTCTTTTTTCTCTTTGACATCCTTAGCAATCCGACGGAGAACTTCATCTCGGTTCGCTGTCCAGTCCGTACCCAACAACAAATGGAGCACAACATCGCCTCCTCACTCTTTTTTACATAATAACACACATTCCGTCCAAAAAACAGGGGGCATATGCTGACACCTACGTTTTTCAAATTTAAATTTG
>RCNI01000152.1_pt1 | contig 43988 bp, 19 predicted proteins | sample 2041151 | NCBI WGS metagenome assembly RCNI01 (sample SAMN09708214, study PRJNA481090) | feces metagenome | isolation source: feces | place: Antarctica: Albino Rookery
TGAAGGACATTATGGGGAACTGTTGAATGTGATCGGGTATGGAGAGGGTGAAGATTGTTCTGGATGCTGATGTCTTGATTCATTTTTCTAAAGCCGGGCGCTTGTCACAATTGCCTGAGATTTTTCCGGAATATCAGTATGTGGTTCTGAGTACAGTCTATGAAGAGGTGAAGTCTTTGCAGGGACAGTTGGATCGCCAGATAATTTATTTGAAAAACATTGTGAAGGAGGATTTTATCCCTGTCGGAGAGATGCGGCGGGAATATGCCAGATTGTCTTCTCGATACGGTAAGGGGGAAAGCGCATGTCTAACCTATTGTCGCTATACTAATAATGTTATTGGAAGCAGTAATCTGAGAGATATCACGGAGTATTGTGAGGAGCAGAAGATCGTCTATCTGACGACTTTGGATTTTCTGTATTATGCATATGTCCGTGGTAAAATGACCGAGGAGGAGTGCTCACAATTCATTCAGGAGGTTCGCAATCAGAACAGTAAACTTCCGGTGGTCAAGATTACTGAATATACTCCTCATCGGTGCTGCTTGGAAATGTAAAGGAGCATCGAATTCTTCCCGGTCCGGCTGTTTGCTTAGATGTCGTGAATGAAACTCTTCATGTTAACGATATGTGATTTCTCTGCTTATGACATATATCGGAGTCGTGTAGTCCGATTCTATTTCATAGATGATTCTTTTGATCCAGTTTCCTTTCTTGTCATATTCATATTCGCATTTGAATGACTCATCACCTGGAATTGTTAAAACGGGGGTCTCAGTCAAATTTACGTCTGCCATTTTGTAGTTTTCAATCTTTATCGGAAGATGTCTATCATTATATTCTACTTTTAGTGTGTTGTCTTCAGAATCATTGGAACTGTAGAAACTGACCATCTGGTGATTTTTGTTCTCTTGACAGTAAGTTGTTGTTTCTAGCTGACCGTCATCTCCATAAATCATGGTTTGTTGACGGCCTCCTGTTTCTTTGTAGATTTGCTTTGATAACAATTTGCCATTCATAGTACAGATAATCGATGATAGAATGTCTTCCTTATATTCAAATTCCCATTTGTAATGCTCTGTCTCACCATAGTAATTCGTATATATCATTTCCTGCAGAACGGGGTTGTCACTGATATATTCGGCTTTATATTGACTGGAGATTTCGCCGTCACTGTTATATTTAGTCTGTGCAATGAGATTCTTGCGGCTATCATAGGTGTTTTTTGCTACTGTTGCTAGATTTCCATCTTCATCATAATATTTTTGAACTTCAGGAACATTGTCTTCATTGAAATCAGCAATGTATATGAATCGTATTTTCTGTGGCGTAATCTCTCCGAACATATCTATTGCTGTGGCGCAGGTCGCTTTGATGTGCTTGATATTGCCGAGGTAATCTGGGGATTTTTCCGTGCTGCTGCAGGAAGAGAGTAAAGCCCATATCAGAATCATTGGAAAGAGGTTTCTTGATTTCATGTTTCATTTTATTTATTCAGCGTAAATTTACGAAAATAATCTCTTGCTTCTTCAAGGGTGTCCAGGATATCCGTCGAGTCACAGTCACTCAAGGTCATGAGGGGATATTTGAATGCTTCTGTGATGAGGCCGCGATTACAGGTGGAAGATTTCTAGTTCACCGTACGGAGAATTTATAGATGCAGGTGCTGTGATAGGTCTCGTCCGTATCCACGATCGGGCTAGGCCATTCCGGCTTGTTGGGTGAGTCTGGGAAATGTTGGGTTTCCAAGCATACGGAAGCACGGTGTATGTAGCGTTTCCCGTTCTTTCCTGTGATGGTCCCGTCAAGGAAATTGCCGGTATACACCTGGAGGCCGGGTTCATCGGTGAATACTTCAAGCATGATTCCAGATGCGGGGCAATATAGGCATGCGGCGACTTCTTCGAGATCGCCACGGGTATTCAGAACCCAGTTGTGGTCGTAACCTCGGCCATTATCCAGCTGTCTGTCTTTTGCTTCGATATCATTTCCGATGAGTTCAGGGCTCCTGAAATCCATGGGAGTGCCGCATACCGGTCTGATTTCACCTGAGGTCATGAAGGTAGAATCGATAGGGGTGAATCCATCGGCATTGATGTACATCTGATGATCGAGAATTCCGGCTTCAGGGTTTCCGCTTAGATTGAAGTAGCTGTGATTGGTCATGTTTATGATGGTCTTCCTGTCTGTCGTCGCATTGTATTCGAGCTTGACGGCATTGTCATGCGTTACTGTCACTCTGACCGACGCATGGACCGTACCGGGAAAACCAGCATCGCCGTCCGGTGATATGAGCTGGAAGACGAGGCTGCTGTCCGTCAGTTCTGAGACGTTCATGATTCTGTGATCCCAGCCATCCGGGCCGCCATGAAGGCAATGGCCGAAATTATTTCGGGGTAACTGATATTCGACACCATCGATGGCGAATTTTCCTTGGTTGATCCTGTTGCCATATCGTCCGATCGTTGCACCGAAATTATTGTCTATATTCATGTAATCTCGGATATTGTCAAAACCGAGTACCACGTCTCTGGAGATGCCGTCTTTGTCCGGAACCATGACTGATACGATTCTACCTCCGTAGTTGGTCAGGCATACTTCCATACCATGTTTGTTGTCAAGCGTATATAAAGCTGTTTCGCCATTTTCTGTAAAGGATCTGAATTTCTCGGAATCCAGCCCGGATCGGGTCTGATGTGATCGGGGACAGGAACAGGAACAGATGCAGAAAAGTACACTGATGAAAAGAATGCTATTTTTCATAAGAATTGATTTTTATATAAATTAGCAATATTCAAAGATATCAAATAAGGTTTGAAAATGATAGGATGAAATCACGATTCAAGGCTTCAAGAGTGCTTTTTCTGCAAATAATCCTCAATTTTAGTCCACTAAAGAGGTAAATTTGTTATAAATGGAATTTTATGAAAATCAAGTTTACATTACTTTTACCAACTTTATTGTTTTCCCTTGGCATCCATGGGCAGCCTGAATGGAAGAATGCAGAGATAAATCAGATCGGACGTGCTCCGATGCATGTCTCTTATCTGGTACAGCCCAAGGCCGATAACTATCTTTCATTGGAAGGAATGTGGAATTTCAGATGGGTGGAGCATGCTTGGCAGCGACCTCATGATTTCTTTCGTCCTGATTATGACGATGCCGCATGGGATAGGTTCCCTGTCCCTGGCATATGGGAACTGAACGGATATGGGGATCCGCTGTATGTCAATGCCGGTTATGCCTGGAAGAACCAGTTCAAGAACAATCCTCCTGATATTCCGGAGGAGAACAATCATGTCGGTTCGTATCGGAGATATGTAGAGATTCCCTCGTCATGGGATGGAAAGGAGATCTTTGCTCACTTCGGTTCAGTCATTTCCAACATGTATCTGTGGGTCAATGGAAAATTCGTCGGTTACAGCGAAGACAGCAGGCTGGAAGCTGAGTTCAATGTGACGAAGTTTCTTCATCCCGGAAAAAATCTCATCGCTTTCCAGGTCTTCAGATGGTGCGATGGTTCTTATCTTGAAGATCAGGATATTTTCCGCTATGCCGGAACGGCAAGGGATTTCTATCTGTATGCCAGAGAGAAAGTGCGCATTGAGGATGTCCACATTACAACTGACCTTGATGAAGACTACAAGGATGCCGCTCTGGGGCTGGAATTGAAGGTTAAAGGCAGTCCGATGGTCACCATTCAACTGTTTGATGCCGAAAACCGGCTGGTAGCGGCAGATGAACTAAGCGTCAAGGGGACTCAGACGCTCCGCATACCTATCTCTTCACCGCATAAATGGAGTGCCGAGCGGCCATATCTTTACCGTCTGGAACTTACATCGTCGTCTGGAAGAGGTGAGAAGGAAACACTTTCTTTTCCTGTCGGTTTCCGTAAGGTGGAGATTCGAGGCAGCCAGCTGCTGGTCAATGGAGAACCTATCCTGATCAAAGGAGTCAATCGTCATGAAATCGATCCGGACGGTGGTTATCTTGTTTCAAAAGAAAGGATGCTTCAGGATATGCTCCGGCTCAAGGAAATGAATGTCAATGCCGTCAGGACCAGTCATTATCCGAATCATAGCTACTGGTATGACCTCTGTGATGAATATGGAATATATGTCATCTCGGAAGCTGATATCGAATCCCATGGCATGGGATATAAGGAGGAATCTCTGGCGCACAGCAAAGAGTACCGGGATGCTCATCTGGAGAGGAATCGTCGTCATGTCGAGAGAAATTACAATCATCCCTCCATCATCGGATGGTCTTTAGGCAATGAGGCTGGATACGGGGAGAATTTTGATCTCTGTTATCGGATGGTTAAGCGGATGGATGCTTCGCGGCCGGTACAGTATGAACGTGCTGCAGATGCCGGAAGTTCCTCTACTGATATTTACTGCCCGATGTATCTCTCTCATGACGCATGTGAGCGACGTGCGAAAGAAAAGGGAAAGCGCCCGTTCATCATGTGTGAATATGCGATGGCTATGGGGAACTCTCAGGGCGGATTGAAAGAATACTGGGATCTGGTTCGTAAGTATCCGGATTTCCAGGGAGGTTTCATCTGGGAGTTCGTCGATCATGGTTGTCACTGGAAGAATGCCTGCGGTCAGGATATTTACGCTTATGGAGGAGACTTCAACAGATACGACGTGTCTGACAACAATTTCAATATCAACGGTCTGCTGGGGCCAGATCGTCAGCTGAATCCTCATGCTCATGAAGTGGCATGGGTCTATCAGAATATCTGGACGACATTGAAGAATGATTGTCAGAACGAGATAACTGTCTTCAATGAGTATTTCTTTCGTGATTTGTCCGCTTATGCGTTGCAATGGAATCTGGTCGCTGATGGTGTCCCTCAGGCAAATGGCTATGTCCGCGATCTGAATGTGGCTCCTCATGGAAGGGCAGATTTCAGATTGGATTACGATACCGTTCAGCTTCAGGATGGAAGGGAATGGTTCCTGAATGTATCGTATGTGCTGAAGAAAAGAGAGGGCCTGCTTGATGCCGGAGCATGTGTCGCCAGAGAGCAGATTCCCCTTAGTGGAAAGCAGAGTCTTGGTGCTGAACTATCTCGGCAGTCGGATAAGTTGAATGTCATTGACAATGATCGGGCATATCTCATCTTGAAAGGATCGGATTTCCAGATCGACTTCAATCGTAAAAGCGGCTTTATCGATCGGTATGTCATGGAAGGACAGCCGCTGCTGGAAGAATTTCCTCTTCAGCCCAATTTCTGGAGGGCACCTACTGACAACGATTTCGGCGCGAATCTGCAGCAAAGCTTCAGAGTATGGAGAAAACCGGTCATGACGTTGCAGAGTCTGGAGGTGATTCCATCCGGAAATGGAAATCTTGTCGAGGTAAAGACCAGGCATCATTTGCCGGAAGTCAAGTCGGATCTGGTGATGACATATGCAGTCAGCGGTAAAGGGGAAATACATATCCGGGAGCAGTTGCTGACTTCGGCCGCTGACGGATCTGTACCGGGCATGTTCCGTTTCGGATTGCGTTTCCGGATGCCTGAAAAGTATGATCTGCTTAAGTATTACGGAAGAGGACCGGAAGAAAATTATTGCGACCGTAACCATTCTACCTTCGTGGGACTGTATCGCCAAAGTGTAGAGGAACAGGCCTTTCCTTATATCCGGCCTCAGGAGACCGGTACAAGGACAGATGTGAGGTGGTGGGAGATTCTGGACAAGAGCGGTAGAGGATTGCGAATTCTGAGTGATCGGCCCTTTTCCATTTCGTCTTTAGAATATACTTTGGAAGAGCTTGACGAAGGACTTGAGAAAGATCAGAGGCACATGCCGGAACTTCAGAAAGCGGGATGTACCGAAGTCTGCGTCGATGCTGTTCAGATGGGGGTCGGTTGTGTTGACAGTTGGGGGGCGTTGCCGCTTCCGCAGCACATGGTCCCGTATTCTGACCATGAGTTTAATATAATGTTGAAACCTGTAAAATTTTCATATTGATGAAGAAATTGTTTTCGGTATTAGCGGGCATGACTGCCTGCCTGTCGTTATCTGCGAAAGTGCATGATTATAAACTTTTTTCTCCGGATGGATCCATGGAGGTCATTGTTGCGGTAGGCGATCGTATCACCTATCGGCTGATGGTGGATGAGAAATGTATTCTTGATGAAAGTCCTGTTTCAATGACATTGGATGATGGTCTGATTTTCGGAAAGGATGAGCCGGCACCCAGAGTCAGACGGAATTCATCAAACCGGATCTTTCATCCGCTGAATTACCGGAAGAGGGAAATCAAAGATCATTATAACCAGATGACTCTTGATTTCAAGGGATGGGAACTCCAGTTCCGCGTTTATGATACGGGTGTGGCCTACCGTATCTGTTCTAAGCAGAAACATGATATCAGGGTAAGAAGCGAGGAGGTCTCATTCCGTTTCCCTGATGATTGGATGGTCCGTGTCCCGTATGTCAGATGTGATGATAAGGAAAATCTGTCTGCGCAGTTCCATAATTCGTTTGAGAATACATACAGCCGTCATCATTTGTCCGAGTGGGAAGAGGGCAGGCTTGCTTTCCTTCCGCTTGTCGTGGAGGCTCCGCATGGGGTGAAACTCTGTTTGACGGAATCTGACCTGCAGGCTTATCCGGGAATGTACCTCTGGAATAAAAGTCAGAAGCATGAATTGGAGGGTATCTTCGCTCCTTGTCCTGAGAAGATCAGGAACGGGGGAGATGACATGATCCATTGTGAGGTGATCAAGACTAAGGATCATATCGCAGAGACTGACGGTCATCATTCATTCCCGTGGCGGTTGATAGTAGTGGCCAGGGAGGATAAAGAGCTGCTGGACAATGATCTTGTCTGGTGTCTGGCCCAACCTCACGATCCGTCGATGGATTTCAGCTGGGTCAAGCCTGGAAAGGTCGCATGGGATTGGTGGTGCGATTGGAATCTTCATGACGTGGATTTCGTGGCAGGAATCAATGACCAGACTTATTTCCATTATATTGATTTCGCTGCCGAGAATGATCTTCCGTATATTATCATGGATGCAGGATGGAATGTGTTCGCGTCTGATGATCTGTTGAATGTCGTTCCGGAGATTCATCTCCAGAAGATCGTGGATTATGGAAAGGATAAAGGGGTCGGCGTCATCCTTTGGGCCAGTTTCTGGGCATTCCATCAGGATATGGAGCGATACTGCCAGTACTTTTCGGAGATGGGTGTCAAGGGATTCAAGGTTGACTATCTCGACCGTGATGACCAGAAAATGATGGAATTCCTGTATGAGAGCGCGGAGATAGCGGCCCGCCATCATCTGGTGATGGATTATCATGGTACTCACAAGCCTGCAGGATTGCAGCGGACATGGCCGAATGTCTTGAATTTTGAAGGTGTCTTCGGTCTGGAGAACATGAAGTGGTCTTCTCCCGATGTCGATCAGATGGAATACGATGTCACCGTCCCGTATATCCGTATGATTGCAGGCCCGATGGATTATACTCCTGGAGCGATGCGTAATGCGTCTCAGACCTGTTTCCGACCGATCATGAATGAACCGATGAGTCAAGGTACAAGATGTCATCAGCTGGCTGAGTATATCATTTTCGACTCTCCGTTGACAATGCTGTGTGATTCACCATCCAATTATCGTCGCGAACAGGAATGTACCGATTTCATCACTTCCATTCCGGACACATGGGATGAAACCAGAGCCGTTGCTGGGGAAATGGGCGAGTATGTGGTTATCGCTAAGAGAAAGGGAAGTACCTGGTATGTCGCTGCCATGACAGATTGGAAGTCCAGATCTGTTGAACTGGATCTTTCTTTTATCGGAACATTTGACGGTACTGTAGAGATGTTCATGGATGGCCCGAATGCGTGGAAATCCGGTCGTGACTACAAGCGTAAAGAAATGAAATTACCTCCAGATGGAAAACTCAGAATTGATCTGGCTCCAGGTGGAGGTAATGTGATGAAAATAAATATCGATTGATTTTTCGGGGGTCTGGCAGTCTATCGTTCTGATGACTGCCAGATTCTGTTTTCTGTGCACTGGATGGAGAGCGTTTCGCTGCCGCACTGCAGGATGAATTCACCTTTCTCCAGTGTCCATCTTCCTGAACGGTCCACGAATGCAAGATCATCAGCCTCTATTTCCAGCATCACCGTCTTCTTCTCTCCTGGCTCCAGACTGATTTTCTGGAAGTCTCTCAAGCGTCTGACATCTGGAATGAGACTTGCCACTACGTCGCTGGAGTAAAGCAGAACGGCTTCTTTTCCGGCAATTCCGCCAGTGTTTTCGATGTCTACAGTCACTTTCAGGGTATCCCCGGATCTGAATTCAGACTTTGAACACTTCATGTTGCTGTATCGGAAATTCGTATAGCTGAGACCGTGTCCAAACGGCCATTGCACGTCGATCGTTGCGTTGTAGTTGTATTCTCCGGCCATCGTTCCGGTCTGTTCGCTTGGCTTGAAGTCGTAATTGGTCAACGAATTCACGTACTTCGGATAAGTGAACGGAAGCTTTCCGCTGAAATTCTCATCTCCTGCCAGCAGCTGTGCGAGTGCATCGGCTCCATAGTTGCTCGGCAGTAGAATGTCGACGATAGCCTGTGCAAGCGGTTCCAGTTCACGGATGATTCGTGGTCGTCCCTCATTCAAGATCAATATCAGCGGTTTTCCGGTGTGTGACAGCGCCTTGACCAAGTCTGCCTGTTTTTCTGAAAGGCTCAGGTCGTCCAGGTTTCCAGGTGTCTCACAGTAACTGTTTTCACCGATGCAGGCAATGATGACATCTGCATCCTTTGCGGCGGCGATCACGGGATCGATATTTGTCCGCCCTTCTTTCCACCATTCGTATCCACCGATATAATCAACACCTGGTACATAGGTGACGTTCTTTTTGCCGAATCTGTCAGTCAAGGCTTCACGGATCGTATGATACTCTCCTGCGAATTCGTCCACTCTGTCACCTGACCAGCTGTAGGACCAGCCACCGTTGAGGCATCTCATGGAATCTGCATTCGGACCGGTGAGCAGGATTTTTGTTCCTTGGGCCAATGGAAGAAGGTTTCCAGAGTTCTTCAGGAGTACTTCTGATTCAAGCGCAGCCTCCAGAGATTTCTGTGCAAACTCCTTGCATGCGAACTTATCGTATTTTGACGGATCCGTATCCGGACGATCAAAGAGACCCAATCTGATTTTCATGCGAAGAATTCTTCTGACGGCATCATCGACTCTTTCGGTAGAGACCAGTCCTTCATTGACCAGTGCGACAAGATCTGTGCAGAACGACTCATCGAAAGGTACCATTGACATGTCTATTCCCGCATTGATTGCGATACGGACGGCATCTTTCTGGTCTGTTGCGATTCGTTCACGTGTGTACAGATTGATGATGTCATTCCAATCGGTCACTATGACACCGTCCCAGTCCAGCCCTTCTTTCAGCCACTCCGTCAAGAGTTCATGATCCGCATGCAGAGGCATGCCGTTGTTGCTGGCGGAGTTGACCATGATGGATAAGGCTCCGGAACGGATGGCAGCCACATAAGGAGCAAAATGCTTTTCCTTCAATTCCTGCGTGCTGATCTTTGAAGGAGTCCTGTCTTTCCCTGAAACCGGTACTCCATAACCCATGAAGTGCTTCAAGCAGGCTGCGACATGGTATTCATCAATATGGTTCGGGTCGTTTCCTTGATATCCCAGTACCGCTGCTGAACCCATCTGTGCATTCATATACGGATCCTCTCCATAATTCTCCCACATACGAGACCATCTCGGATCTCTTCCCAGATCGACGACTGGAGAGAAATTCCATGGAATGTTGCAGGCACGAGTTTCATAGGCATTGATTTCTGCACTGCTGCGGACAAGTTCCCGGTTGAAAGTTGCAGCCATGTTCACGCCTTGCGGGAAGAAGGTCGCACCAACGGTATAAGATGCTCCATGAATCTGATCTACTCCATATACGGTCGGGATCCCGGTGGATTCCAACGTCTTTTTCTGAATCGCCGAGATGAAATCGTGCCAGACTTCTTTCGTTTGAGATACATTGTAAGGAACGTTGAGTATGGAGCCGACCTTGTATTCTCCCAGAAGCCTGTCCATCTTTTGCTCGTCCAAAGCATTTCCTTCATCATTGACGAGAACAGAGCATGTCAACTGACACATCTGACCGGCTTTTTCTTCCAGACTCATGCCGGACAGCAGCTCTTCAACCTGAGCTTCAACTTTTTCATCTTTGGCGATTGCCGGTACTTTCAGCATCTTTTGGTCGTCCAATGAATGACAGAGTCGCCAGTTGGCATTCCTGACCTTATCCTGATCGACTTTCAGTACTTTTCTATCATATGTCATAAGTCCATTGATTTCTGTTTCTACATCTGTTGTCTGTGTATAGACTGCGCCTCCTAAGCCGTACTCGGACAGATAATTCAATATGTCCACATAGTGAACGTATTGTTCGGTCACCTCATCGGTCGAGTTGAACTGGACATAGCCCCAGTTGTGGCCCGGTTCCCAAAGATGGTCTTTGACCACATAACCGATTCCACCATATTCTCCGAGTACGTTGGCGCGCGTATCGTCCCACATGTACATGTTCGGGTCGGGGTAGTTATGTACATCCAGAATGTCACCGCAGTGGAAATGGTTGCCGCCGCTTGCTGGATTGACCAGTCTTGTAGGATCGTATGATTTGGTCCATGAGGCGACTGATTCCGTGTCGAACTGTCCCCATGCTTCATTGAAGGGAACCCATACTCCGATGCAAGGGTAGCTGATCAGCTGGTCGATGATCTCTTTCCATTCTTTACGGTAGCATGCCGCGGATTCCTCCGTTCTCGTCACATCGTCTCCTTCCCAGTATCCGTTGTTTTGCCATTTACCGGTTTTGTCACCGCTCGGCATGTCCTGCCAAACGATCAAGCCCAATCTGTCGCACCAGGTATACCAGCGTGCGGGCTCGACTTTGATGTGTTTCCGGATCATGTTGAAGCCCAGTTCTTTGGTCTTGATGATATCTGATGCCAGGGCCTCATCTGTCGGTGCCGTGTAGAGACCGTCTGGCCACCAGCCTTGGTCTAAAGGACCGAACTGGAACAGCGGCATGTTGTTAAGACCTAGTCTGATCTTCCCGCTCTTATCCTTGACTGTCGAAAATTTCCTCATGGCAGTATAGGACGATACTTCATCCATCACCTTTCCATCAGAGGATAAACGGATATCGATGTCATACAGGAACGGAGTGTCCGGAGACCATAACTTCAGGCTATCCGGCATCTTCACGATCTGTTCTCTGCCGGCAGCTGCTTTTCCGTGAGCGACCAGACGGCTTCCTTCATAAACATAGATGTCGGTGTACAGACCCTTCTTTGCATGGCCTCCGACCGGGGCTGTCACTGAAATCGTTTTCTTATCGATGTCTGGAGTGATTTTCACGCTGATGTAGTGATTTTCCTCAACGGGCTCGATCCAGACGGTCTGCCAGATTCCGGAGACCGGTGTATACCAGATGCTTCCCGGATTGCTTACTTGTTTTCCTCGTGGCTGAAATCCGTCATCAGTAGGATCCCAGACGTTGACAGTAAGCCGGTTACGTCCTTTGGATTTCAGTGCTCCGGTGATGTCATAGCTGAAAGAGGCATATCCTCCGGTATGTGTACCGATGACTTGACCGTTCAGGATCACTTCCGCTTTCCAGTCTACGGCACCGAAATTCAAGATAATGTTTTTTCCTTTCCATTTTCGAGGAATGGTGAAGTCTCTTTCATAAACGATCTTGTCTCCTTTTTCAAGACGTCTGTTCACTCCTGATAACTGAGACTCGATGGCGAAAGGAACAAGTATGTCACCCTCGGCAGAGATCTTTCCTTCTTCTGTCTCTACCCGGTATTTCCAGGTGCCGTTGAGATTCATCCAGTCAGTTCTTTCCATGATCGGACGTGGGTATTCCGGAAGAACATCATTATGGTTGATGTCTTCAGCCCAGATAGTCCTGATTCTATTGTCTGCCATGAGAGAACCTGCCGACAGCAAGCTTAAAGTCGTGATGATGAGTGTGCTGAATTTCTTCATTTTCATTTTTCGTATTTAGGGAAAACGGTAAGTCTGAGTTCTGTCGCTCCATAAGGGATAAGCTTGATTTTCTCTACATCTCCTGATACTGGAATCAGTTTTTCAGGAATTGATGGAGTGTATCGGTTTTCTTGAAGTTTCCAGAGAATCTTCGTCGCCGGCACGAAAATCGCGACCGGGTCTGCTCCAAGTTCAAAAGGAAATCCTTGATAATCTTCATTGGTTCTTACTTCGACCTCGTCATGGAAGCGATCCGTATGAAGGGCATAGTTCCATGCTCCGGCCGGGGTAATCTCCCAACATTTGAAATCTTCGTTTCCAGGAACCTTTCCGTACATGTTGGCATATACTTTTTTATCTTCCACTTTCTTCTGCGGTACTGGATATGTGTACAGGATAGGGCCTCTTTCCACGAATGCTCCTTCTTTGAAGTCTTTCATCCTTACTTCCATAGGGAGGTTCAGGATAATTTCATCACCGTTCCTGAATTTCCTTTCCAAACGGTAGAAGGTACCAGGTTCGATGCTCTGCTCGACTGCTTTTCCGTTAACTGTAATCGAGGCTTTGCTGCACCACTGTGGAATCCTTAGTGAAAGACAGGTGTTTCTGCTGAAATCCGTATCCACGGTAAAGCGTATGCTTTCTGAAAAAGGATAGCAGGTCTCTTCATGAATGGTGATCTTTTTGCCGTCACTGAACTTGGCGGTGTATTCCGATGGTCCGTATAGGGCGGCAACGATGCCTTCCTTCTTGTCTCTCATCCACATTCTTCCTGCATAGTTCGGCATGATCCGGTGTACGTTACCTGCACAGCATTCTGTCTCGTGGGTCGGCCTGTAGGCCATCCATGTGCTTCCATGGAAGAACTCGTTCTGATTAGAGTTACCTGTAGCTATGACTTGGTTGACGGACGAAAAATACTGCAATGCTTTGAAGTCCTTGGTGATCGCACCGGGCGCAGCATTGAACACCGCTCTTTCAATCTTGTCTCCCCAGCAGGCATCTCCTGTTGTGGCGAGGAAATAGCCCAATGACCAGGTCAGGTCGGCAATGTCACATGTCTCGTGGCTGTTGCGTATATCTTTATTGCCATATAAAGCCTCACAGCTGACATGGACTCCATCAGGCAGCATATGGTCTTCTTCAATGTTTCCGATGGCATTCATCGCAAGATCCAGATACCTTTGCTTTCCTGTGTAGGCATACAGCAGCAAAGGAAGTTTCACCTCTTCGCACCAGGTCACACCGTGCATGAACGGAATGTAGTCCAAAGCGCATCTTTCAGGCGTCATGTCTATGAAGTTGCCGGCGTTCCAGGCTTCCTCGGCCATGGTCAGCAATTGCGTGTTACCGGTTCTCGCATAGGTCCACAGCATACCTTCGATACTGACGATGTTTCTCCAGAATTCCAATTCTTCGATAGGCATTGTCATGTAGTGCCGATCCAGCTTCTCCGCGACTCCTTCATTCGGATGTCTGTCATCATATGCCTCCAGCGCTCTGAACATTACGCATAAAGGCCATTCTGAGTATATTCCGAAGGAGGTATGAGGCAATCGTCCGTCCGCTTTCTGATGAGCCAGCGTATACCTTATTCCTTTCTCTGCTTTTTCAGCGAGTTCTTCATCATTGAGCAGGGTCGCTAACCGAAGAATACCGTCTGTGTAGTAGGCGGTCTGCTCATATCTCCACCAGTCACTTCCGTATGATTCGGTGTTGCGTACAATCTCACCATCCCACAGGTTCGAATCATAAGGGTAGGAGAGTGCTTCAGGATGTCCGGACATGCCGCTGACCTGTCTTTCCAAATATTCCTTGAGCCATCCGTGAGTCTTGACGTCCGTGATGTTGCTGAAACTGTAAGTACCGTAGGGAAGTTCTCCGGTCTTTTCCGGCACGGGGGCATATTTCCTGACTCTTTCATCATTGATTACACCATCCCAATCGAGACCGTATGCAAAATCATAGATATGTCCGTCACTGTCCCTGTAGCAGCGCATGTCATGAGGGCTGTCCTCACATTGACGTTCTACAGTTTTCATGTCGGCAGGCATTTGAACGGGAAGGAGTCCTTGCGGTTCATGCTTTCCGGATATGATGTCCAGAAATGCCTGATGTTGTACACAGAAACCGATGATGATGGCATCAGCATATGGCTCGATGTCTTTCATTACAAACGGTCGCAGACAAGACACGCTCACGATCACCGGTTTATCACCCATCTTTTCTTTTGTCGTTCTGACCAGTTCTGCATCTTCTGAGTTGTAGACTTTCACTGTCTTGCCTCGATAGGAACGGTTGGTGAAATCCTCGCATGGATCCCCTCCGGCTATACTGGTCTTACGGGCTGCTTCTGCTGTGTATTCTGAATATTGAAGGCTTATCGGCATATATCCGTTTCCTCCTTTCTTCCTGTCTTCAGCATCGTATCCTTGAGGTCCGAAAGGTTCACCTATGGCGACATAAGCGAAATCTGCTTCTTCCGGAGAATCCGTGATGACCCAATATCTGGACACCAGCGCCGTGTCGATAGGATACTCCCACCGGTCGTTTTCCTGTACCGGGCCGAAGAAGCCTTTGAATGCACCGATATGCTTCATCGGGAAGTATACTTTGAGCATCTTCTCTTTTTTAGGCAGCGCATTCCGGTGATTCTTCAGCATGATGACTGATTTCAACTGCGCATTATATCCGGCTTCCATATATTCAGGATTGCCGACAATCTCTTCTGTAAGCGCCGGATCTCTGTACGGGTTATCGAAAAGGCCGGTTCTGAACATATTCAGCAGAAGACGGACTGCAGATTCTTCGAAACGTGCGCGTGCGCTTTCTTCTCCGTATTTCTCTTTCCAGATGTCATATGCGGCGAGCACCGGCTTCGCATCATTGTTACCGCCGAACTGATCGACGCCAGCCTTGATGACTTCGAAATGACGTTCTGCTTCAGACAGATTCTCTCTTCCCCACGGTTTACCGTTCGCATCTTCTACTTTGAAATAATCGTGGGTGATAGCCCAGTCAGTACATACTACTCCATCATATCCGACACCTTTGCGGAGCATATCCTTGATGATGTATTCACTGTAGCTGTTGCCGACATTTTTTCCGGAAGGATCTACTCCATAGGATATCGTGTAGTAAGGCATCACGGCTGATGCCATCTTTGTCTTGCCATCCAATCTGAACGCACCTTCCGTAAATGGGATCAATTGCTTCTCAAGGTCATTTCCTGGATATACGGAAAATTTGCCAAAGCTATAATGTGCATCTCTACCGCCTTCTCCTGCTCCTCCGCCTGGCCAATGCTTGACCATTGCATTCACGCTCTGGTAGCCCCATCCGTCTTCGATTTCATCTTTCCCATAGGAGGTCTGGAATCCATCGACATAGGCTTTCGTCATATCTGCCGCTAAATACGGGTCCTCACCGAAGGTGCCGTAGTTTCTGAACCATCGCGGTTCTGTCGCTATATCCGCTTGTGGAGAGAGGGCGGTGGCGATACCTAAAGCACGGTATTCTTTCGATGCAATGTCACCGAACTGTCTGACAATTGATGGGTCAAAGGTCGCGGCCAATCCTAATTGGCAAGGCCATAAGGAAATCTTTCCTCCTGATCCGGCATTGAACTCTGCTCTTGCTTCCGTTTCATGACGTGGGTCTGAACTGATGTTTACTGGAATTCCATGTCCGATGCCTTCGCAGAAGCTCTGGAGGTTGTTATTCCATTCTGCCGCTATTCTTGGTGTTTCCGCACGGACTAAAAGGATCGCACGCAGATTGTCTTCCGACAGGAACTGCTTCTGCCTGTCGCTGACTGCTGATTTCGGCAGTCCGCTTTCGGCGAGTGTGGTGCCGTTGTAAGTCGAGCCCCAATAACCGTAATCGTCGGTCGGGACAGCCTGATGCATGCTATAGAGCATCAGACCGGCAATCTCTTCAATTTCCAGTTGCGAGGCCAGGTTTTCTGCACGTTGGCGGCAGGGGAGTCTCCAATCTTCATAGGGATCCAGAATCCCGTTCCGGTTCAGGTCCTTGAAAGCATATCCCTTGTCTTCCAGTATGTTGATTCCTGAAGTCCGGGAATAGCCGAGTTCCGCCCCTCTTCTTTGAGTGATCAGCACATAGCCTTCCTTTTCTGATTCGGTCCATTTCTGCTGGTTGCAGGCTCCCGCCAGGAACATGGCTGTTGCCGTCGCAATTATCAGTGTTGTCTTTTTCATATGTCTTGTGTTTTATTCTTTTTATTTTCCATTAATGTTTTCGGGCTGACACCGTACTTGATTTTAAATCTTTTGCTGAAATATTTCGGATCATTGAATCCCAAGGAATAGGCGAGGTCTGATACTCTGATGCAGGATTCTTCACTCGTGGCAATCCGATATGCAGCTGTGAGTCTTGCATTCAAGATGAATGAAATCGGTGTCATGCCAGTCAGCCTTTTCAGCTTGTCCGTCAGGATCGTTCTTGACATGGACATTTCTTTCGAGAATTCAGGAAGCCCGAAATCAGCATCGCCCAGATGCAGGTTGACGACATCGATCGTCTGCTGCAGGAACTGCTTGTCCATCGATGTATATTCGATATCCTGTACTTCCAGTACCATCTGTTTCTTGAAGGTGGCACTTTGTTTCTCTCTCTTCTTCATGAAATTCGATATCAGTGCGATCAGCACCGAATAGTTTGTCTGACGAGTCAGATAACCGTCTGCTCCGCAGTTGAAACCTTCGATCTTGTAACAGTCATCTCTGCTGTCCGAAATAATGATGACAGGGATATGACTGTAGGCGATGTCATTTTTGAGTCGATTGCAGAATTCTATCCCGCTCATCCCGGTCAATTCGGCGTCAGTCACCACGAGGTCGAAATCATGACTCTCTAAAAGCGCGATGGCATCTTCTGCTGTCTCGCAGCTGGTGACATTGTATCTCTTGCCTAGGATGAGATTCAGAAATTCCCGGTACTCATCGTCAGATTCCACATTGAGGATATTGTAATCCTGTTTGACAATTGCTTCATTGTTGTTCAGCGCCATCTGGATGTTCACTTCAGATAGGCTGATGGAAGTTTCTTCAATTTCCTCTTCGGTATAGCTCTCCTTGCCGATCGGGAGCGTGATTATGAAACGGTTGCCGATCCCTTCTGAGCTGTAGGCTTCTATATCACCTTTATGGAGGATGACCATCGGCTTGACGACTGAAAGACCTATGCTGGATTCGATCTTATCAAGGTCAATGGAGTCGTGCTCGTAGAATTTGTTGAATACCTTCTTCAAGGTCTTTTCGCTCATCAGCTGTCCTTGATACGTACAGGTCAGACATACTTTCTCCGTACCATCCATGCTTAGCGTGATAGTGATGGTACTGTTCTCCTGAGCATAGTTCCTGGCATGGAGAATGAGATTGTAGATGATCTTGTCCAGCTTCTCAGGATCGAACCATCCAAGGATGTTTTCCGGTTGAGAGGTAAAGTCAATGGTGAGATCATTCTTTTTCAGGAGTGGTATGGTAGCATCGATGCAGTTCGCCGCAAATCTGGACAAATTGTGATGGGAGACCTTTAGAATGTGTCTTCCATTGTCTATTGTCTTGAATTCGAGGACCTGTTGGACCAGTCTGGAAAGGCGTATCGTATTGGTCGACAAAATCCTGAGGAGTTCTTTCTCTTCTTCCGTATGAGCGGTTATATTGTCCGTCGATGCCATGATTATGTTCAGAGGAGACATGAAATCCTTCGATACATTGTTGAAGAACTGGAGTTTCGCGCGGTTCAGTTCTTCTGCTTTTCTTCTGCTGATCTTATCGATCGCTTTCTGTTTGCTCAATTTCCACCAAGAGTACAGGGACAATATTCCCAGACCTATCAGAGTGGTTCCGAGCAGGATATACAAGCAGATAGCCCACCAGGTCTTCCATGGATTCTGCGGAATGTTGATTTCCAGAATGGCCGGTTCGCTGATCAGTGCTTCTTTCGTCTGATATCCGTAAACTTCAAAATAATAGTGTCCCGGCTTTATGTTCTTGAATGATGCAAAGTTGTGCAATCCGTTCACGATCATCCATGAAGCGTTGTCAGGCTTTTCATTGGTCCTGTAGAAACGGTATTTGTAAATATCGCTGCACTTGTTATTGTAGTTGAATAACGTGAAGTGGATATTGAAACTGGATTGTCCCGGATGGAGATTCAGTTGATGACAATGGTTTCTCAGGTTGGTTAGGGCTATGTTCGGCTTGACGCCGTTTTCTTTCTTGTTGATCTGGCAAGGAAAACCGATTACACCTTTCGACGTCCCGAAATACATTTTATCTTTTGTCTTGCTGCAAGTCGAAGAGGTGTTGAAGAACTCGGAATTATCATCTTCTGAGATATCCCAGTAGTTGATTCTGCTGAAATTTTCTTTGTCATCTTGCTGAAACGACACGACTGTCGTCCTGGTGGTTACCCAGATCTTTCCCAGATGGTCTTCCGCGATATTGACAATGCCTGAAGATTCAAGGAAAGCCAATTCTTTGATCTTGACGAATTCGTCCGTGTCAGGATTGTATCTGAAAAGTCCGTTTCTGGCGGAACCCGCCCAGATCCGTCCTTTGGAATCAGCAAGAATAGACATGAATGCGTCCTTGTTGTCCTCAGTGGTATTGTAGTAAGACTCGATCTTCCTGTCCTTGTTGTTTATCTTGATGATACCATCGAAGTTGGTCGCGCACCAGATGTTGTTGTAAGGGTCGCATTTGATATCCAGAACCTTATATTTCGGATTTGATTCTGACAGGGCCAGGTAGTCGGTCAGGGAGATGATCTCAAGTTCTCTGTTCAGAATGAATACTCCTCTCATCGTACCGACCCAAATGTTGTTGTCTTTATCTTCGCATAGGGAGAGGATACGGTCGTCTTTCAAAGCCGGCCTTGTGATTGAATTCATCACTTGCGCCGATTTATTGATCAGATCAAGGAGCAAGATGCCGCTGTTGTAACTTGCAAAGCAGATCTTTGTAGAATCATCTATGTATTTGATATCTTCAACGGTATTCGGATTGACGAATCCTTCGAATTCCGTCATGTGCTTGTAAGTCGTGAAACTTTGGTCTGTACCGTTGAAGAGAATCGGACCGTGGCCAGGAAGTCCCATCCACAGTTCGTCATTTCCTGTACATAAGAGACCATGTACGGAACTTGTCTTGAAGGCTTCTCGGATTTTATCGGTATCGATCCTTTCATATTCGTGTCCGGTCAGGAAATTCATCTTGTAGATACCGCCACCGGTCATTCCGACAAACATGGCATGGTCACGTGTCTGCAGGAGACAGTTGACTTCATTGTAAGGCATCCTGCAGAAAACATCTTCATTGTCAGGGTAATAATTTCTGAAGCTCGGAGCTTTGGCGTCTCTGTCAAGAATACTCAGACCGCTTCTGTTACCGATCCAGATATCACCGTCACGGTCTTCTGCAATCTTGTAGATCGTGTTGTCCAGAAGGGAGTTCGGCTGTTCTACATGGTGCTTGTAGATCTGACAGGATAGATGGCCTGTCCGGCAGTCTTTCGAACCGTCAATGCGTATCAGGCCTTGTCCCCATGTACCGACCCAGATATCATTTCTGCTATCCTGGAAAAGCGTGTAGGCGCGTTCCAGTTCCTTTTCCTTATAGTGATGGCAGGTACTGTTGTTCAAGTCGTATCTAAGAAGTCCTCTGTACCAGATGGTTATCCACAGATTGTCCTTGTCGTCCAGCATCAGTGAAGTGATGTCGCTCAGTTCCTTGTCGTCGATTTTCAGGTTGAGTCTGATGAATTCATCGCGGTCGGCATGCTTCATCATGAGTCCTTTGTCGGAACCGATCCAGATACGTCCCTGGCGGTCTTTCACCATCGATGAAACATTGATGTCATTGACCAGCTCGTTTTTGAGGACATTTGCTTCTCCGGTATATTTGTCAAACTGTATGAGACCTTTCTCGGTTCCGATGTAGAATATTCCGTTCTTGTCTTCAATGATGGAATGGAGCAGGGAAATGTACGATTCATCGGTATTGTTGAGCGAGATGAATTCTTCGGCGCTGTAACCGTCGTATCGTGTGATACCGTTGTCTGTGACAATCCAGACATAGCCTTCTTCATCCTGATAGATGTCATTGATTCTTTCTGTCGGGATATTATTAAGCTTGCTGGCATTCAGAGTCTCTTTCTTCTCCTTTTTCAAGATGAAGGTATTGTTGTTATCTGAATTGACAGCTGAGAGACTTATGCTGGATAAGAGGCATGCGATGGTCAGCATGCTTCTTATCCAATGGTTTATGCTATGATCTTTCATGTTCATGTGTTCAAATCATTTCACCATGGCCATCTTTGCGGATAGTCGGGGTACTTGTCTTTTCCAGCTTCGATCGTCGTTTTCCGAAGGTATGAAATCAGTTTTCCTTCTCGGAATACTCCGGCTGTGAAGTCCGTATCTTTCGTGATGTGGAATGGTTCTGTATATAATGTGGAGTTAGCGGTCAGATTCGCTCCTTTGCCGATGCAGTAACGGATTTCACCGTCATACTGTTCACATGTCATGCTGACTCTGCTGCTTTTGTCTGCTTGGCCGATGGCTGTGATCAGTGGTGCATCATGCATGTCAAAGGTATGGATGCCGCGCTGCTGGAGTGCGGCGTTCTGGTAGCCAGCTCTTCTTGTGAAGTCTTTCCATCCTTCTGCTCCAGCTGCCTGTGACCATCCTTTCTCCGCGATGGCCAGAAGGCGAGGGAAGGTCATGTATTCAAGGTGTGCTTCTGTTTCCACGAATTCTGTCCATAGACAGCCCTGTACGCCTTTCATGTATTTCTCGTTACCTTTCCTGATCACTCCGACGGAATCGATGTTCTCGACTGCCTTGGACTGGATCAGCAACTCGTTGGCGAATGCTTCTTCCTTTGTACTCGGCAGCGGATTGAACATGTAGAACTTATGCAGTGGGGAGTATCCGCCCATCGCGATCGGTTCGAGATCGATGTCTGCCTGCCACCAGTCCAGGTAAAGTGCTTCACCAGGTACCATGATGGTCGGAATGTTCCTGTTGGCTGCATCGATGCCATGCTTTTCACCTCTGTAACTGTAGATCCATGCATCGGTCAATTCTTCATCTTTCATCAGCTCATCCCATCCGGCCATGATCCTGCCGTGCGCCTTGAGGTAGTCATGTACCCTCCGGATCAGGTAGACCTGGAGCTGGTCATAGTCGGTAAGACCTTCTTTTTCCATGAGCGCACTGCATCTCCGGCATTTCTTCCATTCCACCTTTCTGGCTTCATCGCCTCCGATATGGATGATTTCAGAAGGGAACATTTCCATCACTTCATCCAGAACATTTTCAATGAATCTGTAGGTCTCTTCAAGGGCCGGACAAAATTCTCCGTTTCCGGAGGTCGTTCCAGTGCAGTTCAAGTGCGGGTAGCCGGCGAATACTGGATCGGAGTGTGCCGGCACGTCTATTTCCGGAATGACGTCGATGAAACGTTCTTCTGCAAACTCTACGATTTCTCGGATGTCTTCGCGAGTATAATATCCTCCGAATGCACCTTCAGTATCCTCAGGGCAGAAATGCCTGTCGTTCACATACCAGTCGAACCAGTCCTGTGTCCTGCGGGAGGATCCGAGCTCCGTCAGCAGAGGATATTTCTCGATTTTCAATCTCCATCCTCCGTTGTCAGTCAGATGGAAATGGAACTTGTTCATCTTGAAGTTTGCCATTTCCTCCAGCAGCTTCATTATTTCTTCTTTGGAAAAGAAATTTCTCGATACATCCAGATGGAATCCGCGGTAAGGAAATCTTGGACGATCCTCGATTCTGGCCAGTCGCACCCCATCAGGTGTCGTGAGTTGCTTGAGGGTCTTTTTCGCGTAGAAGATTCCAGCAGGTGCCGCTGCGTTGATCTTGATGCCGTTCCTGGTAATTTCAAGCTGATATCCTTCCTTTCCCATTGTTCCGGATAAAGCTTCATCTATGCAGCATTCTGCAAGTGCTGCATAGTCTTTCGTTCCATCAATCTTGAAATATCCGTTGCTGTATTCTGCCTTCTGGGGCAATGGCAGGAGAGGAGGAGTCTCCTGCATCTTTTCTGTGCAGCCTGCTATCATGGGAAGCAGGATCGCTGCGATTGCAAGTATTCTCATTCCCATCCTGGATTTTGTTCTAGATCAGTATTCTTGTGCCTTTCGGTATCTGTCAGCGGATAGAAATACATCTTGTCTTCCCATTTTCTGTTTTGGATGATTTCTCTCTTTGCACTCTTCGTCTCGCCGTCTTTGGTAATGGCCAGTCCATAGATGTTTTCGGTATCTTTTCCGACTTTCCATCTTCTGATGTCCCAGAAGCGGTGGCCTTCAAAGCACAGCTCAACTCTTCTTTCGTTTCTCAGTCGTTCTCTGAATTCATCGGCAGTCTTGGCTACCGTTTCAGGCATACCTGCTACCTTGCGGACCTTGTTCAGGGCTTCTGCTGGAGACATGGTGTAGTCGTGACCATTCAGGTTACCTTTGAAATTCATGTCGCCGGTCGCTTCAAACAGAGCTTCTGCATAATTCAGGTAGATCTCCGCAACTCGGTAGATCGGATAATTGTGCGGATAGCTCTTTACGTTGCCGATTGAGAATTCTGTATCTTCAATGATGAATTTCTTCAGATAGAATCCGGTGCTTGTGGCATTGTTGATCGGAAGTCCGTTCTTACCGCCAAAGAACGTCTCTATTTCACTCCCTTTGAACTCATCTCCATCAGATAGGATGAATCGTCTCAGTCTTGGATCTCTCTTTTCCGGATCAAGTAAGGCGTCTTTGTGACGGAAATAGTCGAAAGGTTCTCCATCGGCCATGTCGAATGCCGAGACCAGATTGAAGGTCGGGCAGATGCCGGAATTGCCGCCCTCATAACCGATAGGGAAGTTGGCGCTTTCGAAGCTGCTGCTGGCGTTCTCACGGATGCAGAAAATGACTGAAGAATTATCTGCATTCGGGTTCCTGGAACAATCGATCAAGTCGTAGGCATGCGATTTCGCATTGTACAGGAAGAAGTCGTCTGCTGCTGCGGCGGCTTTTTCCCACAGTCCAGCTGCGTTTTCCGTGTTGTTGAGCGGACTGGCGGCGTAGAGCAGGACTCTGGCTCTTGCAGCCAGAGCGAATCCTTTCGTGACTCTTCCGATTTCGGCAAAGTAGGTGCCGGAATAGGTGTCCGGAAGATGCTTTGCAGCTTCTTCAAGTTCTGCCGCGATCCATTCGGCAGCTTCCTGATAGCTTTTCTGCTTCAGCGTATTCACCTCTTCTGGGGTATAGGTCTTATCAGCGATGATGATCTTTCCATATCTCTTGAGCAGCTCGGCATGGAAGTAAGCACGCAGTGCTTTCGCTTCCCAAGGATAATTCTTCAGCTGTACGATATTTCTGGAGTAATCATCATTGTATTTCGATTCCGGGAAGTCTTCCGGGCAATTCTCCAACAGGTAGTTGGCAGCTCTGATAGCTTCGTAAAGGTAGGCCCATTGGTCATCGATCGTGTTGGTCGGTGACCAGCTTCCGTCGTAGAATTTCCTGATCTGATTATTCGGGGATACATAGTAAGCATCATCCGAAGCGCAGTCGATCATCGTGTTCTCCACTGCTGCGAATCCCGGTTTCAGATAGCCGTAGACATTGGTCATGACTTCCTTGACCTGAGTGAAATCACTGAACTGGAAGGTCTGGGAATGATAGACTGATTCATTCAGCTTCAGATCATTGCAGCCTTGCAGCAGAAAAAGGGAACTGATGGCCAGGGGGATTATGTATCTTTTCATTTTCTCTCTTGTTTTTCGATTCAACATGACTGTTATCAGAATGCGATGTTGCATCCGATGGTTACTGTTCTGGCAAGCGGATAACCGAGCTGCAGGTACTCTGGATCCATGATTCCGATCTTGTCCACAGAGAAGAGGTTGTTGCCTCTTACATAGATTCTGGCTTCGCTCATCTTGGCTTTGGAGAGAAGTCCGGCAGGGAAGCGGTAGTATACTTCCACCTCACGCAGCTTGAAGAAACTTCCATCTTCGGTCCAGATATCGCTTGGACGGTAGTTGATGTTGTTCTCCATGGTCGTCAAGCGTGGATACTTGCCTTCCGGATGCTCAGGACTCCAGTAACTTTTCAGGTAATGTTTCGAGATGTTCTTGTCGTTGCCATAGAGCGGCTGATAGACGCTTGCCAGGTCCGTGATTGCCGTGCAGCCTGCAACGCCTTGGAAGAGAGCGTTGAATCCGAAACCTTTGTAATCCATTCCCAATCTGAAACCGTAATAGATTTCAGGATGTGGAGATTTTTTCTGGAAGGTATAATCGTACTTGTCGATGTAGCCATCCTCATTGATATCTTTGTACCTGACATCACCCGGCTGAACCTTGCCGAATGTACAGATTGGATTGCCTTTCAGCAGATTTCCGTTCTTGTCGAAATCCACTTCCTGATAGAATCCGTCTGAAACCAGTCCGTAGAAAGTATGCAAAGGTTTTCCTTTCTGATACATGTAGTCAAATTTCGTATATTCTTCCTCGATCTGAGTCACGGTGTTCTTGACGAAGGAGAAATTTCCTTTGATGTAATAATGGAAATCTCCCGCTGTCTGCTCCCAACCGAGCGAAGCTTCGAGTCCTTTGTTCACCATTTCTCCGGTGAACGTATCGCAAAGACCGATTCCGATCACGTCGGAAGTCTTATGCGAAGCGATGGTCCGGATATGTTTTCTGGTATTATGGAAGAGATCAAGTTCAGCGGTGAAACCTTTGAACAGTCTCATATCCAGTCCGATATTGGCTTTGTAATCCATCTCCGGCATGATTCCCACAGAAGGTAGAGGACCTTCTCCTGAACCGTTTGAAATCGTCGGCGACGTGAAGATGAACTGGTTCTTGCGACCGTTGAACTGCTTGTCCATATCGTAATCCAGATTTCTGTCCATACCTGTCACACCGTAGGAAGCTCTGATTTTCAGCAGATCCACGGCCTCAGAGTCCTTCAGGAAGGATTCTTCACTGGCAACCCAGGCCAATGATGCCGCAGGGAAAAAACGGAACTTGTCGCCATCTGGCATCACAGATCCACCAGAACCGGTCAGGACGAGATCAGCGATATATCTGCCTCCGTAATTGTATCCTGCACTGAAAATATAATCGTGATAAGCCCTGGAGTTGTTCGCTCCGGTAAGAGTCAGCTTGTCCCTGTTGAACATCGCCAAAGCTTTCACATGGTGTTTCCCGAAGTCTCTCTCATACATGATTTTCGCCCAGATGGCCAGTTGCATGTACTGGTGGGTCAATGCACTGGAGAATGCGATTTCAGTATCGTTGCCGAATTCCTTGACATTGTAGTCGTAGAGGTTGCCCTCTTTGTCATAGACCGGGAAAAGGTTGTAATAAGCGTATCTGAAGGTCTTGTTGTCGGTGATGTCCGCAGAGTTGTCATAAGAAAGACGCACCTCGGCGCTCAAACCTTTGGTGATGAAGGAAAAATCTTGTTTCAACGCGAAATCGGCAGATAGCATTCTCTGGAAAGTGATCGAACTGCCACTTCCGAGAACTGTTCCCATCGGATTCTGGAACTCAGTTGTTCCGACCCATTTGTTCTGGAATTTCGCTGGCATTCCGATGACCGGTGTCTCGTACATTCTGTTCAGCTCATTGAATCCGAAAGGACGCTGACGCTGCTGGATCCTGCCGGAGAGGTTGACGATGAAATCAGTGCTGCTGGTCACCTTGACGTCCAGATTAGTCCTGAGTTTCAAGGACGTATATTCACTCTGGGTATTGATGTTCTCTGTCAGACGGGTGTTCTTGAAGAAACCTCTGTTGCTCTTGAAGTTGGCATAGATGTAATAACGTGCCTTCGGTACGCTTCCATCCAGAGAGACGGTTGCGTTATGGTTATATCCCATATCTCTGAGCATCAGTTTTCTCCAGTCCGCAGCAGGAATGACCTTATTCGTACCATCTTTGATGGAATTGATGTTCTGCTCGGAATAGAACGGACGCAAACCGTCGTTGGTTCTAGCTTCATTCAGCGCCATCGCATATTCTAGCGGGGAAGCCATTTCAGGCATTCCGTAGGGCAGTTCCATACCGAAATTATATTTTACCTTGGCATGGAATTTATGAGGACCTCCACGTTTTGTCGTGATGATGACAGCACCATCCGCGCCTCTCAATCCGTAAATCGCCAGTGAGGCGGCATCCTTAAGCACTGATACGCTCTGGACTTCCTCATAGTCGATGGTGGCAGGATCTCTGCTGATTCCATCCACGATGAAGAGCACGCCGTTTGTGGTAGAGCCGATACCTCGGACCTCCATATTCGGTACAGCATCCTCCGGCCAAGCGTCGGATCCGTTCTGATAAACCTGCAGACCGGGCAGCATGCCATATAGATTATCCAGAATCTTGTCCCTGGAAGCACCGTAAAGTTCTTTACTGAAATTGAATCCGTCCACTGCGGCTGAACTGGTCAGCTTAGTCGTCGATCCTCCCATGCCGGTTCCTATCACTCTGGAATCGTTGTTCAGGATAACTTCCATCTCAGGGCCGGACACATTGACTTTTTTTCTGTATTCTCCGTACCATTCCAAGGTAAGGACTTCATTGATTCCTGAATTGATGATGACCTTTCCGGACTTGTCAGTGTAATGCAGCCCTTTCTCACTCCCGACGGTGACGGAAACTCCTTCCATAGGTTTTCCATCCTCATCTTTCACCTTTATGGTGACTTCTCGGGTCTGAGCCATCACGTTAGCGGCAAACAGCATCAATGCTGCGGTTATGAATATGATTCTTTTCATCGTATCTCAATTTAATTTTACCACCCTGGATTCTGTACCAATCCGTAACCTTTGTTGATCTCGTTAGGAGGTAGAGCACTCAGGTACCATTTGTTGTCCCAGTGTTTCTTCCAATATCTGGCGTTCAGCTCGAACGGATCCTCGAAATTGATCTTGAAATTACTGTCAATGATCCAGTCATCACCGTTCTTGACTCCTTCCTTGACCGTCATATGGATGCCATATAGAGTCTTGGTGAAGATATCTTGACGTTTCCATCTGATCATATCATACAGTCTGCATTCTTCGAAGAATAGTTCACGAGCTCTCTCATCCAGAATCTCTTCTCTCAGCAGTGCATCTCCCATCAGTGGCTCTGAATAGGTAGGAAGCTCCTTGTCACCTTGGAGTTCTGCAAGAAGAGCATCCGTGATCGGCGGCAGACCGACTCTGGTCCTGATGTGATCCAGCTGCTCCATCGCTTCTGCCTTCCGGCCGGTCTCATTCAACGCCTCTGCGTAGATCAGGTATATTTCTGCCAATCTCAAGTAAGAGTAATTGCTCGGTTTATTCATGAAAGTTTCATCGTTGTAGTCCCAAATCATCTTTCTGGAAGAAAAACCGGTGAATGCGCGGAATTCGTCACGGGCGTTATGCTCCTTGCCTTCATCCCACATCTCAGCTGGTCTTCCTTGGAAGTGGTCACCTACAATCATGACACTTTCGTATAGGCGCGGATCTCTTCCTGTGAATGGAGTCTTGTCCAAGGAGCAGACTCTGCCATTTTCTTTGATCCATTTTCTGTAATCTGCTTTGTGACCATCAGCATAAGGGAACATATCCACGAAATTCAAGGTAATGCAACCGCCACCGTAACCACGTCCGTTGTTGCCATGGTCACTGGATGGACCGAAGTAACATCTGAGGTAGGTATCTGCGAAAGTCGGCATGTAGCGTCCGGTCTGGATCAGTAACTCACCGTTTCCTCTGTCTGCATAGCAGGCTTTCCAAGCGTTTCGGTAATCGTCAGGTCCTGTACCTTCGGATTGCACCAGTCGGTAGGAATTTCCGATGGCTTGGAAGAATTCCTCACAGGCCACCACGACATCATCCCATCGTTTCTGCTGGAAGTCTCCCAGCCAGTACATTTTTTCTATGTCGCTTTCTTGGATTTTTCCGATGTTGTCAAGTTTCAGAACCGGTTTTTCGGAATGATAAGGTTGATTCGCGTTGAAGAGAGGACTTGCGATGAAGTCAAGTATCCTGCATTTGAGTCCCAGAGCAGACGCCTTGGTCATATGTCCGTCCTCTGCTCTCGATACAGTCAGCGGAAGTACTGCCGCAGCTTCGTCACAAAGCTGCAGAATATAGTCCGCAACGGTCTGCACGCTCTTTCTGACATAATCCACTCCTTCTTCATTACCGGCTTCCACAGCTGCTTTCAGCAGCGGAACTCCTCCGAAATTCCTGAGCATGTCGGAATAATGCATGGCGATGATCACTTTGCATTCTCCGATACGTCTGGCCTTTTCTTCCTCGGTCATGTCCGGTACTTTTGCAACATTATCGATGTACAGAAAAGCCTTTCTGATGCCGATCCACGTTGTTTCCAACGGTTTTCCGTCAGGACGATTCTCTCTCGGCATATAGCCGAATTTCACTCCATGCGAACCATTCTCATGCTCAGCGCTGTACGCTCCGTTGTAATATGTGTTGAAGGCGCCTGCCCAGGTACATTGCGAATCGATGATGTCGGTGAGTGCATCCATCACATCATTGTCGATCTGGCTGCATGGAAAGTCATATTCGAAGTGTCCCTCCGATCCCAGCGGCCAAGCTGAATTGTGGACCGGGTAGCCGCATCTGGTCGTCGCATAGACAGAGGCAAGGGCCCTGTCCGCATACATTTTCGAAGAGAAGATGGTATCTACGGTCACATCCACACCTGGCGCTTTCTCCAGGAATCCGTTTCCGAAGCGTAGATCCACACAACTGCTATGCAGCAAAGCGAATGAGCCGACAGCAGTTAAAATTATCATGTTCTTTATCTTTTTCATCATGTTCTGATTACGTTGAATGTCTTAGAATGTCAGGTTGATACCGAAGTTGTAGATCCTGTTGTTCGGATACTTGTTGTTATGTCCTGTCATTCCTTCCGGATCGATGTCGATCTTTTCCAGTTCTGAGAACAGGGTCAGCAGATTGTATCCGCTGATGAAGAACTTGCAGGAACTCAGTCCGGCTTTCTTCATGCCCTTGATGTCCTGAAGCGTGTAGGACAATTCAGCCGTCTTGAGGCGCAGATAACTGCCGTCCAGCAACCACAGGTCTGAATTCGTCGTGTAGTGTGTCTTGTTCATGAACGAGATTCGTGGGAAACGAGCATCCTGGTGCTCCGGTGTCCATCTGTTGTCAGCAAGGTAGGAGAGGAGTGTCCTCGAGTTCTGTGAACCGAAAGGTGTCCTCATGCCGCCATCAAGTACTCTGGAAGCATGCCACGCTCCGGTCCATTGCATGGAGAAGCCAAGGCCTTTCCAGTTGAATCCGAACATGAGACCAGCGACATATTCCGGACGGTCGCTGTAACCGAACCAGGTGCAGTCGTCACCGTCGATCTTTCCGTCTCCGGACAAATCCTTGAAGAGGGAATCTCCTGGACGAGGAGTTCCGATTGCCATGGACGGGATGTCTTTGCCGTTCACATCTTTTTTCAGAAGGTTGCCTGCTGCATCGAAATCCTGTTCCGTCAAGAAACGATCGAAAATATAGCCGTAATGTTTGCCCGTACTCAGGCCAGTCTGTGCCATCCACATGTAATTCGGCTTGATTTCGTCCATGAAGATGATCTTGTTCTTGGAGTAGGAAATATTTCCTTTGACGTAGTAGTTGAATTCCCTGACTTTGGAAGTCCAGCCTAATGACAGTTCGAATCCCTGGTTCAGGACTTCACCGAGATTGATCAGCGGAAGCTTGATGTCCGTGATGGACGGCAAAGTGTTTCTGGTAGAGAGAATGTCGTAACGGAGCTCTCTGAAGTAGTCTGCCGTGAAGGACAGTTGCTGCTGGAAGGCAACCAGATCGATACCGTAATTCTGCTTCCTGACCTTTTCCCAGGTCACGTGGGAGTTTCCGATGGTGTTTTCTTTCGCATCCGGAATCATGACCGGGCTATAATCTGCTCCGAATTGCCAGCTGCCGTTGTAACCGTTCCAGTCACTGTCGTAATACCACCAGTCCCAGACATGGTTGTTAGGGTTCCAGGAGTTGTTCAGGTAGAGGAATCGGGCTCCTGAATATTTATCGTTACCGACGATACCGTAGGACGCTCTGATTTTGAGGAAGTCCAACCAACCTTTGGAGGCGTTCATCCATGGTTCTTCGGAAATGACCCATCCGATTGAACCTGCCGGGAAGAAACCATATCTCTTGCCCGGGGCGAAGTTCTCGGATCCGTTGTAACCCATGTTCAGATCCACAAGATACTTGCGTTTGTAGTTATAGGTCACTCTGCCGACATAGCCGACATAAGCCGTAGGGATTTCATTGAACTGTGCCGGATAATAAGTCTTCGACTGGTTGTAGAGCAGGAGAGCTGAGACTTCATGGTCTCCGAATTTCCTGCTGTAGTTCAAGTTAGCTTCCAGATACCAGTCTCTGCCCTTGGAAGTCCAGTTGGAATAAGTCATCGGCTCGTTCAGACCATCTTTTCCTGCAGTGAGGTAGATGATGGTATTGTCGAACATCGGGTCGGAGATATCCATACCCGGTTGCGTGTAATAGCCTTGATACATCGGAGTGACGGCCGTTGAAGGAGGTGCGGTCACGCCACGTGAGACGCCTACCTGGTAATTGGAGTTGTAGGCACCTTTCAAGGTCAGGCTGAGGCCTTCAGTGATACATTTCAGATCTTGGGTAATCTGAACATCGAGATTGAGGGTATTGTTGGTGTTCTGGCTATATCCCCAGTTGTAGAACAATGACAGACCGTCATTGCCTTGTTCGATCGGAATGTACTTGTTGTTGCCTTTTCCGGACATCACGTAATGTCCATCCACGATACCTGCGCTGGAGAATGGCGTGCACCACAAGATATTGTTCCAGAGATCGTAGGTATTAGGTTCGTGGTTGACTCCTACGCGTCCTCCTATATTAAGTCTTACCTTTGTCGTCGGTGTCGCGTTGATGTCAACATTCGCTCTGTAATTATAGCGATCATAGGTATAGTTCGGGTTGTATTTCAGGTCGAAGCGTTTCATGATACCATCCTGATGAAGGTAACCGAGTGAAACGAAGTATTTGAAAAGTTTGCTGCCGCCTGAAATGGAGATATTGTGCTGGGTCTGCCATGCAAGATCCTTGAAGATGTAGTCATCCCAGTCGATGCTTGGGAACATGATCGGATCGGAGCCCTCTTTGAACGCATTGAGGACAAACGGCGAGAATTTCAGCATGGAGTCAGGAAGATCAGGATTGTCGGTCTTCATGGCTTCATTGTAAATGGTTCCGTACTCATAGCTGCTGACACTTTTCAGATGCCTCAGAGGCTGTGTCAGTCCGAACTGTGAAGAAAGCGAGATCGTGCTTTTGCCTTCCTCACCACTTTTTGTCGTGACCAGGATGACTCCGTTCGCGCCGCGGATACCGAATACGGCAGTTGAGGCCGCATCCTTCAGTACGGTGATGCTTTCGATTTCATTCGGGTCCATCTGTGAAAACGAACGTTCCACTCCATCCACGAGAACCAGCGGTTTGGACATCTCGCTGCTCAGGGAACCTGTACCCCTGACATAGATATCGACATCGTCTGCTCCTGGTTGTCCGGAACTCTGTACGGTGGAGATACCTGTAATCGCACCTGCAAGTGCATTTGCGGCAGATCCGGACGGAGACTTGAGCAAATCATCGGAATTGATGGACACGATTGCTCCCGTTACGGACATCTTACGTTGTTTTCCATAAGCGACCACCTGTACTTCATCTAGATAGTTCTGGTCTTCGCTTATCTTGATGATATTGGGTTTACCCTCTTTGAGGGTCACGACTTGTGTCTTGTATCCCATGAAAGAAACTTCCACGATCGGTTCTTTCCCGATCGGAAGGCTTAATGAGAAGGTGCCATCAAGGTCGGCTTGCGTTCCTGTCAATGTACCTTGGAGCAGAATAGCTGCTCCGACCATAGGTTCACCGCTTTTGGCATCGATGACTTTTCCTTTGTATACGATCTCATTGCCAGCCAGAAGAGTGGATGGAATGAGCAATGTATACAAAACAGTCATCAGAACTATCTGTATTGTCTTGTGCATGGTCGGTAATTCAGTTTGTTGTTTAATGCAAAAGGGGTGAGGAATCCCACCCCTTAGGTCATTCATGATTGGTGTTTGTTATTTTGCGTCTACAGTAAGGATGTAGGATGCTTTGATCGCTGCACCATTGTCATTGTACTCGGCTCTTGGTTTTACACATTCTTCTGAACTGATCACGCCTTTTCCGTTGACTGTGATGGCGCCTGTGAAGTCGGATCCGTCTTCAGTGTGGGCGATGTCGATCGCTTCTTTCCAACCGAGCTGGCCAGCAAGCCAGAGCATCTGTTTGAGGGAATATCCATAATAGTAGAATCCGTCAGGATAGGTATAGCCATTATCTACCTTAGGTGCACCTTCCCATTGGCTGATGCCAGGGATGCTGATCATCAGTGCAATCTTGTTGTCGTAAGTCGTTCCGAGGAGGATGTGGTTGAAATAGTAGTTCGTTCCCCAACCCATTCCGAGATATCCGCCGTCAGAAAGGTAGTGCTCGCCGTCATTGGCGACCATCTCGTTGATTCCCATGAGTTTACCGTTGTGAAGACCCCAAGCGGTAGCCCATGCCGCGTTATCAGCATCAAGTTTCTGATCCATGCCGGCTGCGACATTCGCTCTGTTCACCTTTGTGTCGGTGTTGTAAGGAACGGCATAGAGCTCACTGCCTTTCACGCCGATGACACCGATGTCGAGCTTGCCCTCCTTGGTAGAGAAACCGATTCTGTAAGGAGTGGCGTCATGCTGCTGGATCATCTGTCCTTTGGATTTCACGAGATATTTTGAGAATTCCTTGGAGCCTGCATTGAGACCGGTTGCAGCGACGAGATTTGAGCTGCATGAACCCAAAGTTACACCACCTGCAGCCGCAGACATTCCTACCTCAGCTTTTTCTCTGTCAATGAGGATGATGGCGAGCTTTCCGTAGGCATTCATTCTGGTACGATCTTCTGTCCAGTCACCAGGGAAGAGGAAGATGTCGTCGAAAGTCCAGTCCGGGAAACCTTTGGCTTCAATGATCTTGGAAATGTTCTGTCCGTCTTGGTGTGGAGCTACTCCCCAGTCTCTTGGGTTGCCGTAGCCGGCAAGGTGGTAGGCGTAGTTGTTCCCGTTCCAGGCCTCGTCATATTTGGTCGTTCCGAGAATGTTAAGAGGAATTTCCTTGATGCTCTCTGTCGCCCATACGTGAACAGGGCTGCCTGCAGGAAGATCGTATTTAGCGGTCTCCTCTACGAATGCGAAATCGCTGAGTTGTTTCTTCTGGTAAGCTGAAACATCAAGGATGACCTTATAAATTCGGTCTCCGCCAAGCTTCAGGATGAGTTTCTGCTCCAGTCCTTCCGTGAAATTGAAGGTCAGATCCGCCGGAACTTCCACACCTTCCTGAAGAGCACCGTCAAGGAATCTGATGGTTATGCTTTCATAGACCAGCTTGTCCTGATCATACTTGATGGTGAGGGTCTTCGAAGAATTGTCGAGAATGAAACCTTTGCCTGGTTCCAGTTCCGAAATCTGGATCTTCGATTCATCGACGATCGGGAAAGCATTGGATGAGAAGGTCACGTAATACTTCATGACTTTGTTCTTGCTGTCCTTGAAGTTGAACACGGGCGTTTCTACGAGATTCACATTCTCCAATGACTCAGGGAATGTCATCGTGTATCCTTTGTTCAATTCGACAGTGATGGTCGCAGAAGTGAAATCCTCTGCTTTGTTGAAAGTGAAATTGATTTTTTTCGAATCAATCAGTTTGCCCTCTGTCGTCTCTCCATCACATGTCAATGAAATGGATCTGAAAGGAACGGCAGCCATTGGTTCGTTGGGACCAATAGGATTCTTTTCGCATGATGCGAGAGATAATCCAAGTGTCAAAGCACAGAAAAGACTTAATTTCTTGAATGTAGCTTTCATGATTTTGGTTGTTAATTATAATGTTTATGTATATTAGTCCTAAGAAGTTGTCCTAAGACTTTGAAAGCAAAGTTAAGAAGCCTTGATTGCTCCATGGGGGAATATTTACCGGGATGTTGCTCTCTTTTCGGTAAATAATCATCCTTGTATTTCTTGTGGCGACTAATTTTGTGAAAAGATTTAAAATTTAATAACACGAAATGACAGTTAATATGACCAGTTCATTAATTAGTACCATTTTATGTGTGTTGACCCTTATGTCGTGCACGCGGATTTCTGGCGGCGAACTGCAGCCGGAAATCAGATTTTCTAATCCGGATCATCAGCAGCAGGGGGCAGGCGGCTGGGCCGGTGTCGCCTGGACAACTTCTGATAATAATATCATCGATGTTTCCGAAATGGACCGTCTGTGCGATTTCCCCCTGCGGAAATACAGCTCTGGAGACGTGCTTGATCTGGTCTGTTATGACGATGCAAGCTTCATCACTCCACATGTGAAGACCGGAATCCCGACCGATCGCTGTCATTTCAAGCTGGAGAAGCCTGGTAAATATACACCGGCAATTTTTACCGGCAAAGCTTTCGCCGGTAAAAAAGATGTTCTATATGATATCCATCCCGTGACCGCATGTTTCAAGGCGGTGGTTACGCATGCACCTGAGTCATTCAGCCAGGCAATCCTCTCTTTTACTGATGTCCTTCATGACAAATATTATCCTAAGCAGAAGGAGATCGATAAAATCTTCAGGACCGAAGGAGAAACCGATCTTCGGTTCTCTTTCGGTTCAGATCCGGCCAGCATGAATCTTTTGCCGATGAAGAGCGGTGAAACTGCCTGGAAACCGCTGATTTCCCTGAAGATGACTTCCGGAGAGATCGTCGAGTTCACTCCTTCGATTTCCAGATATCTGGTCTCAGGTGATCAGGCCATGCTGAAGCTTGACCTCTCCCGTCTGGAAGACGAGCGTATCGTTACGATGCACTATGATGTCCGCAACGAAAATGCTGAACCTTATAGCCAGTCCGATGATTATCTGCTTACCGGAGCCCAGGAAAATCCGGATCCGGAAACAGGCGGTTCCAGAAATCCTTTGTATAGAGTCTATCTGAATTTTTCAGGCAAATGGAGAGAAGCGAAGGTGATGGAGGCACTCTGCTCTGATGCGGACAAACATGGAGCGATATGGAATGATTGGGGCAATGACAAACAGCTTCGGGACACCATGTCTTACTGTATCGTCGACCATCCTTTCGATGGTCCGGTGAAGGTTCGTGTGGAAAAGCTCAGAGGGGGATTCTCCTCTGTAGATATCCGTCCGACCAAGTGGAACATCGATGCCAGACAATTGACGGACAAGATGATCGAGTTCAATATCCCAAGTTTTGATGCAAGGAAGCTTTCCATCGAGTTCGACGGCGACCGTCAGCACAACCTTTTCCTCATGCTCCACCGTCCGGATGAAAACAAACCGGATCCGGCCGATCCGAATGTGATCTATTTCGGTCCTGGTGAACATGACCGGGATGTCATCCGTCTGACAGACGGGCAAACCTTGTATCTGGATTACGGAGCAGTGCTGTATTCTCTGGTAGAGGTCGTCGGCAATCATTGTACCATTGCTGGACATGGCATCCTTTCCGGGGACAAGATGCGTCACTGGGGCGGCGATTCCTGGAGCAATGGCGATATCATCCTGAAATGCAATCCGGGAAGACCGGTGCAACGCGACGGATTGACTATCAAAGACATTACAATCGTGAACGGTCCGTCATGGAATGTCGCGATCTGGAATTTCGACAATGTCCTGATCGACGGGGTCAACATCATTGACTGGGGATTGAACGGTGATGGAATCGACTTGATCTGCTGCCGTAAGGTGGAAGTCAAGAATTGCCTGCTCAGGGCTTACGATGACTGCATCACCATAAAGTTACGTCACATCAATCCGGAAGATGGTGTCTTTACCGATATGTGCGATGTCAACGTTCATCACAATCTGATCTGGAACGACTATGCCAGAGGTATCGTCGTCGGTCCGGAATCAGGCAATCAGGAATGCCATACCGGTTACATCCACGATATCGATATCCACGATTGTATCTTCCTGCAGCACAAGAGAGGCCAATTCACTGATGATCTGAGGGGAGCTTTCACCATTGGTCAGATGGCGTCTCCGGAAAAAGGAACACCGACGGGAATCGAGAATGTTCATGCCTGGAATCTGATCTTCGACAACATCGACAAGACCGGTAGAAATGTCTGGCTGCATCAGTACAACGCTCCTGGCACCTGTCTGATGAAGGATATCCTGCTGGAAGATTTCCAGATCCATGATGGAAATTCAGTCATGACACCTGCTGTCAGGGTATCGACGGGCAAACATAGTATCAAAGGATTGAAGATGAGGAACATTCGGTTCAATGGAGTGAAGATCACCGGACCAGGAGACGAACTCGAAATTATAGGAAATGTAGATTATGCAATAGAGTAAAATCAAAGTTGAATGAAAAAGATTCTCACCACAATTTGCGGCATGCTGACTATTATCGGCTATCTCCAATCATGTTCTCCGGAAGAGATCTCGTTGGAAGCAGATCGTACCGATACATCAGAAATCGTGCTGAAGCCTGAAACGCTTGTTCTCATCGAGGGCAGATCATCTTATCTTGAATTCAATGTCGTTCCATGGAACGCAAATGATAAAGTCATCGCATGGACTACCTCAGCTCCTGAGGTCGCGACCATTTCTGACAAAGGCTTGGTGAAAGCCATCGCACCGGGAAAAGCGACAGTCACAGCCAGAGCAGGGGATTTCTCCGCTACTTGTCAGGTGACGGTCGAGCGTGCCTTCCGCATTGAACAGACAGATGAGCTGGTCAAGCCGGTCTCATTTGAAAATTTCCCGGATTTCCCTCATGAAATTGCCGTCGCCAGAGGTGAAACCGCTACCTTCCAAGGACAGCTTTACACTTCCGAAGATCTTTCGGATCCTGGAATCGCGGTCACTTCCATTAACGCGCCTGCCGGAGGCACGGTCTCATTGGCACACCAGATCTATTGGGTGAAAGATATCAGATGTTCCGAACATTGGGACAGCTGGGCAGGAGGACGTGCACCAGACGCTTATCCTTCGGAACAGAATCATTTCCCTGATCCTCTGATACCTTCAGGAGAAGAGCCCGTATCCATCAAAGCTGGCGGCAAGAAGGCTTTCTGGGTGGAATTTACCATTCCGCGTGATCTGGCAGCCGGTATCTATACAGTCCGCATAGAAGCGACAGGCAACGGCAGGACCGTATTCTATGATTATCCCGTACATGTCTATGATGTGACTTTGCCGGAAAAGCAGACGATGGATGTCATGCAGTGGATCAACAAGGACAACCGTGCGATGAACAACGGACAACCGGTCGACATGTATGCCAACTACAGCACTTTCATACCGGCGATAGTTGAACTGCTCAATGACTACGGCCAGAATTGCTACCAGCTGCTTTACAGCGATTACCATATCAACGAGTCCGTCTCTTTCGGTGCGGAACTTAATCCGGCAACAGGAAAATACGAAATGAAATACCATTTCAATGATATCTATTGGAAGAGAGATTTTGAATTCTTCGACGAGCATTGCAAGGATTTGCATCAGATCCATGGCTTGAACTTTGTCTCCGCCAGGGATTTCGAGAAAGGCACCATTTCTGTCACTGGCATCGAAAATGCGGCGGATGGCGGTATCAAGGTCGTAGATGGCCAGCCGATCTACGGAACGGTCACTTTCCCGACTGAAGATCCTCAGGAAATCGCGAAGGCACGTAATTTCCTCTGCAATTATTTCCATCAGTTGCAGGAATACCTCAGGAAACACCATCTGAAAGACGGACGCAGCTGGCTTGATGTCTATGTCCAGACCATCTGTGATGAACCGAGAGGGGAGATGTACAAAGCCTACAACCAGATTGCAGCCATCATGAAAGAGGCCGCTCCGGATATCAAGATCCTCGAACCGATCGAAACTGACAGGATCAATCCGGAACTTCTGGACTATCCTTGTCCTGTGCTCGATAAGATTCATGCCAATCATGCTGTCGGCAATCAGGTCCAATGGCTTTATACCTGCATGCAGCCGCAAGGCAACTATGCGAACCGATTTATCAGAATTCCGCTTTTCAAGACCCGTCTCATCCATTGGGTACAGTTCAAGTACAATGCAAGCGGTTATCTCCATTGGGGCTTGAATTACTGGCGAGGAGCGCCTGAAGATGATCCATGGGCAGACGCCTATAACCAGTTCATCGGAGGTGACATGTGGATCATCTGGCCAGGGTACCGGAAAGTATATCCGTCCGTGCGTCTCAGCGCCATGCGCGATGGAATCCGTGACTATGAACTCCTGCGTATGGTGGAGCGGCGTTCGGCATCCAAGGCTCAGGAAATCTGTGCGAAAGTGGTCACGGACAATGCCAACTATAACCTCGATGTCAATGATTTCCGCCTTACCCGTAAGGAAATGCTGGAATATCTGGAAAACAATCAATAAAATCCAAGCCAATGAAAATGAATAGATCAGCCTTCTTCCTTCTGCTCTGCCTCTTCGCCTGTGCGCCAGTCGAGTCGGACCTGGAAGCAGGACGAACTGAAGCTCAGTCGGTGGTCATCGACCCATCCGAGCTCCATCTTGTTGAAGGCAAGTCCTCTCAGCTGGAAGTGAGGATAACGCCTTGGAATGTCGGCGACAAGACGCTGACCTGGAGTTCTGCCGATGAGCGGATTGCAACAGTAACCCAGGAAGGCCAGGTGACTGCCATTGCACCAGGTGAAACTGATGTCACGGTACAAGTCGGCCAGCAGACGGACAACTGTCACGTTATCGTCTCAAGCTGGCTGATTCCTGCACAATCCGTCGCCTTCAAGGAACAGCGCAGCCTGTCTCTCGTGAAAGGGAGCAGCCAGCCGGCACTTCAGCTGGAAATCCTGCCGGTAGACTGCAATGACAGGATCAAGTGGTCTGTGCTTGATCCTGCTATCCTGCAGGTTGATCCGGAAACCGGATCGCTGAAAGCTTTGGAAGAAGGTCGTACCATGCTGAAAGCTGAAGTGTCAGACGTTCAGGCGGAAATCCCGGTCCTGGTCCACGGCAAATTCTGGATTGAACCGACAGATGCGCTCGAGAAACCGGTCAACTTCCGGAAAATCGATTTCTCGGATCAGGTCATCCGTGTCGCCAGGGGAGAGAATGCCACATTGCAGACCATCATCTATGCTGAAGAAGATCAGGGAGTCCTGACCCCTGCCGTCACACGTTTTGCATCGGAGGAAGGAGATGGCCTTGCCTTGATTCCCCAATTGTGGTGGGTTGACCAGATCAAATGCTCCGAACATTGGGATGACTGGGCTGGCGGACGTCCGTCAGATGCCTATTCGAGTGACGAAACGGTCTTTCCTGATCCGCTCGTACCGGTCGCTGACAAGCAGGTCAGTCTCAAGGCCGGCAGCAAGCAGGCGCTCTGGGCAGAATTCAAGATTCCGGAAGGATTCCCGGCCGGCATCTATACCGCTACGGTAGAAGTTTCCGGTGCCGGCGGCACTGTCAGCTGCGATTTCAAGGTTCAGGTCTACGATGTCGACCTTCAAGCCCAAAGCATGGATGTCATCCAATGGATCATGGACGGTAATACCCGTTATATGAATGGAGGCATCGCGCCGACCATCGATGAAGACTATGACTTCTTCTATCCGCAGATCATCCGTCTGCTCAATGCCTACGGCACGAACAGCTGGTGGATGATGCGTGCTGATTTCAGCTGCAGTCCGGGCTACGAGTATGTTGACGGGATCCGTAAGGCGAAATGGAATTTCAACGAAGCAGCCTACCAGCGTGACTTCGACCTTCTCGAGAACAATACCGACCGAATCCATACGGTCCATGGAAAAAACTTCCTTTCCTGGGACAAGAAGGAACAGAAGTATTTCATCAAATCTCCGGAAGTCGACGAAAAAGGCAATGTCATCGTCAAGGCCGACGGTACATTCAATATGGTCAATGTGTATTTCCCGCTCAAGGATGAAAAGATGCGAGCCGATGCAGTTGCCCGTATGGGAGATTACTTCTATCAGTTGCAGGAATTCCTGCGTGCCCACCGACTGAAAGACGGACGTACATGGCTTGATGTCTATGTTCAGAATGTCGCGGATGAACCGAAAGACAACCAGGCGGAATCCTATACCGCAGCCGTGCGTTTCATCAAGTCATACGCGCCGGAGATCAGATTCCTGGAACCGATCGAGACTGATCGGATTGCAGAAGATGCGATGGATTATCCTTGTCCGACCTTGAAAGCGATCGCCAAGAACCGGGCAAAAGGCCATCAGGTCCAATGGATGTATACCTGCATGTCACCACAAGGAGATTATGCGAACCGTTTCATCCGTATCCCGCTCTTCAAGACCCGTCTGATCCATTGGGCGCAGTATAAATACGATGCAGTCGGCTATCTCCACTGGGGCCCGGCCTATTGGATGGGAGGCGGCGAATACAATAAGTGGTTCGATGCTTCCGGCAACTGGACTGCAGATGCTTGCGGCCAGTTCCTCGGAGGCGATATGTGGATCATTTGGCCAGCCTATCGTAAAGTTTATCCATCCATCCGTCTGAGCGCCATGAGAGATGGTATCCGTGATTACGAGCTGCTGCGGATGATTGAGAAGAAATCACCGTCCAAAGCCCAGGAAATCTGCGCACGTGTGGTTACGGATAACGCACACTACAATGTTGGCCTGGACAATTTCCATGAAGTCCGCAAAGACATGCTGGAATTTTTAGCCGAAAACAAATAAGATCAGTGATCAGATCCGGATGATCTGTTCCCCTGAAGTGATGCGATGCTTCTTGCCGTTGATGTAAAGACGGTAGGGAGCATTGCTCTTTACATGTACTGTGCCATCTTCGTAAATGATGTCCGTGACGATATTGCCGAACCTCAGATTACGGACACCGTGCCTGCAGCTCTGGTGGAGACGCCAGCGGATCGTGCGTTCAGGAGCATTGATGGTATGGAATCCCAGCACATTCTCAAGGTAGAGGGAAATCGGACCTAAAGCCGACCATCCGCAGAAATCCTCCCGGACACGTTGTCCGAAATTCACGCTCGGAAGCGGATCATCCGGCCGGTAGCATTCCCAGATCGTATGCAGCTCATAATCTCGATAGGTCTTGTACATATGTTGCAGAACCTGCTCTGCCGTCTTGTCGGCTTCTTCCTGGAAGTCATATTTCTCCAAAGCCTTAATGCCCATATAGGCTGTCGGAAGCCAGACGGAACCCTTCCAGTAGTTGCCGGTCTCCGCATCGAATTCCGGATCCTCACGAGCTATCGTCGTCCAAGGAACAACTCCTCCGAGTCTCTTCTCGTCCAATGCGTAGGCAACCATTTCTTCCGCTTGTTTCCTGCTCGGAACCTCTGCCAGCATCGCCCAGAAGGAAGCAGGGGAAAGAATTCCTGTCGTTTCATGAGTCGCGGCATCGATATCAAAATAACAGGATCTTTCTTCATCCCAATAATAAGTATTGATAATCGTTTTCAGTTCCTCATATTTCTTTCTGAACAACTTCCTGGTCTTCCTGTCTCCGACCTCTTCCGCCAACCTTGAAATATAAAGAGCGGAGAGCGCTTGCTGGGAAATGGCGTCGATCCAAAGCAGATCACCGCCACGTAATCTCGGAGTGTTGTCCATGCCGCTCGAAACTCCGTTCCACCGGTAGCCGATCGTTTCTTTCTTGACTGCAATCGGTGCATGGTCGAACTGCAGCTGGATTCCTGGTCGCAACTGGTCGAACCATTCATGGTAACGCTGCAGGTATTTCTTGTTGCGGATCAGATCTGCAATATGAGCATGGTCATTCGTCAATTGGAAGTATTCCCATTCTACCCATGCGAAAAAAGGTGGATTGTCCGGATGCTGGATTCTTAGAGAAGACTGGCTGTTCTCCAGCATCGTACAGTAGAAATTGTCCAGAGTCTGGATGCCGGGGTACAGGTCAGGAGCGAATTTGCAGAACAGCACCATGAATTCGGAATCCCAGATCCAGATGGTATCATCCCACAAACCCTCATCCATGTAAAGGGGCTGGACAAGTCCTGGCTGGTACTTGACATGATTCCATGCCAATTCCCATGCCTTCCAATACAATTCGTTATATCCGTTCTCTGACTCAAACAAAGGTTCAGGAATCAGATCTTTCCTGAATTCTCCTTTTTGTGCCGTTGCTGAAATGGATAGCAGCAGCGCGGCTGCTGCCACCCATAGATTCCGTGATGTCTTGTTCATTTCCTGTTGAAGAATTTTGTGAAGAACAGAATATGATAGTCAATTGCATTGTTCCAGAAAAGGCTGTCATGAACACCTTCTCGAATTGTAAAATCATGCGGATACTGCTTTTCTACGAGAATCTTGTGGACTTCATTGTTCACTTCCAGAAAAAAGTCATCATATCCGCAGCAGATATAGATGGCAAGATCGGAACCTTCTAATTTGTCCAGCTGGTTGATGACGGTATGACTATCCCATACCTTTCTGTTGCTTTCATATTTCCCTAGCTGTTCATTCATGTTCCATTCCTCCGGGAATGGGCGGATGTCAAGACCGCCGCTCATGCTTCCGCAGGCACCGAAGACGTCTTGGTGTCTGATAGCAAGCCACATCGCTCCATGACCGCCCATGCTCAGTCCGGTGATGGCCCGGTGGCCTTTGTCGGATAGGGTAGGGTAATTCGTGTCGATGTAGTTGACCAGTTCCTGGCTGACGAAAGTCTCGTATCTGTAGGACGGATCTTTCGGACTATCCCAGTACCAGCTGTTTTTCCCATCTGGGCAGACGAAAATGTATCCGAGATGATCGGCGATTTCCGGTAATTCCGGTTTTATATTGAGCCAGGAAAGATGATTCCCGCCATGTCCATGCAGAAGATAGATGACAGGGCAGCGATTCTCTGCATTCATTTTTTCTGGCGTTATGCAGACAACATTGATGTCGGTTTTCATGGAAGGGCTGAATACCTTCAGCGTATCGGTTCTGGCTGCTTTTGCTGTAAAGCAGATCAATAGAATGATCAGTGTAGATGAAAGTTTCTGTATTGGTTTCATGATATGGATAATTGAACATTTACCTTCTCAAAGGTATCATTTTTTATTCTACTTCCGATTGGTCGCGAAAAATTATGTAATTATTCCACTTTTCTGAAGTCATCTTCACCTTCTGGAGTCAGCTTCATCTTCTGGAGTCAGCTTCTTCTTGTAATAGGAGCTGGCGGTATAGAGCGCTGCCACAGGGTTGTGCCCCAATACCCGGTCCTTCGTCACCAGTGTGGTCACATAAGCCTCCGAGTACTTGTAGAAAAGGCTGTCATGGCCTACGCACAGTCCGATCACCACATTGAGGTCCGTCTTCGCCTTGTTCAGCAGCCGGGCCTGAAGGATCGGGTTGCACATGGCCGGCCCGATATTCTCGCATTCCTTCGGGATGCCGATGCCTGATTTCGCTTTGCCGCCGACTTTGCAGATGACGGAATAGACCTCGAACCCATTCTCCCGTAAGATGCGGGCGAATATGCGCGCCTCATTGATGAGACCGATGCAGTTGGCGATGCCGATCTTGTGGGCATTGATCTTCCGGGCGAAAGTCATGATCTCCTGGACACGGGTCAACTGGCAGTAACCTTCGTATTCCACTTCAGCGCTGGCCACCATGATCTCATGGTTCTTAGGCTCCTCGTAACGTTCCAATGCCCATTCCCAGTCCGCCTCATCCAGGTGAGTGGTCAGGCAGAACTCCGGATAGCTCCGGACCTTGTACTTGCAGTTCTGTGTCCCGCAGTCAACGCAAGTCGGTTCAATCTTGTGATTCTTGT
>RCNI01000153.1_pt1 | contig 43865 bp, 38 predicted proteins | sample 2041151 | NCBI WGS metagenome assembly RCNI01 (sample SAMN09708214, study PRJNA481090) | feces metagenome | isolation source: feces | place: Antarctica: Albino Rookery
CGGTATTCGGAGTTCAGGAGCATCAGTTCCCATTTGTCACTCTTTACTGTGGACAGAATGGATTCAGGAATCATGGCCTCCGGAATCCGGCAGCCGATAATGGATTCCATGCTGATCACATACTTGACACCGTCGACCTGCTCCATCTCCTTGACCATTTGCTGGACATCCCGGGGAGAGGTGTTGCGGTCGATGAGTACCATGTGCGTGGAAGCAATGTGGAAATCATCAGCCAGCTTCTTGTTGGCGATGACATAGTCCATGTCTTCCGGCAGGCATTGGCCCATATCGTAATAGACTTCGTCGTTGGTCTTGGCATAGCCCATGTAGGCAGGTACCAGCAGAATGGCGAAAATTACGAGGAATACGACAAAATGCTTCACAACGCCGTGAGAAAAATGAGTCATGCTGGAAATCAGGGGCTTGTGCTTTGTCTTTTGCAGAGGCTTATCCAGCAGAAGGATCATAGCGGGCAGAACGGTGACACAGCCGAGAACACCCAGCAGCACGCCCTTTGCCATGACGATACCCAAATCCCGGCCCATGGTGAAAGTCATAAAGCACAGGGAAATGAAGCCTGCCACGGTGGTAATGGAACTGCCGATGACGCTGGTGAGGGTTTTCTGCACAGCGACGGCCATGGCATCTGTGTGGCTTGTGAAAACTTCACGCTGTTCGGAATAGCTGTGCCACAGGAAAATGGAATAGTCCATAGTGACTGCCAGCTGCAGAACCGCGGAAAGGGCTTTTGTGATGTAGGAGATCTCGCCGAGGAAGTAGTTGGTGCCCATGTTCAGCAGAATCATCATGCCGATGGATGCCAGGAACACGAAGGGAACCAGCCAGCTGTCCAGCAAAAGCAGCATGGCGGCCAGCGCCAGCAGCACTGCCAGTCCCACATAGATGGGCTCTTCCTTTTCACAGAGGTCTTTCAGGTCGGTTACAAGGGCGGACATACCGGATACATAGCACTGCTTGCCGCAGATGCTGCGAATCTCACGAATGGCGTCCATGGTTTCATCTTCAGAGGTGGCGGTGTCAAAGAAAACAGCCAGCATGGTGGCATTTTCTGTGTTGAATTCCTTGAAAATGTTTTCCGGCAGAATCTCCATGGGAATGGAAATGTCAAGCAGGGAATCGTACCAAAGGACGGTTTCCACATGCTCTACATCCTGAATTTTGGTTTTCAGTGCAGAAACATCCTTGGGCTTCATATCTTCCACAATGATGAAAGAGAAGGCACCCTTGCCGAAATCATCCATCAGCTCGTTCTGTCCGATGACGGTGTCCATGCTGTCCGGAAGATAGTCAAGCATATCATAGTTGATCCGGGTGGCAGCCATACCGAAAACGGAGGGAATCATCAGCAGAATCGCTATAATGAGAATGGGAATGCGGTATTTAACTACCGCTTTTGCAAAACGCATAAACTTCATCGATCCTTTCTTATCATGTATTGCGCCGTAAATTGATCTGCATCAAAAACTCTGAGGAGCTTTTTTTTGCAGGATTTTGACGGCGGTGAGAACAGTGGTGAGATTCAAAATACCTTCGCCCAAGAAGGAGATTCCCAGCAGCACCATCACAGCTGCGGAGCTTTCATAGGGGCGGAAAAGCAGCAGAAAACCAATGACAGCGGTAATAACAGCCACGGTCAGGATCATCCACCACCCACGGATGCCGAAGGCTTTGGAATCAATGGCAATCTGCACCTTCAGCAGGGAATCTGCAAGAACGAAAATTCCAAGCAGGATGCAGATAATGTGAATCATGGCGTCTGTGCGAAGCATCAGGATCACTCCGAGAGCAATCAGTAAAATGCCGAAGGCCAGATCAAATTGAAAGGCCAGACGGTAGAGATCCTTTGCAAGATAGCCCATGATCTTTACAATGCCGAATGCGACCAGCAGGATGCCGCCGATCCAGCACAGCAGAGTCAGGGAAAAATTGGGAACGGCGATGAGGACAATTCCCAAGGCGCAGATTAAGATGGAGAGAACGATGTAGCCGTATTTTGCGGCTCGCAGTCTTTTATTGATTTCCATAACCGTTCCTCCTTTGCATAAGCGATGCGTTGGTAAGCACTTGTATGCCTCCTTCCTGTTTTATGCCACCATTGTAAACCTGATTGCCTGCGCTTACTACGGATAAGAAAAGCCTCTGTGCCCAGAATTTAGGCACAGAGGCTGATTTGACTGATTTTTTGGACAAAGAGGGTGATTTGTCTATTGTAATGCGGCAGCGGGCAGGATATCCTATCTGCGTAAATGATATAATATTGGAGGAAAGACACATGAAGGTGGGTGTCATAGATGTGGGCGGTGGCTACCGCGGAATTTATGCGGCAGGCGTTTTCGATTACTGCATGGATGAACACATTCAATTTGATTTAGGTATCGGAGTATCCGCAGGAAGTGCCAACCTTATTTCCTATGCGGCGGGGCAGAGAGGGAGAAACCTGCGTTTCTATACAGAGTATGGCATCCGTAAGGAGTATGCGGGTGCAAGAAACTTTCTGACAAAGAAAACTTTTATCGATCTTGATTATGCATACAGCACCCTCAGCAATTCAGACGGCGAATATCCGTTGGATTACCCGGCATTTGCACGGAACCCCATGGAGTTTTATGTAGTGACTACGAATGCCCGGTCGGGAAAGGTGCGGTATTTTGATAAATCCGATGTTGCACAGGATGACTACGATGCAATGAAGGCGTCCTGCGCCATTCCCTTTGTGTGCGGTCCTTACAATGTGGCGGGAGAAGCCTATTTTGACGGGGCTCTCAGCGATCCGGTTCCTGTGAAGAAGGCAATAGAGCTGGGATGCGATAAGATTGTGCTGCTGCTGACAAAGCCCGAAGATTTTATCCGCACAGGCCATGACGATGAGCGCATTGCACGGCTCATTCATCGGCAGTACCCGGAGGCGGCCGAGAGCCTGCGGCTCCATGCGCAGCGGTACAATGAAGGTGTGGCGCTGGCAAAGGAATATGTAGCCAAAGGCGATGCCATTATTGTTGCTCCGGACGATACCTGCGGTGTTACCACTTTGACCCGGGACCCGAAACTTCTGGAAAAGCTCTACCACAAGGGCTATTCCGACGGTCATAAAATTAAAGACTTCCTATCCCTTTCCTAGGAATCCCATAAATGCAGAAAACACCCTGTCGGACTTGTGCCTGACAGGGTGTTTTCTTTGCGCATCAGAAATGAAAAAGCTGAGAAACCGTTTCCGGAGCATATTCTTTGGTTCTAATTGATAAAAAATCCATTTGGAAACTGTAAGGGAGAGATTTGTCAGTTCAGACGGGCATTTTCATAGCAGGGAAGGGAAAGCCCAAGCAAGCGCATGATGCTGAGTTCATCCACTGCATCATAGAGGGCGTTGTGGGTTTCTGAATATGTAGAATCACCGGTGAGCAGACGCAAAATAGGTTCTACGCCGTAGTGGGATTTCAGCCGCCCGGTGCTGCAGCAGGGGGCATCTTTTGGAATGTGAACATTGTGCTGGCGGTAGGCGGCGATCCGCATAATATCGTACCAAACCAAATGGGAAAGCTCAGGCAGGTGCTTGTGGTCAAAGCAGGCGTTATAGGCAAAAATCTGCCGGACGCCTTTTGACTGAAGCCACTGATTGAGATTCAGCATGGCGTCGGCGCGGGTGGAGCGGTGCGTGTGCTTTTGCGGCACCAGCTCCATGACGGATTCGTACATTCCGCCGATGCTGCATTCCGGGGTCAGAATATAGTATCGTGTATCTGCCAGAGCAAAGGTTTCTTCATCTGCCAGCGCAATGCCGATGGACATGACGGCATCACACCAATTTGTTTCCGTATCAATGACTGCAATATACCCCAAATTTTCCACTCCTTATTGTTTTTGAATATTCTACCGTATTTGAAGCAAAAAAGCAACATACCTGCCGGAAGCTCCCGCCCGCTTGCAATTTTTGCACACCAGGTGTATATTGAACGCAATCATCTGTAAAAAGCGAGGGAATACCCATGACGATACTGACACAGGAAGAAGAACTGGACGCTCTGCGGTGGGAAAAGCCTCTGTTGCTGGTTCAGTTTGGAACGGAGAGCTGCGCACCCTGCAAAGCCATTCGGCAAAGAATCGACGACTGGACGGAAGAGCATCCCTCGGTAGGGGCATTATATATCAGCATAGAGGATTTTCCACGGCTGGCGGCCCAGCTGGGGGTGTATTCTGCACCGGCGGTGTTTCTCTATGTGGAGGGAAACCTGACTGCACGGGAAAGCGGCTATTTTAGCCTGAATGCTGTGCTTGCGCAGGGAGAACGATACCTCGGAATGCTTTCTTAAAACAGAAAATGGGCGCACCGCGAAATTTTGCGGTGCGCCCATTTTTGCACTGAAACATTATTTCTGTAAATGCTTATTTTCGTAGGCTCCATAGGCTTTCTTTACCAGATAAGTTCCCAGAAATCCTGCGCCGACACCGATGAGAATGCCGAAGATCACATCGGTTGGGTAGTGGACATAGAGATAGAGACGGGAAAAGGCAATCAGCGCAGCCAGAATCATGGCGGGAATGCCCAGCTTTTTGTCGTAGAGCATCAGCACTGTGGCACCCTCAAAAGAGGCTGCGGAGTGACCGGAGGGGAAGGAAAAATCATGCAGTGCCGGAATCAGCAGCTGAATTTCCTTGCCGAAATGCTGAAATTGATAGTCATAGGGGCGTATGCGGGCTGCCAGAGGCTTGAGAGTAATATTGCAGACCACCAGACCAATCAGCAGCGCAGCACCCATGCTGAGGCCTGCCTTGCGATACTTGGGAAAGAACAGGAGAAAAACCGCCAGCAGAATCCAGAAAATGCCGGAATCTCCCAGCACAGTCACAGCAGGCATGAAAATATCAAAAAATTTGCAGGAGAGGTGAGATGCGATCCAATCCAGGATGGGCAGGTCAAATCCCTCTGCCAGAGTGGAAAAGAATGCTTCCATTTTAATACTCCTTACTTGTTTTTGAATACGGCATGGAGAACCATGGGCTTCAGACCGGGATCGGAACCCAGCTGCACAGTACCATCCTCTCCGGGAACAAAGCGGATGGTCATGGTAATTTTACCGTTTTCATCAGTAGTTTTTTCGGCCCAACCGGCAAATTCCTTGCCTTCCGGCACGGTGACTTGGAGTGCTTTGAAAGAATGAGCGGAGCTGGAAACCAGAAAACTGTCAAGGGTCTCGCCTTCGGAAAGGAAAGTCAGACGCACCTGCTCCAGAGGCTCCTGAACGGAAAGATTGGAAATATCCGTGACAAGGAATTTCCCGTTATCCTTTTGCGTGAAGAAATAAGTGGTGTCGGAATCGAAGGTACGGATGGAGCCGTCCCAACGGGTAACATTCATTTTGAGCACTACATTGGCGGAGAAAAGCTTGTCGCTGTAACGGTAGAAATCTTTAACGGCAGTTACCTTTTCGTCAAATGCATAATTTTGGTACTTCTGAACAAAAGCCAGAGAGTGGGTCTTGTCCTTGTAGATTTTGGAGTGGGAATCAAAATACTTTGCCAGCTCCTGACTGGTGATATCCCGGATAGCAAATTTCAGATCTGCCTTGGCAGCATTCAGAATCAGTTCCTTTTCTGCATCAGACATGGGAGCAAAGGCGGCAACATCCGGGGACCAGATACCTGTTTCGGCATCCTGCTTAACGGGAACATTGCTGCCGTCGGCGTTTGTGATGGTTACGGTCGGGGGAGCCATGAGACCATCAAGCTGCTGCTGCTCCATCCGATAGCCGTGAATTCCCTCGGGGAGATATTCCTCGGCCTTGGTGGCAATGGTGCGAACGGTATGGCTGTCATCCAGAGCAACGCCGTTGATAAACACCGTCTGTCCCGGCTGCTTTTCTACGGTTACAGACTGGTTCCGGGCGAAAAACAGTTCTACCTTGCCCAAAGTCCAGTCGGGAATTTCGGCCTTACGCTCCGATTTGTCTGTCAGTGTAAAGGTGGCAATTTTTTCTTCTCCCAGCATTACCATATATTTATGGTCACCGGAAAGGCCGGCGGAAGTCTCGGTGTATTGCAGCTGCGTGCTGCCCACTTTTTGCTGCATATAAGCGGCATAGATGTCTTTGTTTTCATAGGAAGTATCGGCCTGCTGTGTCATGGTATAGAGAGCCTGCCAGTCCGGCGCAGCGAAAAGCTGAGTGAACACCTCTTTGCTTTTTGTTTCGGGCTGGGATGCTTCATATTTTACAAGCCAGTTTTGCAGCTTTGGCAGAACAACGGCGAGTGCAATAAAAAATACCAGAATAAAGGCTGCATAGATAGAGTAGAAGATCCGAGTTCCTTTTGTGGCGGGACGCTTCTTTCGTGACTTTGACGGCTGTTGGGCAGGCTGGGCCTGAGGCTCCTCCTGAAGCGGCAGATTTTCATCTTTAGGAAGCAGGTCTTCTTCCGGAAGCAGCAGATCTTCCTGCTGTTGCTGCATAGTTTCCTGCTTGGGAGAATTGCCGGATTTACCGGCTGCATATTTTCCACGATACATAGGAATCACTCCTTATTTGCCGGACGCACCATGAAGAAGGTGGGCATACGGCGGGCGTCTTTTTGCAGAAGAGAATAATTGTTGATCATTTGAACCTTACCGGCTTCACCGTAGATACCTTGGGTATCACGGTAGAGCATGACGGTAGAGGAGCCACCGTCCAGATTGCTGGCGTTGACGGCACCGTACTCTACCATAATGTCAATGACATCGGAGTAGGTTGCGCCCAGAGAACCGGGCTGTCTGCCGTCAATGCAGAGGAAAATTACGGCTCCGTCGGCACGCTGACCGATGGCGGTACGGGGGTTATAGCCGGAATTGCTGCTGTATTCGATCTGGTTGGGAACGCCGTTCATCAAAAGAACGGGGCCAAAGCAGCAGCCGTCCCGGATTTTCATTTCCTTGACACGGTCTTTGTCCATGGAGTTGGCAACGACCAGAACATTGTCCTCGTTGAATCCGACAAAGCCCTCGTAGTTCTTGCCGTCGTCCCAGACAATTTCGCCTTGGGAGACCACCATGCCGACAGGCAGGCGGCCAACATAGGATTGTCCGGTACCGTCATCGTTGAATGCACCGGCGTTGATGGCGGCAATGGCGCCTTCAGTTTCAATCTGGCTTTGAATCCGGGTGCCGGGAATATCCAGAGAAAACTTTTTGGCGGAGGTTGCAAGATACACCTGAGAGGGATCACGGATCACCATGACATGGGCAGTATAGGTGCTGCCCTTGAAGGTATCAATATAAATTCCGTCGGGATGATCCTTCCATTCGCCGGATTCATCTGCAGCAGTTCCGCTGGTAATAATGACCTGCTCGCCGCTGGAAACATCACCGGGCATTGGCGTGCCCACATCGGCACGGATTTGCTCTACCGCATCCTTTCCGATGAAAAGTCCGGGAACCCATTTGGTGGCGCTGGCTTCCAGCAGGGACATGGTGAGAATGTTTCTGGCACTTTCGGAGGGACCGTTGAAAATCATATTCAGAACCATGGAAAGACCGATCACGGCCAGCAATATCACGGTAAACAGCACCAGAAAAACTCTGCCGACAATGCGGGCAGCAGTTTTCGATGCCTTGCTTTGTTGCTTTTTTGTATTCATTTATAGTACCTCAATTTTCAGAAAATTGGCTGTCGTCAGCAAAGACCCAGCGCTGCTGAACCATGTAGCTGACAATAAAAAGAACGATCATAACTATGGCGTGAATCAGCCCCCGCAGGAAAATCCGATCCGCTGCAATGTGCAGCAGCAAATATGCGCCGTGGGTCAGCCCAATTTGCAGCAGGGCAATGGGAATAGCCAAGGCGAAGTACCGCAGCAATGCTTTCCCGGAGGAAGCGGAACTGTGAAACACCAGCTTTTTATTGGCGGTGAAGTTAAAGAGAGAAGAAAGAATCCGGGCACATCCTGCCGGCAGGGCAGTGAGAGCAAAGCCGGAAGCAAATCCCTGAAACAGGTGTGTAAACAGCATGAACGCTCCCTCATCGACGAAAAAACTCAAAAGAGAGCAAATTGTGTACTTAAAAAAGTGGGAGAGAATCAGCTTGTAGATCCGCCAGGAATCCTGCAGCGGACGGAAATGAGAGCTTTGATTTTCCTCAATATAAACTGTGCGGATTTTGACCTCATCGAAGGGAATTTTGCAGGACTGCATCTTGAGCAGCATATTGGTTTCATACTCAAACCGATCCCCCTCAATTTGGGTAAACAGCCGGAGATATTTTGCCGGGATGGCACGAAGTCCGGTCTGGGTATCGGAGATTCGCATTCCTACAAAAATTTTGAATACCCCGGAGGTGATTCGATTGCCGAAACGGCTGCGGGAGGGAACATCCGGCTGAGAAAAATCCCGGACACCCAAGGTTAAACGGCCGGTTTCCAGCATATGGAGAACGCAGGCTTTGGTGTCCTCAGGGTGGTGCTGATTGTCACCGTCAACGGTGACAACGCCGCTGCGCTCCGGGCGATGCTCCAGAAACCATGTAAAAGCGGTTTTGAGTGCGGCACCTTTGCCACGATTTTGGGGATGGTGCAGCACGGTAACTTGAGGATGAGCAGCGGCAGCTTCAAAGTAGCGCAGATTTTCCTGTTTGCTGCCGTCGTTTATAAGAATAATATCGTCAAAGCCATATTCCAGCAAACCGTCGATTACCGCAAGAAGCTTTTCATCGGGATCGAAGGAGGGAAGTACGACGCTGATTTCTGAAAGCTGTGACATAATTTCAGTCCTTTCCTGATGCATTTGATATATAATCATCCAGTAATATATCTCTATGGACTATTAGGTGTACATAATAATTATACCACAGTGACAGCGGAATAGGAAGATTTATTTCGATAAAAAACAGATGAAATACTATGCGATTCCTTCACAGGAAAAAGAAAGATGTGCTGATTGATTGCATCCGGGTTGAGAATATGATAGGATAACAAAAAGAAAGGAAGATTCTATGAAGCTTTTATTTGTACGCCATGGCGATCCAGATTACTCTGTCGATTCTCTGACCCCTACCGGCTGGAAGGAGGCTGAGCTGCTTTCAAAGCGGCTTTGCAAATTGAATGTGAAAAATTTTTATACCTCTCCTCTGGGAAGAGCCAAAGATACAGCTTCCTGCACCATGGAAAAGCTCTATCGGGAGGCGGAAGTCTGCCCGTGGCTTCGGGAGTTTGCACCCAAAATCCGAAAACCCGGGGAAACGGAGGACAGCTGCGCATGGGACTGGCTTCCCGGGGACTGGACTGTGGAGCCTGCCTTTTATTCCCGGGAGGACTGGGCCGGGGGAACCATCATGGCAGCGGGCCATGTGGGGGAGGAAGCTAAGTGGGTGGCGGAGGAATTTGATCGCCTTTTGGCGTCCCATGGCTATGTCCGGGAGGGAAACTATTATCGGGCGGAGCGTCCAAACGAAGATACCCTTGTATTTTTCTGCCATTTCGGCGTGACCTGCGTCTTGCTGGGACATTTGCTGGGGGTTTCACCGATGGTGCTGTGGCACGGAACCTGCGCTGCACCCACATCGGTTACCACGCTCAACACCGAAGAGCGGCGGCAGGGAATTGCATCCTTCCGCATGAGCAGCTTTGGCGATATTTCCCACCTCTATGCTGAGGGGCAGGAGCCTGCCTTTGCGGCACGGTTCTGCGAAGTCTATACCCGCACAGATCAGCGGCATGATTAAAATAAATCCCCAAAACAGGGCGCACCCATTTGAATACGCCTCATAAGGAAGTATTTTTGAAAAGGTCTTAGAAGTTCTTTCCTACCAAGTGCATTGGTTTGATCTGTGTGGAGTATAAACGGTATGATTATAAAGATGATGCAAAGAAACGACTTTATTTTTGCTTGTATTATTCATAACTAATTCGCAAATCGGAATTTTTATGTAATATTGTTTTCACAGCATTTCTTCTTTGAGAAAAGAAAAAATACCAGTATTAAGAGAATGTCAAACAGAAAAGGAGAGACAATCTTGGTTACATATCATGAACATGAAACAATAAACGGCATAAAACTCAACAACACATCTTTCTGCAATCAGGAATTTGTAGAATGTAGATTTGAAAATTGTGAATTTGAGAATCTGCACATAAAAAGTTGCAAATTTATTGACTGTATTTTTACTAAGTGCTATGTAACGAACCCAGTGTTTGATTATTGCTCAATGACTAGCAATGACTTCATAGCATGCAGATTATTTGGGGTCAACTGGAGCAATTTATCTACAGGATTTGTCGCACCCATCGAACATTTAGAGGAATGTCAACTCAAGTTCAACAATTTTGTCAGCGTAAATTTTCCTAAATTCAATTTTTCTGGTAATGATATTCTGGAATCTCTGTTTGGCGATTGCAACCTTTCTCGTAGTAGATTCTCTGGTTGCCATCTTGAACGAACCGAGTTTTTTCGATGCGATTTAACTGGAGCATCTTTTGAAGATGCTGATGGTTACGCAGTGGATATTTCAAATTGCAAATTAAAAGGAGCGGCATTTTCCTTTCCGGAAGTTGTAAACTTACTCAATGGTCTTGGCATAATTATAAAGTAACACGGTATACCGTATTCCCAAATGTTATATAAATCTGTTCGATAAATTTCAATTTGTTGGGTAGCTATATCACGAAAAACGGAGTGTATGATTTTCATACACTCCATTTTTGCTTTTTGGTATTTCTAAAACATCCTTATAGGGCGTACCCATTGTGGTGCGCCCTGTTTGCATATGCGCTTATCGTGCCCGCAGCTGCCAGAAAGCTACGGCGCTGGCGGCGGCTACATTGAGAGAATCCACCTGATGAGACATGGGAATCTTTACGGTGTAGTCACAATGGGCGATGGTGTTTTCTGCCAGACCGTCGCCCTCGGTTCCGAGGATGATTGCGAGTTTCGGTTCCGTCATCAGCTTGGGATCGTCGATGCTGACACTGTTATCGGTGAGAGCCATGGCGGCAGTTCGAAATCCCATGCGGTTCAGAAGGGAAAGCCCTTCTTCGGGCCATTGGTCGAGAGTTTCGTTGATCCGTGTCCAGGGAACCTGAAACACCGTTCCCATGCTGACCCGGGCGGCACGGCGACACAGGGGGTCACAGCAGGTGGAGGTGATCAGCACGGCATCCACATTGAGAGCGGCGGCGGAGCGGAAGATGGCACCCACATTGGTGGCATCGGCTACGCCTTCCAGCACGGCAATGCGCTTTGCGTCCTTGCAGATTTCTTCCGGGCGCGGAAGCTGGGGGCGGCGCATGGCGCACAGGATGCCTCTTGTCAGCTCATAACCTGTAAGAGATGCCAGAACTGACCGATCCCCGGTATACACGGGAATATCGCCGCAGCGCTCCAAAATGGCTTGTGCCTGCCCGGTAATGTGCTTGCGTTCCATCAGCAGGGAAACCGGCTCGTATCCGGCATCCAGTGCCACCTTGATAACCTTGGGACTTTCTGCAATAAACAGACCCTTTTCCGGCTCCAGCCGATTGCGCAGCTGGATCTGGGTCATACGGGCATAGATTTCCAGTTCCGGAATATCCAGATTTTCTACTTCAATGATATTAGCCATAGGTTTCTCCTTTATGAATTTTCAGAACGGCTCTGGTGCAATACATTCAGGAACTTGTCCAGATAGACTTTGTGAGCAATGGTGATGATGGTATTTCGGAGAATATCCTTTTCCAGTGTGTCATCCACGCCCACGGCATCCAGCGTATCCTTGACACCGAACACATAATCCAGCACATTTCCAAGCTCAAGACGCAGGTATTCGTAGGCGGTCTGGGGGGTGTAGCTGCCTTTTTGCAGATCGAACATCATGCGAATGTCGTCCATGGAAAGCACCGTTTTTGCCAGCGCAATGAAAAACAGGTAGGCAATCTGCTCACGGGAATACTGCTTTTTTACGGGGCTTGCAATCAGCCCCTGCTTCACATAGTTACTGATCATGGAACCCGTGAGATTGAAATCACCTAAATAGGACAGGTATTCTGTTATATACTTGGAGGTCTGCTCCAAATAAAGCCCCACATTGGGAATTTCCGAATAGAGGGGAAGAGAAAAATCACGGATAGAATCCCGAACGCTTGCATGCATATCCTGATTCATGGCGGTCACTCCTTTTGTGAATATTGTACATGAAATAGGAATCCAAGTCAATAATAACTTTCTATCGGTTTTTGAAAAACTCTTGACCAAGTAATGAAAATGTGATACGATACCACACGGAAACAAAATATGCCTTCACAAAAAGGAGAAAGCTATGATTTTTAAGATTGTATCGGATTCTTCATCCAATCTTTTTTCTTTGCCCGATGTTCCCTACGAAACCGTTCCCATGAAAGTCATTACAACCGAAAAAGAGTATGTGGATGACGGCAAGCTGGATATTGAGGCTATGGCAGAGGAAATTTACCATACCAAGGGCAGATCCGGCAGCTCCTGTCCCAATGCCCATGAGTGGCTCAGTGCATTTGAGGGGGCAGACCGGGTGTTTGCCATTGCCATCACCGGACAGCTGTCCGGCAGTTACGCCTCTGCATTGCAGGCGGCACAGGAATATGAGGCAACCCATGTCGGTGCTAAGGTGCTTGTGATCAACAGTCTTTCCGCCGGAGCAGAGCTGGCGCTGGTAATCGATGGCCTGCGGCGGCAGATTTTGAAACATAAGGATTTTGATGCCATCTGTCAATGGGTCGCAGAATATATGAGCCACACCCACACAGTATTTTCTCTCCAGTCCCTTACAAATCTGGCAAGAAACGGACGGGTAAGCCCGGCTCTTGCTAAGGTGGCGGGAATTATGGGAATCCGCATCGTAGGTGTTGCCTCAGAGGAGGGAACCCTGCAGGATCTTTATAAGGCGAGAGGGGAGAAGAAAGCTCTTGCCACCATATATTCCGAAATGAAAGCCCGTGGCTATGGCGGCGGCAGAGTACGGATCAGCCATTGCCTGAATGCGGATGCTGCTGCGGCACTGGCGGCGTGCATCTGGGAGGAATTCCCCGGTGCTGAGGTGACGGTTGATCCCTGCGGAGGGCTGTGCTGCTTTTATGCAGAGCGGGGCGGCCTGATTGTAGGCTATGAGGATTGCAGAGCAAAAGACGAATAAATCTGCTGAAAGCGGCGGTATACTTCGGTATACTGCTGCTTTTTGTTGACAATTCCGCTGATTTCGGGTAGAATAAACAAATGCGGTCAGAAAACCGCAAAAATTTTTTGGAGAGAGAATTTATGGAACCCAAAGTAGCAGAGCTTTCCGAACATTTTACCTATCGGAAGCTCTTTCGGTATATTTTCCCATCTGCGGTAATGATGGTGATTTCCTCCATCTACTATGTGGTGGATGGTTTTTTTGTGTCCAATTTTGTGGGCAAGCTGTCTTTTGCGGCGGCGAATTTCATATACCCTGTTTTAATGCTGATGAGTGCTGTGGGCTTCATGTTCGGTTCCGGCGGCAGTGCGCTGATTGCAAAAACACTGGGAGAAAAGAACCGGGAAAAGGCAAACAGCATTTTTTCCATGCTGATGTATGCCTCATTGATTTGCGGCTGTGCGGTGGCAATCCTCGGAATTCTGTTTGTCCGTCCGCTGGCAGTATTTCTCGGGGCAGAGGGGCAGATGTTGGAGGACGGCATTCTCTACGGCCGCATTTGTATGCTGGGCATTCCGGCCAGTATTATGCAGTTTGAATATCAGTACCTCTGCGCCACGGCCAACAAACCAAAGCTTGGAATGTATGTGACGGTGGCGGCAGGCGTTTCTAACATTGTACTGGATGCCCTTTTTGTGGCGGTATTTTCGTGGGGACTGGCCGGCGCTGCGGTGGCATCGGTTTTGAGTCAGTGCGTAGGCGGATTTGTGCCGCTTCTGTATTTCAGCAGAAAAAATACCAGCCTTTTGCAGATAAAGAAGGCAAAATTCGACAGGCATTCTTTTACAAAGATCTGCACAAACGGATCTTCGGAGCTTCTTAACAACATTGCCATGAGCCTTGTGGGTATGCTCTATAACGCTCAGTTCCTGCGGTATGTGGGAGAGGACGGCGTTGCGGCATACGGAGTTCTTATGTATGTGGGCTTCGTATTCATTGCTATTTTCATCGGCTATGTTGTGGGTGTTTCCCCACTAATCAGCTATCAGTATGGCGCCCAGAACCATTGCGAGCTTCAAAATCTGGTGAAAAAGAGTCTGCGGATCCTCGGTATTACTTCACTTGGAATGTTTATTGCGGGAGAGCTGATGTCCGGCCCGCTGTCGAGACTGTATGTTTCCTACGATCCAAAGCTTCTGGAATTTACCATGCGGGGCTTCCGAATTTATTCATTTTCCTTCCTGTTTTCCGGATTTGCAATCTGGGGACCATCATTCTTTACTGCTCTCAATAATGGATTGGTGTCGGCAGTGCTGTCGTTTTTCCGAACATTCCTGTTTCAGGTGGTGGCGGTGCTGCTGCTTCCCCTTGTGCTGGATGTGGATGGAATTTGGCTGTCCATTCCCATTGCAGAGCTGGCGGCAGCCCTGCTGGGTTTTGCTTTTATCGCAGCCTATCGAAAAAAATATCACTATTGACAGACAAAAAAATCCCGCTCAAGTTGAGCGGGATTTTCTTTATGAGGTTTATTTTGCCTGCTGCTTTTCCTCTTCTTCCTTTTCAAGAACGGTAAAGGCAACCTTGCCTACCAGAGTCTTAGGCAGCTCGGAACGGAATTCAATCTCTCTTGGCAGAGCGTACTTGGGCAGATGTGCGGCACAACGATCCAGAATCTGCTTCTTCAGATCTTCGGTTGCGGGAATGCCGGGCTTCAGGACGATAAAAGCTTTGACACGCTGCATCTTGTAGTCATCCTTTACGCCAATGACGGTGCTCATCAGAACGGATTCGTGTGCATCGATAATGTTTTCTACCTGAGAGGGGTAGACATTGTAGCCGCTGGTGACGATCATGCGCTTGAGACGCTGCTTAAAGTAGACGAAGCCTTCCTCGTCCATAGTGCCCAAATCGCCGGTGTGAAGCCAGATTAGACCGTCCTCATGAAGCTGGAGAGTCTGGGCAGTTTCCTTGGGATTATCCATATAGCCCTGCATGATGGTGGGGCCGGTAATGCAGATCTCACCCAGAGTGCCATAGGGAACCTCGTCGTGGGTGGAAGGAGTACAGATTTTGAAATAGGTATCGGGGAAGGGAATACCGATACTGCCAACTCTGTGGGTGAACCGGGGAGTCAGACAGCAGGCAGTAACACTTTCGGTGGTGCCGTAGCCCTCACGAACCTGCTCGGTGGAGCCGTGAGATTTCAGGAAGGCATCCACCTTGTTTTTAAGCTCCACGCTGAGAGAGTCGCCGCCGGAGAAAATACCCATGAGCTGGCTCATGTCCAGATTCTGAGCATCGTCCATCCGCAGCAGTGCCTCGAAGAGGGTAGGAACACCGGCAATGTAGTTGGGCTTATACTGCGCCAGAAGCTTGCAGTAGCTCTTTGCGTTGAACTGAGGAATCAGAATAGTGGTAATACCCCAGTAGAGCATGGTATTGATGCAGACACCCAGACCGAAGCCGTGGAAAATAGGCATAATGGCAAGGCAGGTGTTGCCCGGGTTGATGCAGTTGCCGGCGGTGCCGGTCTGGAGAGCCAGAGCGTTAAAATTGAGGTTGGAGAGCAGAATACCCTTGGTAGTGCCGGTGGTGCCGCCGGAATAGAGAATAGCGGCTATTTCGGAACCGTCACCATGGTGGATATAGGAGCCGGTGTAGTTCTTACCGGAGCGGATGAAATCCTTCCAAAGAAGCACTTCACCGTTCTTGGGAAGCTTCACTGCGTTTTTCTGAGTCAGAGGGTAGAGAACCTTCTTGATGCCAGCCAGACCGTCGGTGATGTCGCAGATCAGCAGAGTCTTCATCTTCAGGCGGCTGCGGATCTTCTCAAATTTAGGATAGAACTGCTTGAGGGTCAGGCACATGACACTCTTGGAGTTGTTGATGTAGCCAACGATCTCCTCCTCACCGGAGAGGGGGTGGATCATGTTTGCCACAGCACCGATCCGGTTAATGGCATAGAACAAAATAATCGCCTGAGGGGTGTTGGGCATACAGATGGTGACCCGGTCGCCGACATTAACGCCTTGTGCCCGCAGGGCCTTGGCTGCCTCATGGATCTGGGCAATGAAATCCCGATAGGAGACTTTATTACCGTAGAAATTATAGGCATAGGTGTTAGGAATGGCATTGGCAGTAGCTTCAATGGTGTCCACCATGGAACCGTTGTAGTAGTTGAGGGTTACGGGAATGTCCCCGGCAGCCTTGAACCAAGGGGTCTTGATGCCCTCCGGCACCGGGAAGCTTACAGAGTGCTCGCCTGCGGGGTGAAAGGTATCGTCAAACAAATTCATAATTACTTTCCTCCATTAAGGGCCAATCCAAAATTTCCGGATGGGCGCAGATGTGCTGGATAAGTTTCAGGGAACGGGCAAAATAGAACCCGTCGGCGATCCGCTCGTCCAATGTGGCACCGATGTCCACAAAATCACGCTGCTGCTTGGTGCCGTCGGGCATTTCCACGGTGGCTTTGTGAATGGTGCCAATGGTGATCAGTACGGAAGTGGTGCCGTAGTTGTTAAGATGGTGATATACAGAAGGGCATCGAATGCTGCCCAGATTGCTGAGCAAAACAGAAGCACAGTTGGAATCTCCCTTGGTAAGGACTTCGGGATTCTTTCCCCAGAAATCCAGCCATCGAACAATGCGGATTGCAAGCATCAGAATGGGGCGGGGGAGCTTGGCAAACTGATTGATGGTGTCGTCAATGGTTTTGCCCTGCTTTTCGGTACGCATTTCATGGACTTCGCCTACGATCATTTTGCTGATATCGGCCAGGGTGTCCGTTCCCTTTGCAACATACTGCATCAGCGCTTCTTCACTGTGATCGGCAAAGCGCTTTTTGGCAATAAAGCTGATGGTGATATCGTCCCGCTGGTAGATACGCCGACCCTGTACAAAGCGGTTGAGGTAGGGGCGTTCGTTGAGCAGACGGGCAATCATTGCAACAAAGCAGTGAAACAGCGTGGTTTTCAGCGGGGCATCCGGCGTGTTTTTCTTTTCGATGAATTGTAACAGCTCCGTAATGTCAAATTCCTGCTGAAGGAAAACCTCGCAGTCTGTACGGTTGGGATATAAATTTGCCATAATAACATTCAGGCCAGGGGCGTCTTTTACCCAGACGGCGTCCCGGCGGTCGCCCCATTTATGAGGCTGTTTTTCCGTAAAACTCAAGACAATGTCTCCTTATTTTATATATAGCAGTCCACTTAGAAGAACATTCTACCACAGAAAAGCAGCTTTGGGAATAGGCAAAACGACAAATGTGTATATTATTTGAACAAAATATACAACTGCAAAGAAATAACAGGCGCGCTGCAATCTCTGCGGCGCGCCTGCTGATAAATGAAATATAGGTTACGACTTGGTTTTATCGGAAGTTTCGGCTTGCTGTGTGGCCATTTTTGCTGCGGTACGCTTTTTGCGGCGCTTGCAGATCACCACTGCCAAAACGATGGTTAGGATAACCGCAGCCACGGCAATCCCCGAGATAATGAAAAACCGGGAAGTGTCATGCTGGGTGACGACACAGAAGGCAGTTTCACCCGGCTCCACGGAGAATACCAGATAGCTGCCGTTGATGGAGGTGTCTGTAAATTCCCAGCTGCCGTCGGCCTTCTTCACCATGACCCGCAGGAATTTGATGTTTTCACATTCTTCACAGGCAAAACGCAGCTGCGTGGTGGCTTCCTGAGAAAAAACAGGAATGATCCAGCTGCTGACGGCTTTGCAGCTGTCCGGCATGGTGGGAAATTCATCGGATTCCGTTACGGGGAAGGCACCCATCTGGGAGAAATAGCCCTGCGCCAGCAGCATGGGACGGCCGTTTGCGAGCTTGCGGTCGCTTTCTGCCGTCTGGCGGCAGGGAGTGTATTCCGCATGAAAATCCTGATCGAAGAAAATATGACCGTAATCGATTTGCTTATCCCAGTTAACGAGGAATTTGTCCTTTTCGGGGAGCTGGGGGATCTGATCCGGCGACAGAGCCTCGCCGAAGGGAACGATGACGGTAGCGATAATTTTATCATCGCAGAAAAAGTTCAGAGTAGACTGACGGAAAAAGTCCGGCAGGTTTTCCAGCTGGAAGAAAGCTTCCTTAGAAAGAGGCTCGGCCTGTCCTGCATAGCCCGTTCCGTCTACGGCACCCATGTCATCATAGGCAATCAGGTAATAGTTATTTTGCAGAGGATCTTTTACATCCCGGTCATTGCTCAAAAGATTTCCGAGAATGGCACCCGTCAGCTCCTTGCCCTGAGGGAGAAGGACGCAGCTGCGGCATCCGGTTGCAACAGCGGCTTTTCCGGCAATACCGCCCAAACCGACGCTGCCGAGAATATGGCATTTGGTGTTGCAGTCGCGCAGGTATCCTGTGCTGTATCCGGCGATGCCGCCGACAGATTCAGCAGAATCACTGCCAACGGTTCCGGTGTTTGCACAGTCCTTCACAAGACCGATGCTGACCCAGCCGACAATGCCGCCTCCATTGTACTTTTTGCAGAAGATCTCAGCTTTGTTTTCACAGGAAAGGATCACGGCTCTGGCATCGCAGAAAACATTGAGAGAGGCTTCTCCCTGCGTGCTGAAATCCTTTTCTGAATCCAGATCGTTTTCCCGTGCGATAGCTCCGGTGATGCCTCCGGTATTGGAATCACCCTGAATGTAACCGAAGTTTTTGCAGAAGGAAACTTTTCCGGTGGTGTCCTCCGGTGTATCCAGATCAGAGGTGTCGTTGATATGGCCGCCCAGATTATCGGTGGCGCTGCCGAGAGTTTCCTCCATGGCGTCGATCTGATTGGAGATGGCCTTGATATCCCGACGCAGAGCGTGGTAGGCATCGCTTGTGGAGTTAGAGATATTTGTAAGAATTTTGTTGATCTTCTCGATGGAATCGGAAACAGTTTTCATGGATGACTCAATCTGGTCAAGATCCGGCAGATTTCCGCTGTCCTTGTGGGGAATAAGAACTTCAAAGGCATCCGAAATGATTTGCAGCTGATCGCCCAAAGAAGTCAGCTGATTCTTGGTGTAAGCAGAACTGTCGGAGGCGTTCTGCTCTGCCTGACGGATCAGACTGTTCAGAGTTTCCAGCTGCTTGCGCAGAATCTGCAAAGTGTCATCGGTGTAGGCAACAGCCACAGCAGGTTCCATTTGACCAACGATGCCGCCTACTTCTCTGCGGCCTTGAATTTCACCGTAGTTTTCACATTCCGTGATATAGCCACGCTGGGTGCCGGCAATGCCGCCGATGTTGAAGCCAATGTGGGGATAGCCCACATTGCCCCGGTTGCAGCAGCCACGGATCACACCGGTGCTGATACCGGCAATGCCGCCGATATCGGTGACGGTGTTGGGTGCTTCCGTGCCCAGCACATTATTGATGTTGATGTCAGAAAGAGATACCCGATTCTCCTGAACGGTGATGTTGATTTGCGCATCGCTGACGCAGCCTTTCAAAATGCCCGAATTGTTTCCGGCGATGCCGCCCACGAAGTGATTTCCGTGGATGTTTCCGATGATGTGGCAGCCTTCAATGGTGCCGAGATTGGCACCGGCAATACCGCCGATGCTATCTCCGCCGGAAACTTCACCTTCAAAGGTGCAGCTGCGGATGGTACCGCTGTTGGTGCCGGCAATGCCGCCCACCTGATTGCGGCTTCCGGCAGGAGTTACGGTGCCCTTTACGGTGAGCTCCTGCACCAGAGCATTTTCACTGATTTGACGGAAGAAGCCCTGAATGGAGCCGTTTTCCTTGCAGGTAAAGCCGGAAATGGTGTGGCTGTTTCCGTAGAAATTTCCACAGAAAATGGGAATTCCGGTAAAATGTGTGCTGCTGAGATCCAGATCAGCATCGAGATATACATTCAGATCTTTGCTGAAGCTGTCCAGACGGCAGCTTTCGGCAAAGGCGAGAAATTCTTCCGTGGTCTGGATGTGCAGACCCTCCGTTTCCTCAGCGGAGACGGCAAAAACGCACAGAACCGTGAGAGCCAGCAATGTGCAAAGCAGGATGCAGTTTTTCATGGATTTACGCATTGGTGTCATCTCCTTCCTCGGTTTTGCTTCTGTCGGATGTTACGGATGCGTTGATTTCGCCGCGGAGTACGCCTTCAAAGTCGGCATCCACCATGCCGGAGATATAACCCCGTACATGACCCTTGACCTTCATGGTGCCGCTGTTTGTGACCTTGGGAATCTCCAGTCCCTTGAACTTGAAGCGGGTGCGCTCAATAATGGAGTCACCCAGCACCAGCACGGCGGGGAGAATGCCCAGAACCAGAATAATGGAAATAATGGTGCCACGGCCCAGACAGGTGCCGAGAATGGCGATAACCGGCTGCGCAGACATATTACCGATCAGCAGACCGGCAGCTGCCATAATGGTACCGGAGGTAAAGACGGTGGGGAAGGCGGCATTCAGAGCGTAGATAATAGCCTCTTTATGGGGCATTTGCGCCTTGAGCTCTTGGTAGTGACTGGAAATCACAATGGCGTAATCGATGTTTGCACCCATCTGAATGGAGCTTACAATCAAATAGCCCAGGAAGTAAAGGGGCTGATTCATCAGGGTGGGGAAGGAGAAGTTGATCCAGATACTGCCTTGAATCACAATGATCAGCAGCAGCGGCAGTCCCACGGACTGGAAGGTGAACAGCAGCACCAGAATCACGAACAGGGCGGAAAGCACACTGATCATCAGGTTGTCTCGTGCGAAGGAAGATGCCAGATCCAAAGCACTGGTGGAGTTGCCCACCACATAGAAATCGTCATTGTAGTACTGACCGACAATCCTGTGGATCTCATCGAGGAATGCAAAGGTTTCTTTTCCTTCCTCCGGCAGATTCAAAAAGATAACCATGCGGCTGTAGTTGTCGCTTTGCAGCTGCAGCTGGGCGGATTCCAGCTGCCGGAAGAGCTCATCGAGGGTTTCCTGCGTTTCACCCTCCAAAAGAATGTTGTGAGATTGCAGCTGATCCTTCAGGAAGAGGAACATATCAAACAGCGGCACATCGTAGTCTTTAAGACCGCTCAGCAGCTCGCCGTACTGGTCATGTTCAATGGCATAGGCACTGTACAGAGCCTGTGCCACCTCGTAGTCCATATCCAGCAGCTCGGAAAAATCCCGGGGCGTCAGAGCATCTGTCAGATGGTAGCCGTCCAAAGCTTCAATATCGGCAAGCGCCAAAGTACTTTTGACCTCCGGGCGCTCTTTCAGCTCATGCAAAATGGCACTTTCGGCTTCATAATTGCCACTGGGTACTACAAGTGCAACCATGTTGGAAGCGCCGAAGGTGTCTTTTATCTTGACAATCTCCTGCTGGCGCTCCGACATTTTTGCGGTGACAATATCATTATAGGTATAGCAATAGGGGCAGTGTTTTGAAAGATAGAAGGCACCCACCAAAGTCACAGCAAACAGCAGCGGCATGACCCGCCGGGTCATTACGGCAAATTTGCCAATGGGGGTAATATCCGGCAGCAGCTTCTTGTGCTGGGTGCGCTCCATCCAGGGACTGAAGAGCATCAAAAGTCCCGGCATCAAAGTGAATACGGACAGCAGACTCAAAAGCACGGACTTTATGAGAACCACGGACATATCAAGACCGATGGTGAATTTCATAAAGGACAGGGCAATCAGACCGCTGATGGTAGTGAGGGAAGAGGCGCTGATTTCGGGAATGGCTTTGGATAGAGCGGCAATGCAGGCTTCCCGTGCTTCCAGATTCTCCCGCTCCGAGGTGAAGCGGTGGCAGAGAATAATGGCGTAGTCAATGGCAAGGGCCAATTGCAGAACAACTGCCACGGAATTGGAAATAAAGCTGATTTTGCCGCAGAGGAAATTAGTTCCGATGTTGAGAACGGCGGCCATGCCAAAGGTCAGCAGCAGCACCGGTACCTCAGCGTAGGCCCGGGAAGTGAGCGTCAGGACGACAATGATAATCACGACTGCAACCACCAGGATAACTGCCATTTCCTTATCCAGTTCCGCAGTTTCGTCAAAACCGATGGGGGTGTCCATGGCTACATCGTAGGATTTCAGTAGCTCATTGATCTGATCCATGGCCTTGAGGCAGATTTCATCCGTAGGCATTGCGGAAAAATTTACATCATACAGAGCGGAGGCATCCCGGTAGTGATCTTCGGTGTTATCAAAATTTACGATGTCCACACCGTCAATCTCCACCAGTTCGTCCCGGATCTTTTCAGCATCCTCGTATGTGATGTTGGAGACCATAATGCGGGCAGATGCAAAGGTAGAGAAGTTTTCATTCATCTTTACAATGCCCTGCCGGGTTTCGGTGTCAGAGGGCAGATAAGTGGTTACATCGTTTTCCACATTTACCCAGTTCCGTGAGAATAGACAGAACACAAAGGCAAATATGTACAGCAGAAAAAACAGATGCCGCTTATCAACGATAAAAGTGGCAACCTTTTGGATAAACGTTTTATTCCCTTTCTGATTCATTCAACATCACCTCATACAATTGGTTGAATAATTAAAACTAGACACTTGTCATATTTTGATAAGCATATTATAATATTTTGATGGTGTAAAATCAATTAATAAGATGTTAAGATTTCTTATAAGATTGAACACAGAAGCTAAAAATGTTTGGTTTTGGTGGAGGAATTATGGCAAAAGCAGAATATAGAAGTGCAATACGTTCCCGCAGACTGATCCAGAAAGCACTGGCCGATCTGCTGCAGGAAAAACCGCTGGATAAAATCACTGTGACGGATGTGGTTCGGCTGGCGGGAATCAACCGGGGAACATTCTATGCCCATTATAAAGATATACCGGATGTAATTCAGCATGTTATTGAAGAAACATTTTCCAATATCCGGGAGGTGTTTTCTGAATCGCCTGTGTCGCTTAACAGTCTGCCCCATGTGATGCTCCGCAGAGTGCAGGAGACTATGGAAGCGGATATGGATTTCTGCCGGAAGGTTATGGCATCCAGCGCCTCCGCCATGATGGAGGAGCAGCTGGTGAATCTGATGCTGGATTACCTCCTTCAAAACGGCGATAAAATGGGGTGGGGAAATCGGGAAAATTATGAATTCACCATGCGCTTTTGCGCCGGAGGCATATCGAACCTTTACCGGGAGTGGTTCATGGGAAAAATCCCCATTTCTCTGGAAGAGCTTACAAAGCAGACGGAGGAACTTCTCAACCGGATGGTTGTCAGCAGAAGAAAGAAAGTATAAAGGAGCGCATCAATCTGCGCTTTCAATATTGCATAAGAAAAGCGCTGTATCGGTGGATACAGCGCTTTTGGCTTACTCGGAGCGCAGGGCAATGACGGGATCTTTCTTTGCGGCCTGCTTGGCAGGAATCAGACCGCCCAGCAGTGTCAGCAGCATACTTACAAGAATCAGAATAATGCCGCTTACAACCGGCAGCCGTGCGGTAATGGCTTCGTTGAGATAGGTGTGGATCAGATAATTTCCGGGAATCAGCAGAATCAGAGAGAAAACGATGCCCATAAGGCCGGAGCCGAGGCCGATGATAAAGGTTTCGGCATTAAAGACCTGGGAAATGTTTCCCTTGGATGCGCCGATGGCCCGCAGGACACCGATTTCCTTTGTCCGCTCCATGACGGAAATATAGGTGATAATACCAATCATAATGGAAGAAACCAGCAGCGACACAGCAACAAAGGCAATCAGCGCATAGCTTACGGTTTCGATAATGGTATTGATGGAGGACATCATAATGCCGGTAAAATCCGTGAAGCGGATCACCTTGTCCTCCTGACCGGACTGCTCCATACTCTCATTATAATCGTGGATAAAATCCAGAAATCTCTCTTTGCCGTCGAAGTTTGACATATAGAAGTAGATCGCAGCCGGCTGAGCCGGATCGGCGTAGCCCAGCAGGGAGAGATTGGTTTCGGCGCTGCGCTGACGGGTCTGGGAAGTGACTGCATCCAGCAGACGCTTGAGCTCATCCTCGCTCATATTGAATTTGAAGGCGTGCATCAGCTTATCTTTATCAATGTAGAAGGAATCGCCGATGCAGTCGGCAAAGTTTTTGCCGAACTCTGCCACCTTTTCGGAGAGAAGTTGCAATACTGCGGGCTCCATCATCTTTTTACCCATGACAGTGCAGGCACCCAAGGTGACGGGATGCGCTTCAAAGGTTTTAACCAGACCGGGAATGTCTTCGGCTTTCAGCGTCACAAACAGATCTTCGTAGCCGGGGGTGGTTTCCTCGGGAACAGTGGGGGCAGAGGAATCTGTCGGTGCGGCAGTGGGAGCCTGTGTGCCTGCAGTTTCTGCGGTGGTTTCCGCTGCCGGCGTGAGACTGTCGATCATCGCCTGAGGATCCAAGGTGCTTTCGTGGGCAATGTGCCCGGTAAGCAGTCCCAGCATGAGAGGCTTATAGACCTCGGTGAAGGTTTCGGTAGAGAGGGAATATTTTGTGGAAAGATTTTGCAGGGCATTTCCGGCAAATTCCGATTGCAGAAATGCGTCCACCATGGGAGCCACATCCATGAGATGCAGCTTTGCGGCACCGGTGTCGTCCCGATTGGCGGAAACAAATTCTGTAAGCATCTGCTGCATCAGCTGGGACAGGGTGTATATAAAATCCTTTTCCGCAGAAGCGGAATCCACCTGAACAGAATTTGTAATTTCATTCAGATACTTTTCCAGCATTTTTGCAAGATCGCTGTTATTGATGTTTACGCCGATGGCGGCGGAAATGGCATCGGCATCCACGCTGATCATGTCCTCCAGATCAATGGCACCGTCCTCGCCCTGATAGTCAAAGGGCTTGCCGCTGAAGACATTGATTTCCGGGTTGCTGAGCTGATCCTTTACGATCTGGGAAGAAGCCACGGTGTCCATAATGTGCCGGGTAAGATCTGGGTGATAGGCAAGACCGGGGCTCAGCGTGGCTGCGCTGCTGCCGTCCTTGGGGCATACAATGCCCACTACCTTCAGCTCTTCGGAGGATGCCACCAGAGCTTTCATATAGTCGGTGTTTTCCGACATATTTTCCCAGATGCCGTATTCGCTGTTGAAACGGTAGAGGTCGGGGGAGGAAACCAGTTTGAATTTCATGGACATGAGATCGTCGTAGGACCATTCCATGGGTGCTTCCTGAGGCAGAACGGTTTCGCCGTTCATCAGAAGCTCAATCATTTTTTCCAGACTGTCCAGTTCCTTCATGCCCAGAGTGTAGGCCAGATGGTCAGAAAGCTGATTAGGTGCAGGCAGCACAAAGACCAGCTCGTTGTAGTTCTGGGGCCAATGACCCTGAAGTATTTCATACTGGGAATCCAGCATTTTTTCGTTGGGGACCATTTCCGAAAAGGCATTTACATCCATAATGGCGGAAATAAGGTCGTTGCCGGTGATTTTCTGGAAGAGACAGGCAGGATTGATCTGCCGCAGTACATCAGGTTCCGCAGAATAAATGAGGGGCTGGATGTTATAGTCATACTGAACGGCATTGAGTGCCGAGCCGATCTTGTCCCAGCTGTTTTCCAGATGGGTCTTGAAGGAACCGAGATCGTTGGCACCGATGTGGTTCATAATGTTGGATAGTGTGGGATGTTCTTCCACGATGCTGCCGCTGGCGGAGCCGTTGGGATCGGCAGTATTGGCAGGGTAGAGGGCGGAAATTATATCCGCTGTCTGGGACTGAATGGTGAGGGGATTGTTGGCTAAGGTGTCCTCCTGTACGCTGTCCATGTAGCCCTGGAAGCCGGCGGAAAGAGCCATGATGAGGGCGATGCCGATGATACCGATGGAACCGGCAAAGGAGGTCAGCAGGGTGCGCCCTTTCTTACTTTTCAGGTTGTTGAAGCTGAGGCTCAGTGAGGAGAATAAGGACATGGAGGATTTTCCCATGTTCTTGTGTACGGGTGCTTCCTGAGTGGATTCTTCGACGGTGTAGGGATTGCTGTCTCCTATGATTTTGCCATCTTTGACCCGAACGATTCTGTCGGCGTACTGCTCTGCAAGCTCCGGGTTGTGGGTGACCATTACCACCAAACGATCTTTGGAGACTTCTTTGAGAAGATCCATTACTTGAATGCTCGTCTGGGAATCCAAAGCACCGGTGGGCTCGTCGGCCAAAAGAATCTTGGGATTGTTCACAAGGGCACGGGCGATAGCCACACGCTGCATTTGTCCGCCGGACATCTGACTCGGTTTTTTATGGATTTGATTTCCGAGCCCCACCTTTTCCAGAGCTTCCACGGCACGCTTGCGGCGCTGGGAACGGGGAATTCCGGAAATGGTGAGAGCCAGTTCCACATTGGCCAGCACCGTCTGATGCGGAATCAGATTGTAGCTTTGGAACACGAAGCCGATGGTGTGATTGCGGTAGGAATCCCAGTCCCGGTCGGTGTATTTCTTGGTGGAAATACCGTCAATGATGAGATCACCGCTGTCATAGTGGTCAAGACCGCCGATCACATTCAAAAGCGTCGATTTTCCGGAGCCGCTGGGGCCGAGGATTGCAACCAGTTCGCTTTTCCGCAGATTCAGGCTGACACCGTCCAGAGCGGTCTGCACCAGATCCCCGGTGACATATTTTTTTCGGACATCTTTGATTTGAAGCATAGTAATAAGCTCCTTTTTTACCATCACATGGATGTATGAGAGTCGGTTTCTTTGCGCTTTTTGGAAGAGAAGCGCCCGAAACAGAAGGGATAGGCAACGATGGACACAAGTATTCCCGCTGTCACATCCCAAACGGAATGCTGCTTAATAAACATAGTGGAGAGAATAATGAGGACCGCTGTAACAAAAAATCCTGCTTTCCACGCCGGATGCTGAAGTCCTTTGCTTTGCCAGGCGGCAAACATGACACCCAGAGAACCGATGACATGGACTGACGGAAACACATTGGTGTTGGTGTCAAAGGCGTAGAAACCTTCCAGAAAACGAGTGAAAAGATTGTCCCGGGCAAATACTGTGGGACGCAGCTCCTGACAGGTAGGGAAGATGAAGTACATGAAAATGGAAAAGCTGTAAGTAATGATTACAAAGCGCATGAACTTCCGAAAAGTATCTGTGTCGTACGCAAGTGTGTAAATCAGAATGCCCACGATGAATACGAACCAGAATAGATACGGGATCAGGAACCACTCACAAAAGGGAATCAGATCATCCAACGCGCAATGCATGACATGGTAGCTGCTGACGGGATAAAACCGCTCCATAAACAGAAAGGCAAGCCCGTAAATCGGCCAGTAAAGCAGCAGCCACAGGTGACGAAATTCGGGAGAATTGATATTATTCAGCCGTAGCTTGTGGTAATCAACAGCCGGAACAGATCGCCGCATAACCTTTTTCCTCCATTCCTGCCTGCATTTGACGGAAAATTACATCGCCTGCATTTTGCTTTTCACTGTCCGCAAGGGAACAGCGCATTTTATCCAGCTTCTTGGGGTTTTCCAGCAGATCCAAGCAGACACTGACAATATCCTTAACGGTGGTACCGGTGAGGGCGGCACCTTTGCGGATAAAATAGATTTTATTGTATTCCTCGCAGCCTGCCACAGCGTCGATAAAGACCATGGGCAGATTTTTCATGGAAGCCTCGGTTACGCTGATTCCGCCGGGCTTGGTGAGGTAGAGGTCAGCGCTGTCCATGAGCTTGGACATATCTTCCACATAGCCAAGAATATGAATGTTTTTGTTTTTACCATATTGGACGGTGAGCTTTTTTTGCAAGGAACGATTTGTGCCGCAGACGATGGTAAGGTCTGCTGTGGCGGGCAGAAGTTTCGAAAGCTGCTTTGCCAGCTTTTTCATGGGGCCGCAGCCCATGCTGCCGCACATCATCAGCAGATGCTTGTGGGACTGGGGAATGCCGAAATCCGCCTTGGCACGAGCCATGGGAGTGGCGTTATAGAACATCTGGCGGATGGGAATGCCGCTGCAGAGAAGCTGCTCGTCGGCAATCTTGGGACATTCATAATAAACGGACAGGGGAGAATCGGGGATGAAATAGAAGTCCACATCGCTCTCCTTGGTGCCCGGGTTGCAGGTGTAGTCTGTGGCCACCAGACCGGTGACGATAGGCAGATGGTATTTTTTCTGCACCTCGGTGACCATAAGGGAGGCAAAAACATGGGTGCAGATCACCTGCTGGAAGCCGCCGCTTTTGATGTACTGACAGATCCGATCCGTTCCCCGGGTGAGGAGCTTGTAAATGCTGGAATTTTCCTGAAACATACTGCCGTGCTTTTCGGAATAGCTGTAGCCGATCTGGAAAAGACCGTGGAAGTGACGGTACATGGTCACATGACCCCAGCAGATAAAGTTCGATAGCTTCGGGGAGACAAAAGCAAGGGCGTCTTCCACAACGCACGCTTCTCCTTGCAGGTCATAATATTCTTTGATTGCTCTTGCACAGGAATTATGCCCCTGTCCTGTGCTGCAGGTTAAAATAAGTGTTGCCATTTTCCGGCTCCTTTCAGCTATGCTTGCAGGCCAGTCTATTCTGAAGCTCTGTTAATCGAGGGCGGTTGTAGCGCTGGATCAGGATAAACGGAATGTTTGATAGAATATAGAGTGCAGTGAAGATCTGACCGCCGATGCCGGGCCAAAGCCGCAGGCAGTAAAGTCCGGCAAAGCAGAGCATCACATGGATAAACTCGGCAATGCAGGTTTCCTTAATCATCAGGGGAAGATCCTTCTGAAAGTCGTGATTCAGTTTCTTTTCTTTCATGATCTGGGGAAAGAGCTTGCTCATATCAGGAACTTTTTTATGCCATTTTCGGATACCCAGCGCATGATAAACTGCCCCGGATCGCTCCCACCGGAAGCTCTTAAAGGGAAACTGATCTTCTTTGAGCCATGCATTGGGGATGAGCCGACCGATGATAAAAGATGCAACACCGATGACGGCGATATAGATTCCGCATTTAATGATACCCATACTTTTTATACCTCTGTGCTTTCCGGAAAATTAATGCCGATTGGTTCTGAAGAAAGCAAGACCCAGACATCTGGGGCCGCAATGGCTGGAAATTGTGCTGCCGGCCTTGGTTTCAATGACCTGCTCAAAGGGCTGCAGCTCCCGGACCAGCTGCATGACCTTCGCAACCAATTCAGCGGGAACGCCGGAGTGGGTGACGAAGATACGGTCCAGCTGGATATTGTCCTGATTCGCAAGCCGTGCGCGAACATAGGCCATAATGGATTTTTCCATGTCACCCCGGAACTTTTTGCCCACATGCATCTTGCCGTCTCCAACGACAATTTCCGGGCGCAGTCTCAGCGCATTGGCACCGAAAGCGGCAATGCCGGAACAGCGGCCGCCTTTGTGGAGGTAGTCAAGTGTCTGGAGCACGAAGCTCACATCGATACGGCTCTTCATATCGTTGAGGGCATCGTAGATCTCCTGTGCCCGATAGTCTGCTGCCGCCAGCTCTACAGCCAGCAGCGCCAGATGACCGGAGCCGGAAGAGAGACTTTTACTGTCCACTACGAACACATCTCCCGGAAACTGGGATGCTGCGATGCAGGCATTCTGGTAGCAGGAGGAAATGTCGCTGGAAAGGCTGATGTGGATGATCTGACAGCCTTCGTCAATGTATTTCTGAAAACAGTCGGCGTAAACGCCCACGGAAATGGCAGAAGTCTTGGGCAGGGTGCCGGTTTTCTGAGCGTAGTCATAAAGTTCCTGAGCTGTGACATCTACGCCGTCAAAACGCAGATCATCGCCCAGACAGATCCCCAGAGGGAGCACATCAATATGATAGTTATTGTAAAGTTCCTTGGTAAGATCACAGGTGGAGTCGCAGGTAACTTTTATCTTAGCCATGAGATAGCCTCCATGTCATTATTTTACGATTCTACTATAAATCAGGAATGTCAAGTAAAACTCAACCCATCTTCAACAATTGTTGAAAATCTCGGATGGCTTTTTGTAAATTTTTTGATTGGACACAGAATTGTTGTTGACATTTTATGCGTATGCTGTTAGCGTAGAATATGACAGAAAGTGTCGGGAAAGCCCTGACATTGGTGCAAAACCCTGCCTTAAAGGAGAAACCATTATGGTAAAAAAGTGTGTGAAAATAGTATTGCTTGCAATATTGCTGTTGATTGTTTATTTGGTGACCTGCTGCCTGCTGATCCCGGCCTTCCAGAAGAGTGTGAATCATCCACTGAATCTGCAAATGCCCGGCGAAAATGCGGAGGCCGGTGCACAGTGGGAGCGGGTCGCAAGTCTGGATGATAACATGGAAGCCTTGGAGCGCCGTTTGCAGCTGATTGAATCTGCTGAAAAAGAGCTGATTTTCAGTACCTACAATCTAAAGCCTGACACCGGCGGCAGGGATGTGCTGAGTGCTATTATGGCTGCTGCCAAGCGGGGCGTCCATGTCCGTATGATCATCGACGGCATGAACGGTACGCTGGATCTTGCAGATAACGAGATTTTCAACACCTTGGCGGCTTGCGAAAATATCGAGGTGCGGATCTACAATCCCTTTGACTTGTGGCGTCCGTGGTCCCTGAATTACCGGCTGCACGATAAATATATTGTGGCCGACGAGCAGGTTTATATTCTGGGCGGAAGAAATACCCGGAACATTTCTTTGGGTGACTATCAGGATACTAAAGATTATGACCGGGATGTGCTGGTCTACAACGGCTCTCAGCGTGAAGATAGCTCACTGCTTCAGGTGAAAGCCTACTTTGAAGAAATGTGGGAACTTCCGGAAACGAAGCCTTATGATCCGCTGAAGGGAAAACCCGATATGGCTGTGGTAGAGACTATGGAAAACCACTATCAGGGAACCTGCGAGCGGCATCCTTCCATGCTGGAAAAGATCAACTGGGAAGAGATTACCATGCCCACAAACGGTATTATGCTCATTTCCAATCCCATTTCTGCATGGAACAAGGAGCCTGTCGTCTGGGCATCGCTGCAGGAGCTTATGAAAAAGGGCGAGGACATTGTGATCGAGACCCCTTATGTGGTCTGCAACAAGCAGATGTATAAAGATCTTGAAAGCCTTTCGGACGGACGGCAGGTGACTATCATCACCAATTCCCCGGAAAGCGGCGCCAATGTCTGCGGCAGCATGGATTATGTTAACCAAAGAAAAAAGGTATACGGTCTGGGAGCAACAGTGTACGAATATGTGGGCGACCGTTCCCGTCATACCAAAACCGTGCTGATCGATGACAATATCAGCATCGTAGGTTCCTTCAATTTTGATATGCGCAGTACATATTTGGACACAGAAACCATGCTGGTGATCGACTGCCCGGAGCTCAATGCCCAGCTTCGCAGCATCAGCAGGGAATATATGGCGAGAAGCCGGCAGATGATGCTGGACGGCACGGCAGTGCTGGGCAGCGAATATGTGGAAAGACCCATGCCTGCGGATAAGGATAAATTCCTGAGAATATGCCGCTATCTGGTTTGGCCCATTCGGCACTTGGTCTAAAGTGCGGATTTCTTCTGGAAATATGGGAGAAAATGTGGTAAAATAGTATCATTCCCGGAAAGCGAGGACAGGTTATGCTGAAAATTTTGATTGTAGAGGACGATGGGGAGCTGCGGCAGCTTTTTTCCCATGTGCTTATTAAAAATGGCTATACCGTAAAGGGCGTCACCAATGGACAGGAAGGTCTGGACGCTATGGACAGCAGTTATTACGACCTTATCATCTCAGATGTTATGATGCCGGTGATGGACGGATTTGAAATGGTGCGTCAGTTGCGCCAGTCCGGAAATTCCACTCCGGTGCTGATGGTTACCGCCAAGGATACCTTCGACGATATGCGCCAGGGCTTCCTTTCCGGAACGGATGATTATATGATAAAGCCGGTCAATGTGAATGAAATGGTGCTGCGGGTGGGCGCACTCCTGCGTCGGGCGCAGATGATCAACGACAGACGGCTGGTACTGGGCAGCACAGTGATGGAGTGCGATTCTTTCATGGTTGTTACGCCGGAGGAATCCTTCAGTCTGCCCCAGAAGGAATTTATGCTGCTCTATAAAATGGCATCCTACCCCGGCAGAATCTTTACCCGCCAGCAGCTTATGGACGAGATCTGGGGCTATGACAGCGAAAGCGATACCCACACGGTGGATGTCCATATCGGAAGACTTCGGGAGCGGTTCCGCAATTCTGCGGATTTTAAGATCGTCACCATGCGTGGCGTTGGATATAAGGTGGTAAAGCTATGAAAAGAGAGCCAAAGCCCCGCCGTACTATGCGGTTGATTTTTATCCTGTTTATCATTATTGAGCTTTTGATTATCGATCTAATCGCTACGGCCTTTGTTATGCTGGCGGCGGACTATGTTCCCCTTGTGCAGCAGATTCCTGAATTTGTGTGGCTGATTCTTCTCAGTATCGTATTGGGCAGCGCCCTCAGCACTTTCCTTGCGAAGTTCTTTTTTGACCCGGTGTCCAAGCTCTGTGAGGCTCTCTGTCGGGTGTCTCAAGGGGATTTTAGTGTGCAGCTGAACACCAAGCATATTTTCCCGGAGATCCGGCAGATCAATCAGGACTTTAACGCTATGACCAAAGAGCTTAGCTCCACGGAGATTCTGAAAACCGAGTTCGTTTCCAATGTCTCCCATGAGTTTAAGACACCCATCAATGCAATCGAGGGCTATGCGACCCTCTTGCAGGGAACGGATATGTCTGCCAGCCCGGAGCAGCAGGCGTACATTGAGAAGATCCTCTTTAACACCAGCCGCCTTTCCAGTCTGGTTGGGAATATTCTGCTCCTTTCCAAGGTGGATAATCAGGGAATCCAGTCCAATACTTCCACCTACCGTCTGGACGAGCAGATTCGCCAGTCCATCGTGCTGCTGGAGCCTCGGTGGATGGAAAAGGAAAACGAATTTGATGTGGATTTGGACCGCATCGAATATACTGGCAATGAAAATCTATTGATGCATGTCTGGAATAACCTCATTGAAAACGCCATCAAGTACGGCCCCCAGCAGGGTAAGATTACCATTAAGCTGGTGGAGTGGGATGATACTGTTATTTTTACCATTGATGACGAAGGCCCCGGTATCCCGGAGGAAGATCAGCAGCATATTTTTGACCGCTTCTATCAGGTGGACAGCTCCCGCAAGACCGAGGGCAATGGCTTGGGACTGGCGCTGGTCAAGCAGATTTTGAGTAAATCCGGCGGCAGTATCACCGTGGCGAATCTCCCGGAAAAAGGCACAAGATTTTCAGTCTATCTCAAAAATTAACAGAAAGGGCCGGGCAAATGCTGCCCGACCCTTTGTTTCTCAACAATTATTGATGTTTAATTGAAGAATAATTGTCAATTGAGAATTATACTATCATCAGAAAAAATACCCGGGCACAGAACGCTTTGTCTTCGCCCATAGGAGGACATTATGAAACGGTTTAATAAGAAAGATATTTTTACCATTCCCAATATGATCGGCTACCTGCGGATCTTGCTGATTCCGGTGTTTTGCTGGATTTACATTACGGCAGATTCTGAGCGGGATTATATGCTTGCTACCGGTGTGGTGCTCTTTTCCAGCTTTACAGATCTCTTTGATGGTATGATCGCTAGAAAGTTCAATCAGGTTACAGAGCTTGGAAAAGTTCTCGATCCCGTGGCGGATAAACTGACCCATGCGGCACTGGCTGTGTGCCTTGCAGTGCGGTACCCCTTCATGTGGGCGCTGATTGCACTGATGGCTGTAAAGGAAGGCTTTATGGGCATTATGGGCATCCACTTCCTCAAGCAGGATAAAATGCTGAACGGTGCAATGTGGTTTGGCAAGATCTGCACCGCTACGCTGTTTGCAGGCTTGTGTGTGCTGTTTTTCTTCTATCATATGCCGGCGGTGGCGGCTAATATTATCATCGGCGTTATGATGGTAGTGATGCTGATTACCCTTATTATGTATATTCCCGTATTTCGTAAGATGAAAGACAAAAAGTAATTGTGCGGCAGAAAAAACGATACGGCTGTGTCAGGCATAACCATTGTGGCTGTTCAGAGCCTGCACAAAGGCATCGTTTGCACCCCAAATGCAAAAAACGACGGCACACAAATGAGTACGCCCCATAAGGAAGTTTTTAAAAGGTACGGTACATTTCCGCTTTGGACTGCACCGTACCTTCTTTTATGCAATGAAATGAAAGAAATGAGAATGTCTTCTCATTTGGCCAAATCTGTCAAATTAACTTTTTGACCGCACTCTTCACAAACAAATACATAGTAATCATGCCGCACCTCGCTCCTTTTTACATAGAGCGGAGCATCCATGGAGGTATACATTTTACGCCCGTCCACGATCTCAGAGCACCTCTGCTTTTTCATTTTTCCTCCACATTTTGGGCATATCTTTCTTTTGAACAGGAAATAAAAAAGCTCTTTGAAAGTAAATTCCATTGAAAATGCCGTTGCCATTGTCACACCCCCGTTTTATTGTGCTATCCCTCAATTTACTGAATTCCGGGTCAGCGTTTCCTGATAGTTTTTACTTTTTCTTGTCAACACCTCTGAGATATCGGCACGAATGTGGATCATAGGAATTGATATCAAACTGCTCAAGGTCATCGCAAACATATAGATAAACATTGGCGTGGCAGAAGTTTAGCTCCTGTTCCAGCTCGTCCAAAAGCTCCTCGTTTGCGATGGCGGGGTCATCCACAAATATGCGCAGACAAGTATAAGTATTCTGTTCGGTCAGAAAATCTTTAATATCCTCTGCTTTTGTCAGCTTTGCAGATGGAATCTCCATGACATTGGTATAGGTGTCCAGCTTAAATTCCGGAATCTTTTCTGAAAGAATATCTGTGAAGAAGTCAGCAATCTCGGATTTCATATCCAGCATAAATGCTGTATCGGTTATTTGCCCATCATCTGAAACCCATACGGTAACAGAAGCGTTATCCGAAGTTTTTGCAATTGCAAAGAAGTTTTCTTCAAAGAAAAAAAGACCGTCAAATTTTTTATTTACCTCTTGATCTATCTCACAGCTGAGACCATACTCATTTTGTAAAAAATTGCAGATATAATCTTTTCTTTCCTGCTGGGAGAGTTTTCCAAACTGAAATTTTTCCTCCGGCGGGTTATTCCGTCCCAAGCATCCGGTGCAGCACAAAATTATTGCAAGCAGTACCGTTGCCAGTGCCGATACGATCAATCGTTTTCTCATATTTGCCTCCTTTTCAGTTGACGTTTTCCATTTTCAAGCTGACAGCAATCGCTTCCAATGTTAAAAGGAAATCAGTCCTGCATATTTCAGTGCTGCTATGATGATAAAACCCGCAGCGAAGCCTAAACCTACAAGTCCGCTAATAGCGGACATAAAATACAGCCCTTTTTTCATGATGGCTTTTGAGGGGTCATCTTCGTCGAAAAGAACGGCAACCTCCTGACCAATCTTCATGTCCGCTGAATAGCGAGTTCCGATAAGCTTATACTTTTTCCCGCAGACTGTGTATGAGATAATCGGAGAAATGACTTGCTGATTGGAACTCTCACCGAAAGAATCACGCTTCCAAATCCGTTCGATTGTGCCGGTACATTCGCGGTAGTGATTGCGCTTTTTTGTGTCACTTACAAACGAAACCGCCATTACTATAAATAGGATCCCAGACATAATCGCTAATAATGTCAAAATCAGATTTAGCATTTTATACACCTCGCATTTGAAACATATACTCAGTTTTTGCAGTATGCTTAATCACAAAAATATTACCATATAATTATGAATTTTTCTACGATTTTCCAATATTATTTCACCTATTTGCAGTCAAGACCAACGGTTTAGCCGTAGGCGACTTTTTCCTTGCAATATCCCATGAATTCGTCTATGCTATAATTTAGCGGTATGACCGCATAAGGACGAATATGATCCGGCATTGCTGCCGCTTCCATGATCTTTATATCTTTTTCTCGCATAGTGTTCTGAAAATCGAGTCGATATCTGCTGAATAATTATCTGTCGGCGGTAGTTGGGTGTAAAAACAATATGGCATATGCAAATTTTGCCGCTGATTTTCCTTCCAGAAGATTCAACAATTGTTGATAAAAGGTTGAATTTTAGTTGAAGGTGACAGGTTAAAATAAAGCTGTAAAAAGGAAAGCTATCTTTATCAGGGTTTAACTGAGGTGAACTGAAAATGAAAAAAGTGCTGATTTTAACTTGCAGTACTGGCGAAGGTCACAACAGCGCCGCACGGGCCATTGAAGCAGCGCTGAAGATGCAGGATATTTACTGCGAACTGGCCGACCCCATTTCTTTCAAGAGCGAGTGGATGAAAAATATCGTATCCGGCCTCTATAATGACACAATCCGAAAGGCTCCTGCGGTTTTTGGAGCCGTTTATAAGTTGGGAGATCTGTATGCTTCCACCAAACTGCCGTCTCCGGTGTATTGGGCCAATTCCAAGTACGCAGGAATTCTGCGGCAGTATATCGAAGAGAATCATTTCGATGCAGTCATCTGCACCCATCTATATGGTATGGAGGCTATGACCGCCATTCGTAAGGACCCCGACTTCCGAATCCCGTGTTTTGGTGTTTTGACAGACTATGTCTGCATCCCGTTTATCGCAGATGCGGACCTTACGGGAATGTTTGTACCCACGGAGGAAGTGCGGCAGGAGCTGATTCAGAAGGGAAGAGCACCGGAAAGCGTTATCCTCACGGGAATCCCAGTAAGCCGTGTTTTTCGGGACCACCCCCAAAAAGCAGAAGCCAGAAAAATGCTGGGCATTCCGGAAGATAAAAATGTGTTCCTCGTTATGACCGGCGGCGTGGGCTGTGAAAACATGGAGGGGCTTTGCAAAAGGCTTGTCAGTGCCTCAGGGGAACAGGATCTTGTAATTGTAATGACGGGCAAAAACGAAGCCCTCAAAAATATGCTGGACGAACGGTATGCCCACAGCGGAAAACTTCGTACCGTGGCCTTTACTACCGAAGTCGCAAGCTATATGGCGGCGGCGGATGTCCTGCTTTCCAAGTCCGGCGGACTTTCCAGTACCGAGGCGGCGGTGATCAACATCCCGCTGGTGCATATCCATGCGATCCCCGGGTGCGAGACATATAACGCCACCTATTTTTCCAGCCATGGTATGTCCCGTTGGGCAGAAAATGACGACGAAGCGGTGCGCTATGCGCTGGACCTGGCCTATGACAAAGAAAAGGCAGGGCGCATGGTGAGTATGCAGAGAAAATATGTGAATCCCAATGCGGCAGAACAGATCATTCAGGAGGTGGAAAAGGCATGCGATACCATGAGATAACCCAATGGCTCACCTACATCACAGTCGGATTCTTGGCAGGCAGCATTATGTTCAGCCAGTGGATCCCGGAAAAACTGCTGAAAAAAGATGTTTCCGGTTTAAGTGACGATCATAATCCCGGTGCAACCAATGTTTTTATCCACTGCGGCTGGATGTGGGGACTGCTGTGCCTGAGTCTGGATCTTATGAAGGGATATTTCCCGGTATATTTCGCAGAGCGGGCGCTGGACACGGACAGCCTTTATTTTGCGGCTGTTGTGGCGGCACCGGTGCTGGGTCATGCCATTGCGCCATTAAACCATTTCCGTGGCGGCAAGTGCATTGCAACGGCGTTTGGCTCTCTGCTGGCGTTGCTCCCGCTGACTCATATCGTGTTCCTGCTGGCAGGAATTTATATCGCATTTTCTTCGCTCCTGAAAATCAATCCCAACCGTTTGAGAAGCATTGCTGCTTTCGGACTTTTCGGACTGATCTCCGCTGTTGCTCTGGTTCACAGCAGCCAGTATTCCATTGCACTGGGGTGCATGATTATTTCGCTGGTGGTCATTATTAAGCACACCAAGGTGTTTGTGATTGACCATTATAATCCTGCGGTGTAAGCAAACAGTTTCAGCAGGGGCTTCTGCCGGAAGGCTGGAATATCATTAAAAAAGGGTGTACTGCAAAAATGCGGTACACCCATAATTTATGCTGTTTTGAGGCGCTTACTTTTCACCCACGGCGCAGACCCAGCTGCTGTTTTCCATGGCGTAAGCGCGGACAGAGGAGAAGCCTGCCTGACGCAGGAGGTTTTCCAGATCTTCCGTGCTGTAAAAGGTCATGCCCAGCGCTTCAGCCAGAGATTCATTGCCTTCCAAGGCAGAATCCTCGTTGCAGATCAGAAAACGACCGCCTTCTTTCAGCGTGTCACAGATATTGCGGAAGCACTTTTCAATGTTGGGCCAGTAGTAGATGGTCTCAAAAGCGGTGACCACATCAAAACTGCCGTGTTCATAGGGGAGTGCATCGGCAGAGCCGATGGAGAGGGATACGGTGCCGTTTTCGATGCCGCATTTGTTAAGCTCGCTGCATTTTTTGTAGCTGGCTTCGGAATAGTCGATGCCGTAGACTTTCGCTTCCGGTGCCAGCTGGGTGAGGTTCAGAATGTTCTGACCGCCGCCGTAACCGATATCCAGAATTGCAGTGGCTCCTGCAAGGGAAATATGCTCCAGCGCCCAGCTATGAAGGCTCTGGTGGTGCGCATTCATGCGCTCCAGCATGGCGTTGCCGTATTCATTATCAAGGGGTTTCCTTGCATTCATAGTAACAGGATCGATCATAGATAGACCTTCTTTCGGAAAAATAAACGGAAAGGATTTCCAATCGGTAATATACTAACAAGTTTCCCGAAAACTGTCAAGGCTATACCTTTATCCCAGCAAAACACCCGCTGCCAGTCCGACAGCGCCGCAGAGCGTCATTACTAAAATCGGGTTCCATTTGAATTTTCGCAGCACAAAAAATGCGGCGGCAAAAAGACAGATGCCGATTATATCCACATTTGCAAGTACCATTTCGCCTCCGGAAAAAATCACCTTCAAAAGGATGCTGATGCCAGCAGAGGCAATCAACGCCACCACCGCAGGACGGAGGCTGCCGAGGACACTTTGCAGGGTGGAGAGATTTTTATATTTCGTGTAGATATACGACAACAAGGATACGATGAAGAGGGACGGCAGGATGCAGCCCAGGGTTGCCACCACAGCGCCGCCCAGTCCTGCAATGCGGATGCCCACAAAGGTGGCGGAATTAACGGCAATGGGGCCCGGGGTCATTTCCGCAATGGTAATGAGATCGATAAATTCATTCATGGTGAGCCATGCGTTCTGCTCCACTACCTGTGCCTGAATGAGAGGCATGGCAGCATAGCCGCCGCCGATGGAGAACAGACCGATTTGAATAAAACTCAAAAACAGTTTCAGGTAGATCATTTTTTCGTGGCCTCCTTCTTTTTCTCATACATGGCGAGGATCAGTCCTGCGAGGGCTGCAAACAGGATAATGTAGATTACATTGACTCCGAAGAAGAAGGTGGCAACGAAGGCGATGACCATGATTGCCATGTGAACTACGGATTTCGCTTTCACCACATTGCTGCCAAGGCTGCATACCACATCCAAAATGACGGCGGCAACGCCCGCCTGCATTCCTTTGAGGGTAAGGGCCACATAGCGGTTGGTGGCAAAAGCAGCATAGAAAAAGGAAATCACGGAGAGAATAATCATGGGTGGAAGAATGGTGCCGATAACGGCAACCACCATGCCGAGGAATCCTGCCACATGCCAGCCAACCAGAATGGCGGCATTGACAGCGATGGCACCGGGGGAGGACTGTGCCAGAGCGGTCATGTCCAGCATTTCCTGTTCGTCAATCCAGTGAAACTCATCCACAAATTTACGCTTCATAAAAGTGATGATGACGAAACCACCGCCGAAGGTAAAGGTGCTGATGTAGAGCATCGTGAAAAACAGCTTTACAAGTGTTTTGCCTTTTGAGGTTTTTTCTTTCATTTCCCAAACTCCTTTCCAAACTGATACCATTATAATACTTGCAAGATAATAAGTAAAATGATATATTATTATAAGAACTATGCATAAAACGCATAATAGGGGGAGACCATGACTTTACGGCATTTGAAAACATTTGTGACGGTCTGTCAGATGGAAAATATCACCAAGGCGGCAAAGGCGTTGAATTTGACCCAGCCTGCCGTGACTCGCACCATTCAGGAAATTGAAAAATACTACGGCGTGTGCCTCTTCGAGCGAATCAACCGCAGGCTGCATATCACCGAGGCGGGGAAAGTATTTTATACATATGCTCTTCATATCATCGATTCCTTTGACCAGATGGAAATGGGACTGCGCAGCTGGGATGAGCAGGGGGTGATCCGGGTGGGAGCCACCATTACTCTTGGAAATTCACTCCTGCCCCAGACTTTAAAGCATTTCCGGCAGGAGCATCCCGGTGTGCAGATCCAAGCCACGATTTCTAACGGCAGATGGCTTCAGCAGGCACTTTTGGATAATCAGCTGGATATTGCTCTGATCGAGGGCGATATTCAAAATGATGATCTGTGTCGTGAGCGGATTGCCCAAGATAAGCTGGTGCTGATTTTGCCACCGGAGGATCCGAGGAAAGACTGGGAGCATCTTTATGTCAAGGATTTGGCAGATGGGCCGTTCCTTTTGCGGGAAGAGGGGAGCATGGGAAGATCACTGATTGACCGTGTGTTTACCGCACGCAAGATTCCGGTTCATCCGCTGCTGGAAAGTGTCAGCACTCAGGCAATTGTCCGTGCCGTCCATGAAGGTTTGGGAATTTCCTTTCTGCCGGAGCACTTGGTGGAGGAGAATATTGCATCCGGCTTTGTGGCGACAAAGACCATTGAGGATCAGTCCTTTGAGCGGGAAAACTACATTGTCTGGCACCGCCAGAAATTCCTGACGGGTTCGGCGAAGGCCTTGATAGAACTGGCACGGGCTGAAAGCTATGCGGACGAAGCCCCCAAAATGGAATAAAGAGAAAAGGGCGTGCTGCAATTTTTGCAGCACGCCCAAAGTTATAGTCACTTACTGTTTTGCGGCAGTCTGATTAGAGAGCGCTTCCTTCTCCGGATTGAATTTCCGCATAAAGAGAGTAAAAAGAAATACGAGAATTACACCCTTAAAGACAGAGGAAAGACTGATGCTAACCCAGACACCGTTGAGCCCCAGAGCGGTTTTGCCCAGCAGGATTGCCATGGGAATTCGCATGGCGGTAAAAATAATGCTGACAACGGAGGGGGGCAGGGTTTTGCCATAGGCGGAGAAGGCTCCGGCGGTGAGAATTTCGATACACATAAAGAACTGAGAGGCACCCAAAATCCGCAGATAGTCGATACCCAGAGGAATCACATCCGCTTCATTGATGAAAATGCGGAAGATGGGGGCAGGGAAGATCATCAGTACAGCGGTGGTAATCAGCCCCCAGCCTGCCATGACCTTGAGAGCGGTGGAATATCCGGCTCGGGAGCGATTATACTGCTGCGCACCGTAATTCTGGGCAATGAAGGAATTGGTGGCAGCAGCAAAGCCTTCAGCTGCCATGTAGGAAATAGCTTCCACCTGAATACCAACCTTCTGCACGGCAATGGCGGCTTCGCCCCATGCGGCAATGATTCTGCCGATGGTCATGGAAATGCCGTTGAACATGACAGACTGAACCGTGGCGGGCATGCCGATACGGGTGATGGATGCAATATAGTTTTTATCCGGCATACGGCGGAAATCCATTTTCGAGAAGATTTTGGGCTCGGTTTTGAGATACCGAATGTACAGCAGGAAAACAATAAACTGGGCAAAAACCGTTGCCACGGCGGCACCCATAACGCCCATGGCCGGGAAAAATCCAATACCGAAAATCAGCAGGGGATCGAGAATCAGATTGGTTACCAGCCCGACGGCACTGATTTTGAAGGGGGTCTTACTGTTGCCTGTGGCGGTGATGACAGCAGTGCAGATGGGGTTGATGATATTGAAAATAATGAAAAAGCCCATGATCAGCAGATAGGTTTCCGCCTCGTGGATGACCTGCTCATTGGTAAAACGGAAAAAGCCGATGAAAGGCCTGCGCAGGACGCAGACGATGACACCGTAAATAACCGACAGAATTACGCCGAGCTGTAAAGCGTTTCTGGCATAGCGGGCCGCATCTTCCTGCCGCCCGGCGCCGCAGCAATGGGCGACATTGACCTGACCGCCCACCCGCAGGAAAGCACTGATACCACTGGAGAGATTCACAAACATACCTGCTGCACCGACAGCGGCAACGGAATTGCTGCCCACTCGGCCAATCCAGATCATGTCCGTCATGTTGTATGCCATTTGCAGCAGAGAGGTTGCCATAATCGGCAGTGCCATGGCAAGAATGGCTTTCAGAATATTGCCTTTTAAAAGATCTGTTTTTGTGTCCGTCATAGAATTGCCTCAACGCTTTCATCTGTTGTAAGAATGTAATGTACAGTATACTACATTATATACTTTAATTTCATATTTTTCAACAGATACCGGCGAAGTTACCCGCTGATTCAGCTGTGCGGTAATTATTTTGCAGAAAAATCAATCCGCCTTGATCGGCTGAGTGAAGCTTTTTATTATAGAAAAATGAGGTGAAAAAAGTATGAATGGGCGATATTTGGCACCTGATGACAGCGGAGAGCCTTTCGCAAATTCAACAAAAAACAATGTCGAAACATGTATACTATCACACATTGATTTTACTGAGATACTCCAATATAATGTCAGAATAGAGGACTCTGTGTCTTGGAGCCTCGAAAACATCTTATTAGGAGGAAACACGCATGAAACTCAAAAAAAGCATTGCAGTAATATTGCTGCTTTGCCTGGTTCTCTCGATTCTGCCGCTCGGTGCATTTGCAGCAGAAACAAAGAGCGCCGCTAACGACGGATTCATGAAAATTGCTTTCTTGGATTGCGGTCGTAAATATTTTACGCCTGACTGGATCATTGCAATGATCAAGGAAGCCAAAGCTGACGGTTATACCCATGTTCAGCTGGGCCTTGGCAATGATGGTCTGCGCTTCCTGCTGGACGATATGTCTCTGGAAGTTGAAGGCACAACCTACTCCAGCGAGCAGGTAGCCGCAGGTGTCAATGCTGGTAATAAGAAGTATCACGACTTCGGTGAGGTAAATGAACTCACTCAGGCAGACATGGATCGGATCCTGGATGCTGCCAAGGAGACCGGCATCGAAATCATTCCCCTGATCAATACCCCCGGTCACATGGATGCTATTCTGCATGCCATGAAGAGCGTGGGCATCAATGCCTCCTATAAGGGCTCCGTCCGTACCGTGGATGTGACCAATGCTCAGGGCGTTGCATTTACCAAGGCTCTGGTTGAGAAGTATGTAAAGTACTTTAGCGCTAAGGGCTGCAAGTACTTCAACATCGGCGCTGACGAGTACGCAAATGACCGCTTCCAGTTTGGCGGTATGGGCTTCGGCGCTCTGGAGCAGTTTGGCCAGTATGGCGATTTCGTAAAGTATCTGAATGATATGATCGCTATGGTCAAGGCTTCCAACATGACTCCTATGGCCTTTAACGACGGTGTTTACTACAACAGAAACACTCAGTTCCCCATCGATAAGGATCTGGTTGTTTGCTACTGGTCTTCTGGTTGGAACGGCTACAATCTTGCTCCTGCATCCTTCCTGGCAGAGCAGGGCTTCAAGATGGTCAATACCAACGGCGACTTCTACTATGTGCTGGGCAAAGAGGATAATTTCGATTATGACTTTAGCTATGCAGCAAGATTTAAGAGAACTGGTTTCTCCGGAAGCGAAGTAGCTAATCCCGCAGGTGCTATGTTCTGCATCTGGTGCGACTATCCCAGTGCTGAATCTGAGAAGGAACTTGCCAAGAAGATTCGTCTTCCTCTGCGTGCCATGGGCGATGCCATGAACGAAAAGTACAATGAAGGCATGGATCAGGC
>RCNI01000154.1_pt1 | contig 43849 bp, 33 predicted proteins | sample 2041151 | NCBI WGS metagenome assembly RCNI01 (sample SAMN09708214, study PRJNA481090) | feces metagenome | isolation source: feces | place: Antarctica: Albino Rookery
CTTTTGGAACACAGAAAAGAGCATTATGGCTTGAAAAAGGTCATGGCGAGAATCAAATCTACGGAGAAACTTCTGATTTTCTTCGGAAACCACACTGTAAATGCTGTACTTCTCAGCCAGAGACTATCATGATACCCATGTGGGGATATGGGCCGGCAATGTGCCCGAATGGCTCACCTTTCTTTATGCTTGTGCTAAAATCGAGGCAGTAGCTGTTACGATGAATACAAACTATAAGCAGGCGGAACTGGAGTATTTGTACCAAAATTCAGATATGCATACGTTGTGTATCGTGGATACGGAGAAAGACAATAATTTTGTTGACATGACTTATAAGATGCTGCCCGAACTGCGTACTTCAGAGAAGGGATACTTGAAGAGCAAGCGTTTCCCATGTATGAAGAACGTGATTTATATCGGTCAGGAAAAGCATCGTGGTATGTATAATACGGCAGAGATATTGCTTTTGGGAAGCAATGTGGACGATACGGATTTTCTGGATGCCAAGAAGAGGGTGAATTGTCACGACATGGTGAATATGCAGTACACATCGGGAACTACGGGATTCCCGAAGGGAGTGATGCTTACTCATTATAATATAACCAACAACGGGTTTCTTACCGGAGAACACATGAAGTTTACTTCAGAAGACAAGTTGTGTGTCTGTGTTCCTCTGTTTCATTGCTTTGGAATTGTATTGGCTACGATGAACTGTTTGACACACGGATGTACGCAGGTGATGATGGAGCGTTTCGACCCTCTGTTGGTATTGGCATCGGTTCATAAGGAGCGCTGCACGGCACTTTATGGAGTGCCTACCATGTTTATAGCCGAACTGCATCATCCGATGTTTGATATGTTTGACATGTCTAGTTTGCGTACGGGCATCATGGCTGGAGCTCTTTGTCCGGTGGAGCTGATGAAGCAGGTGGAGGAGAAGATGTTTATGAAGGTGACCAGTGTATATGGTCTTACAGAAGCGTCGCCAGGCATGACACATACTCGCTTGGATGACCCGGAAGAAGTGCGTTATACTACCGTAGGACGTGATTTCGAATTTACTGAAGTAAGGGTGATTGATCCCGAAACCGGAGAGGAATGTCCGGCAGGCGTGCAAGGAGAAATGTGTAACCGTGGGTATAACACTATGAAAGGGTACTATAAGAACCCGGAAGCTACTGCCGAAGTGATTGATGCAGATGGTTTCCTTCATTCGGGCGATTTGGGTGTCAAAGATGAGCAAGGCAACTATCGTATCACCGGACGCATCAAGGACATGATTATTCGTGGAGGAGAGAATATCTATCCACGGGAGATTGAGGAGTTCTTGTATCAGATGCCGGGTATCAAGGATGTGCAGGTGGCTGGTATTCCATCAAAGAAGTATGGAGAGGCGGTGGGGGCTTTCATCGTGTTGCACGAAGGTGTTTGCATGAGTGATTTTGATGTGCGTGACTTTTGTCAGGGAAAGATTGCCCGCTATAAGATTCCTAAATACATTTTCTTTGTCAAGGAGTTCCCGATGACGGGTAGCGGAAAGATTCAGAAGTTCAAACTTAAGGATTTGGGAGTGGAACTTTGTCGTCAGAATGGAATAGAAATTATATAAAAACGGTTGGCGGAGTTTAATTGGCATAAATTGAACTCCGCCGGTGGGCAACAACTTATAACTATTCAGATGCGGTGTCGCAAAAGTTAGTTTGTCCGTGGAAATACCATATTTTGTGGCAGCGGAAAATTGAGTTATCGTCAGCGTTTAATAAAACAGTGATATTATGAATTTAGCACATCTTTTGGGAGTGTCACTCTGTGTAGTGGGAGTATCTGTATGTTTGGATGCTTCGGCACAGGTCGACTTGGTAAAAAACGGGAAAACAACATCGCAAATTGTCTTGCAGGACAATTCTAAAGAGAGTAGGGTTGCTGCTGATATCTTGCAGCAGTTCATCGGAAAGATTTCGGACGTGTCACTTCCTGTTACTGAGGGAAAAAAGGTTCGTAAGGGGGATATCCTGATTGGGGGAGAAGCTCCTGAAGGAGTTACTGAAGACGGTTTCCACTTGTCTACTGCAGATGGAATATTGAAGGTTTCGGGAGAAGACAATGGAGTGGTCTATGGAGTAGTTTCGTTGCTGGAGGACTATTGTGGAGTTGATTACTGGGGGGAGAAAGAGTATTCGGTTAAACGTGCATTCAATTTGTCTTTGCCTTTAATTGAAAAGACCGACAACCCGGCTTTCCGCTATCGTCAGACTCAATGTTATGCAATGCGCAGCGATACGTTATATAAATGGTGGAACAGGCTGGAAGAGCCCAAGGAGGCTTTTGCTGCAGGATATTGGGTGCATACTTTCGACAAGCTGCTCCCTTCTGCGGTATATGGCGAGAAGCATCCTGAATATTATTCTTACTTCAAAGGCAAACGTCATCCGGGAAAAGCCAGCCAGTGGTGTTTGACTAATCCTGAAGTCTTTGAGATTGTTTCCCAGCGTATAGATTCTATCTTTAAGGCGAACCCCGACCAGAAGTTGATTTGCGTGAGTCAGAATGACGGGAACTATACCAACTGCACTTGTCCGGAGTGTAAGAAGATAGATGAGGAAGAAGGGGCACTCTCTGGTTCTGTTATCCATTTTCTGAATAAGTTGGCCGACCGTTTTCCCGACAAGGAGTTTGCTACATTGGCTTACCTTTATACCATGAATCCTCCTAAAAAGGTGAAGCCTCGCCCCAATGTGGTGGTGATGCTTTGTGATATTGACTGCGAACGTGAAGTGTCGTTGGTGGAGAATGCCAGCGGGCAGTATTTCATGAAAGCATTGAAAGGGTGGGCTGATATTACCGACAATATTTTTGTGTGGGACTATGGAATCAACTTTGATGGTATGATGTCGCCTTTCCCAAACTTTCATATCTTGAAAGATAATATCAAGTTATTCCGCGACCATCATGTCAAGATGCACTTCTCGCAGATAGGTGGCAGCTATGGCGGTGACTTCCCCGAGCTGAGAGCATATCTTGTATCCAAACTGATGTGGAATCCGGATGCAGATGTAGATGCCTTGATGAAACATTTTCTCAACGGTTACTACGGTGCTGCCGGTTCTTATATCTATCAATATATCAAGGTGATGGAAGGAGCTTTGCTGGGTAGTGATCATCGTTTGTGGATTTATGATTCTCCTGTATCTCATAAACAAGGAATGCTTCGTCCACAGTTGATGCGTCGTTATACTCAGTTGTTTGACGCTGCGGAAAAATCGGTGGCCAGTGATACCTTGTTGCTGGAGCGGGTAAGACGGGCACGCCTGCCTCTGTTGTACTCCGAACTGGAAATATTGCGTACCGAATCGAAGAAAGATTTTAAGGAAGTGGCACGTAAGTTGGATTGTTTTGAGCAGGAAGCGAAGCATTTTCATAATCCTGTATTGAATGAACGTCAGAATTATTCGCTGGACTATTGTAAATTATATCGTGAACGTTATATGCCTAGAGAGGTAAGCAACCTGGCTCTTGGCGCTAAGGTAAACTATCTGATAGAACCTACCGGAAGATATGCCGAAACAGGCAAGACAGCTTTGACCGACGGACTTTTCGGTGGCTCCAGTTTTGTGGAAAGCTGGGTAGGCTGGGAAGGAAAGGATGGAAGTTTTGTGGTCGATTTGGGAGAAGAGAAAGATATTCATCAAGTGTCTGCCGATTTCCTTCATCAGATAGGGCAATGGATTTTGTTTCCGCTAAGTGTTTCTTACAGTTATTCCACCGATGGGCTGAATTATCAGCATTGGGAGACCATTGATATGCCTGAAGAGCGTGCCATACAGGTGCTTTTCCGTGAGGTGAAGGCTAAGTCGGATGTGCCGTTGAAGGCTCGCTATATCAAGGTGGATATAACGGGTACTAAAGTTTGTCCTCATTGGCATTATGGAGTAGGACATCCGTCTTGGTTCTTTGTAGATGAAATTACGGTAGAATGAGTTGATGTAACAGAAGAACAAGCATCATCAAAAAAGGTTCTTGTCGCAGGTAAGTTGCGGCAAGAACCTTTTTTATGATGATATTTGTAAGCGATAGTCAGTCATCTTAATAGATACCTGAATTGTATTGTGTGAGTTCCTGATTGTCGTAATGCCCACTGATAAGTTTTTCGTTTTCAGGGTTCAGTTCGATGGCTTTTTTCATGTCCTCCAGTGATTTCTCTTTCTCTCCTTTTGCCAGATAGACTTTACCTCTGGCTTGATAGAGGGCGGCCTGCTGTGGCATCAGTTCTACAGCCTCTGTGAGTAGTGCTTCAGCTTGGTCTGTTTGTTTCTGCTCCAATAAGACTTCCCCTTTCAGCAGATAAGCTTTTTCGTTGAATGGGTTAACCTCCATTACCAGGTCCAGGCAAGAGTATGCTTCTTTCAGCTGGCCGGTTGCAATCATGATTTTAGCTTTCAAGAGCAAGGCGTCTTCTTCATTATCAGAGATAGACAATACCTTTTCTATATCTTCCAGCGCATCTTTAGCTTGTCGCATGTTCCATAAGACCTCCGCTCTTATCAGATAGGCCTCCCAATAGTCTTCTTTTTTTACTGTTGCTTTAGTGAGCATCACGATGGCTTGCAGTTCATTGTGTAAAGCGTGTGCTGCTTTTCCTGCCAGGTAGTAGGCCGGAGCATACGCTTCATTCTTTTTGATGGCTTGTTGGCAGGCATCTTGCATCGCATTGAAATCATGGAGTGAATTGCAAATAGAAGCCAGCATCAGTAGAACTTCAATATTGTCGGGAGTGAGAGCAGAAAGTCTTTGGAGTTGAAGGCGGGCTTTGTCCAGTTCTCCACTTTCGGTATAACTGCTGGCCAACAGTTGCATGACTTCCGGTTCTTCCTTGATTTCCAGTGCTTGCTCGAAGCATTTGATGGCATAAGGTAGCTGACGGATATTGCGTGCCCGCATACCATCGTATTTCAAAATTTCAAAATTTTTCTTTTCCTGTTTGTCTTGTTGATTTTCGGTTGTTTTGTTTCCGCCGAATAAAGATGATAATAAACCCATGATATAATTAAACTATAAACAGTTAACACAATGCAAAGATATTAGAAAAAGCGTTTTAAAACGTATTTGCTAAAAAGAAATTTGTATGTTTGCGCAAGAAATAAAAAACATAGAACGATTAAGACAAATAGAAAGATGAAAAAAGTTTTTACTTTACTGGCTGCTTTATTGATAGGTAATAGCATTAAAGCGCAATACTTTTGTACAGAGAATCAGACAGAGTTGCAGTATGTGAATTATGATGAGGCTGGGCAGAGTACTTCTAGCGAAACGATGACCGTACTGAACGGAAAGACTGATGGCAATGGCTCAAGAGCTCAGTATTTGACCAAGATTGTAACAAACAAGGCTAAGAACAATACTTCATATACGTTGTATAATTGGAGTTATGATGGTGAACAGACTGTCTGTCAGGAGGATTTGATTTATGGTCCGTATATCAAGTCGGATTCAGACCCTTCTAAATACAGCTTGCAGGTTCGTAAAGATTTTGCAGCAGACTTGAAGTATAAAGGAGACAATACCTTTATGATAGGAGATGAAGCCCAAGCAGGTGAGTCAATGCCTAATCGTTCTTTTTCTTTGATTACCAGTATGCTGAAGCACGATGTACAGATTTCGGGTGCTTCTTATATGGGATATGAAAAAGTGAGCACTACTGCCGGAAAATTTGATTGTATCAAGATTTCTTATTTGCAGCGTACCAAGATTTTGCTGAAATCGGAAACTCTTCGCATTACTGAATGGTATGCCAAAGGGGTAGGGCTAGTAAAGTCTGAAGTTTATGATATGAAAGGTGAGCCGCACAGCAAGAAGCTGCTGGTGAAAATCATCCGATAAAGAGATAGAGTGAAAACAGGTCTTCCACCTCATTTCCGCAATGGGTGAAAGACCTGTTTTTTTATAGAGTATGGTAAGCGTCTTCAAGTTGTTTGAGTGCTTTGTCCAAGATACTGCGAGGGCAGGCAATGTTCATACGCATAAATCCGATACCTTCTTGGCCAAATGTTTCTCCATCATTGAGAGCCAATCCGGCTTTGTCGGCAAAGAAGCTGTTGAGTTCCCTTTGGTTGAGGCCAAGTGCACGGCAGTCCAGCCAGATAAGGAAAGAGGCGTTAGGGGTAATCGGTTTGATTTTAGGCATTGCAGTACGGAAGCGTTCTAGGGTATGCTCTATGTTTGCCTTTACATAGGCCAGGCACTCGTCCAGCCATTTATCTCCATGGGTATAGGCTGCTTCTACAGCAGGATAGGCAAAAACATGGCCGGCTCCCAATTCCGAACTTTCTATATAGTCAACTAATACTTTTCTGATGTCTTCATTGAATGTGATGGCATGAGAAGCAGCCACTCCCGGCATATTGAAAGTCTTGCTTGGAGCCATAAAAGTTATCGAATTGTATTTGGCCTTGTCGGAAACTGTGGCGAAAGGAAGATGCTGGTGAGGAGGAAGGGTCAGGTCGGCATGTATTTCGTCCGACAAGACCAATACATTATTTTCTGCACACAAGTTGGCTACTCGTTCAAGCTCTTCTTTGCTCCATACTATTCCACCCGGATTGTGGGGATTGCACAGAATCAGCATCTTGGCATCTTTCAGCTTTTCTTCCATGCATATGAAATTCATGCTATAGCTGCCGTTTTCTAAAACAAGCGGACAAGTGACCAGTGTACGTCCGTTGCGGGTGACTAACCATGAGAAAGGAGGATATACCGGTGTCATAATCATGATTTTGTCTCCCGGCTGAGTAAAAGCATGAATTGCTATTCCCAGTCCGGCTACGATGCCCGGGACATACGTCAGTTGCTCTTTGGTAACCTCCATGTGGTGGTGTGTTTTAATCCAGCGGATGATGCTGTTGAAATAGCTGTCCGGCTTAGCGGTATATCCCAAGATAGGGTGTTCACATCTTTGTTTTACGGCATTCAAGATAAAGTTGGGAGTTGCAAAATCCATATCTGCTACCCACATAGGTATCAGATCAGTGCGTCCCCATATCTTTTTCATTTCTTCAATCTTGACGGCACTGCTTTGTGTGCGGTCTATTACTTCGTCAAAATTATAATTCATTTGTCTATTTGTTAAAAATATATTGGTTCAATAATCAATTTGTTCTTTTATAAAGCGAATGGCAAGAATATCGTAGATGTATTTGTCTTTTGTGCAGGAATACCCTTGTTCATCCGTACAAATGTAGGTGAAATCTCCTTTTTTTAGAAATATCTGCAAAAAAAAGTTCGTTAAATTCTTGTTTTATCAAGAAATATATTACTTTTGCTCCCGTTGAACTAACAAAATAATAGAATGATACATACATTTGCAACATATTACTTCTTCTTCTTTTATTACTTTTACTTTAGCAATGAAGTGAAGCGGGAGTTTGCATCTGTATGATAAAGAAAAACATAAAACATGATATTTAAAATCCCGCTTCAAGGTTGAGGCGGGATTTTTTATTTTAAGGAAACAGAACCATGAAAAGAATAGCCATACAGGGAGTACCTGGATCATATCACGATATTGCAGCGCATCGTTATTTTAAGGATGAAGAGATAGAGTTGATTTGTTGCAATACTTTTGAGGAGGTTTTTGAGCAGATGAAGAATGACAGCAATGTAATAGGGCTCATTGCCATTGAGAACACCATTGCAGGCAGCTTGATTCATAATTACGAACTGCTTCGCGACAGCGGCGCGGTGATTGTGGGGGAGCATAAGCTGCGTATCAGTCATAGCATTATGTGTCTGCCCGAAGATAATTGGGAAGACTTGGTGGAAGTCAATTCTCATCCGGTGGCATTGGCTCAGTGCAGAGAGTTTCTGCAGCGTCATCCCTCGCTCAAGGTTGTTGAGGCTGAAGATACCGCAGGCAGTGCGCAGCTAATCAGCCGTGAAAAGTTGAGAGGACATGCCGCTATCTGCTCCAAATATGCTGCCGAACTGTATGGAATGAAAGTCTTGCAGGAAGGTATTGAAACAAACAAGCATAACTTCACCCGCTTTCTGGTGGTGTCAGACCCGTGGAAAGTGGACGATTTAAGAAACTACACCCGTATCAACAAGGCAAATATCGTTTTCTCGCTGCCTCATTGCGAAGGAAGCCTTTCGAAAGTTCTTTCCATCTTTTCTTTTTATAATATCAATCTCACCAAGATTCAGTCATTGCCTATTATCGGGCGTGAATGGGAGTATCTGTTTTATGTGGATGTGATTTTTAACGACTATCTGAGATATAAACAATCAATTGATGCGGTATCACCGTTGACCAAAGCACTTAAAATACTAGGAGAATATGCAGAAGGAGAATCTACTTTATAAAATACAGCCTGCCGACCGTTTGTCGGAGGTGAAAGAATATTATTTCAGCCGTAAACTGAAGGAAGTGGCACGCATGAATGCCGAAGGAAAAGATGTCATCAGCTTGGGAATAGGTAGTCCTGATATGCCGCCTTCGGAAGAAACCGTGCGTGTGTTGTGCGAGAATGCCCGTCGTGCCGATGCACATGGCTATCAGCCTACTGTGGGTATTCCGGAATTGAGGAATGCGATGGCTGACTGGTATCGCCGTTGGTATGGAGTGGATTTGGACCCTGCTACTGAAATCCAGCCTTTGATCGGCTCTAAGGAAGGAATCCTTCACGTGACACTTGCCTTGGTGAATCCGGGCGACCAGGTGCTGGTACCTAATCCGGGTTATCCTACTTATACTTCACTCAACAAGATTTTGGGCACTGAAATAGTAAACTACAATCTTCGTGAGGACTTGAACTGGCAGCCGGATTTTGAGGAACTGGAGCAGATGGATTTGAGCCGTGTGAAAGTAATGTGGACCAATTATCCTAATATGCCTACCGGAGCCAATGCTACAATGGAACTGTATGAAAAGCTAGTTGATTTTGCCCGTCGTCATAATATCGTGGTGGTGAATGATAATCCTTATAGCTTTATCTTGAATCGCAAGCCGTTGAGTATATTGAATGTGCCGGGAGCCAAAGAGTGCTGCATCGAATTCAACTCCATGAGTAAAAGTCATAATATGCCCGGGTGGCGTGTAGGGATGTTGGCTACCAATGCCACTTTTGTACAGTGGATTTTGAAAGTGAAGAGCAATATCGACTCTGGAACATTCCGCCCTTTGCAGTTGGCAGCAGCTCAGGCTTATCAGAATTCTCCTGAATGGCATGAAGAAGCCAATATTAATGTATATAACCGCCGACGCAAATTGGCGGAAGAAATCATGCAGACCTTGGGATGTACCTTTAATGAGGAGCAGGTGGGAATGTTTCTTTGGGGAAGAATCCCGGATGACTATGCCGATGTGGAAGAACTGACTGAAAAGGTTTTGCATCAGGCAAGGGTGTTTATTACTCCGGGCTTTATTTTCGGAACCAACGGAAAACGATATATTCGTATCTCGCTCTGTGCAAAGGAGGATAAACTGGCAGAGGCTTTACAACGCATCAAGGCGTGCTTTGAATGAGATAAAATAAAACAGGAGTATAAAATAGATAAAAAAATAGATATATGGAACTAGATTTGTTGCCTATCGAACTGGAAGGCGTTTCTACAGAACGTCCTTTGATTATTGCCGGCCCTTGTAGTGCCGAAACAGAAGAACAAGTGATGAACACTGCCAAGATGTTGGCTAATAAAGGGGTAAAGATATTCCGTGCCGGAATATGGAAGCCACGTACTAAACCGGGAGGTTTTGAAGGTGTAGGAGTAGATGGCTTGGCATGGCTCAAACGTGTGAAACAGGAAACCGGCATGTATGTATCTACCGAAGTGGCTACTGCCAAGCATGTATATGAATCTTTGAAAGCGGGCATTGATGTACTGTGGATTGGCGCCCGTACTACTGCCAACCCATTTGCCGTGCAGGAGATAGCTGATGCCTTGAAGGGAGTGGATATCCCGGTGTATGTGAAGAATCCGGTAAATCCCGATTTGGAACTTTGGATTGGGGCCATGGAGCGTATCAACAATGCCGGGTTGAAGCGTTTGGGAGCCATTCACCGAGGGTTCTCTTCTTACGACAAGAAAATCTACCGCAACTTGCCTCAGTGGCATATCCCTATCGAGCTGCGCCGCCGTATTCCTAATTTGCCTATCTTGTGCGACCCTAGTCATATTGGAGGTAAGCGTGAACTTATTGCACCGCTTTGTCAGCAGGCAATGGACTTGGGTTTTGACGGACTCATCGTGGAATCTCACTGCACTCCAGACTGTGCATGGAGTGATGCCTCACAGCAAGTTACTCCGGATGTGTTGAATTATATCCTCAATTTGCTGGTAATCCGTAAAGAACATCAGACTACCGAAAACCTGAACGAACTGAGAAGCCAGATTGATGAATGTGACAATGAACTGATGGACATTTTGGCCAAGCGTATGAGAGTATGCCGTGAAATTGGTACTTTCAAGAAAGAGCATAACATGACCATTCTCCAAACCGGACGTTACAATGAGATATTGGACAAGCGAGGTGTACAGGGGGCTTTGTGTGGCATGGATGCTGATTTTGTGAAGAATGTATTCGAGGCTATCCACGAGGAAAGTGTACGCCAGCAGATGGAAATCATTAACAAGTAAGGTTTTTTGGTGAAATGAGAATATTGATTTTAGGAGCCGGTAAGATGGGTTCCTTTTTTACAGATGTGTTGAGTTTTGAACATGAAGTAGCTGTGTTTGATGTAAATGCCAAAAGCTTGCGCTTCATGTACAACTGTCTTCGTTTTACTTCATTGGATGAAATTGCAGAGTTTGCTCCCGAATTGGTTATCAATGCTGTTACGGTGAAATATACACTTGATGCTTTTCGTCAGGTCCTTCCTTTCTTGCCTTCCGAATGTATCATCAGTGATATCGCTTCGGTAAAGACTGGATTGAAGGAGTTTTATGAGGCAAGTGCTTTCCGTTACGTCTCCACTCATCCGATGTTTGGTCCTACTTTTGCCAATCTGGACCAGTTGACTACCGAGAATGCCATCATTATCAGTGAGGGTGACCACTTGGGAAAGATCTTCTTTAAAGACCTTTATCAGCGTTTGGGACTTCATATCTTTGAATACACATTCGAGGGGCACGATGAAACTGTAGCCTATTCATTGTCTATCCCGTTTGTTTCTACTTTTGCTTTTGCAGCGGTAATGAAGCATCAGGATGCTCCGGGCACCACTTTCAAGCGTCACATGGCTATTGCCCGTGGAGTGCTTAATGAGGATGACTATCTGTTGCAGGAAATCTTGTTTAACCCGCGTACTCCGGCCCAAGTGGAAGGTATCCGTACCGAACTGAATGAGCTGCTTGACATTATCCAACATAAAGATGCTGTTCGGATGAAGTCTTTTCTTGAGAAGATTCGACAACATATTAGATAAAAGAGAACTGTATGTGTAGGTAAAAAAATAAAAGGATTACTTTATAAAAGCAGTCCTTTTATTTTTTTATGGAGAATGAGCTATTGTTTATTTTACAATAGCATTAGCTGTATATTCTATTTTCTTACCCCATACATCAGTAACAATGACTTTAACTTTGCAAGTTACCGGAGTTACGATGACAGTTCCTTTGTCCTTTCTGAATACTACATAAGTACCATTTTCTGCATCTCTCTTGGTAGCTAAGTATTTTTGTCCTTCAGCTATCGTTACTTCAACTTTTGCTACTCTATTATCTTTAAGGGCATCATATTTTTCGCCTTTGACATCGAAATAAGTAAAGTCGCTAACTTTAACCTTAGCATCGTCCTTGCTGTTTACCTGATAGTCTTCTTTCTTAGGCTCAATCTTTCCATCGAAGATTTGAGAACGAATTTCGAGGTTGAATTTATAAGTAGCTGAAGTCCTGTTTGGTAGAAGTAGATTTGCCATCATAAATGATATCCAAAGCATCAGCTTCTGCGAAGGCAACTTTGACGGTTTTCTTCTTGGCATCATCTGTAACAGTCCATTCAAAGTTTTCAGCTAAAGCGACTTTCTGAATGTTTTGTGATCTGACAGTCAGCTGCTTTTTTCAATCTTACCATCCATATTCAAGTCATGGATATAAATTCCGCTGAAGTGACTAGGCTGTGCTTTTGTGAAAGTGATTATATGATTTTTTTTGTAAATAATTTATTTACTTCCGTAACGATACATAATATATTGCAAATTAATAAGTAATTGATTTGTGATGATTGGGGGGGTATTAAAGTATGATTTATGTCTGTCTACCTGTTCTCTTTTATTTCGTATTTTGCAGTTGATAAATTTTGATTTTTGAAAAGTATAAATTATAGTCGTGATATGTAATGATATTTATGATGATTTATTTTATGGTGCATTGATTTTTCAGACAGGTAAAATAGACCGTTTTATTGAACTGTAAAAATCTTGCTGACGTTTTATAGAAATTATGTCGACGTTTTGCTGAAAATATGCCGACGATTTAGGGGGTAATAAAAAACATCCGAATCTCTTGATTTGAGAGATTCGGATGTTTATATATCTTGTCTGTATTATTTATTAGAATCTGTATCCCAAAGAAATCAGGAATACAATGTTTTTAGGAGATTTTGTAGTATTGTTTATAGTATCAATAAAACCATACTGTCCGCTCAAGTTGATAAGGTAGCAGTTGCTCAATTCCAGGCCTACGCCATATTGAATACCCATATCGAAACGTTTCATAAAAGCATCTTTATTATCGTACTCTTTGAATACTTTGAAACTTTCTCCTTCAAATTCGGCTTTTCTGCCCAGCCCTACAGCTACATAAGGACCAGCATTGACAACGAATTTCATGTTGTCGGCAATATCAAATTTAGCGGCAGCCAATACCGGAATTTCCATGTAATGGCTTTTGACTTTTAAGCCATTTAATTTGGCGCCCTTGCCGGTGAAGTTCAGTCCACTCTGTAGGTACCAAGTATTGGTGAACTGATAGTCTACTCCCAATCCTACAGTGTATCCAATTTTCATATCCATTTCTGAGTCTGTGATATTGGTCATACTCATACCTGCTTTCACATTCAATGATGTTTGAGAAAAACCTGCCAATGCAAACATTCCCAACATTGCACTCAATAAAAATTTTCTCATAATGTCTTGTTTTTGGGTTTGTGGTTCTCCTCCCAATGAACCAAGTCTGTTATTGTTTGAAGAATGAGAGGGATTTCCTTATTTTTTAAGGAATCATTCAGTTAGTGAAACAAAGTTATGTATTTATAGTAGGATATCCAAATCTTTTCAATTCTATTTCATGCTGGCAGCTAGTCTTTTATCAAAAAAACGGACCAGTCTGTTTCTTCTTTTGCAGGAAACAGACCGATCCGTTGTAATGCCTCATATATAATAAGGTGTAGAGATTATAGTTTGATTTTTTTCTTTACGGCTTTCGATTCGTTATGTAGTCGGTCAAGGGCTGTAACCACATAGGTGTATTTTGTTTTGCCCGTTTCGTAGGGCAATTTATAGAAAGTGTTGCGGGTGATGCCCACAATATGTGAAGGGTCGTTCAAGTCAATTTTTTCTGTTCGTTGGAATTGATAGATGACATATTGCACCGCTTCATCCATTTCATGTTTGGCTTTCGGGGCACTCCAGAAGAGAAGATATCCGTCGGAAGTCCATACTGGTTTTACTTTTCTCACCTTGTCGGGAGCTTTGTCATCAATAAATGGTGACAGGGGAATCAAGGCCGGATATTTATGATAGGTGTTTGCCAGTACGGTATGGTAGTTTCCTTTGTTTTCTACCACGGCCGCAGCATACCATTGACAGCTTCCTTGTACGTTAGGCAAAGAGCGCTGCAATTTCATTTTGGCAGGAATCTGACTTTGTGAAGGGTTCATCAAGTCGGGTTTGCTTACGGTTCTCACCACATCCTGTCCTATGAACAGTGGGCGGTTTGCCGAGTGCTTGTTCCACCATCGGATTAGTTTTTCGTAATCGGCGGCAGGATGTCCTATCTCCCAATAAATCTGCGGAATATTGTAGTCTACCCATCCGTTGTTCACCCAAAGCAATACATCGGCATAAAGGTCGTCGTAGTTTTGCAGCCCGTTGGTTTCACTTCCGTTAGGGTCTGATTTTTGATTTCTATAAATACCAAAAGGGGACACCCCGAATTTCACCCAAGGTTTGCACTGATGGATGGTTTCGTGCAGTTCCTTGATGAGGATGTTCACATTGTCTCTTCTCCAGTCGGCTTTGTTTCTGAAGCCACGTCCATATCCTGCAAAGCTGGTTTGGTCTGGGAACTCCTCTCCCGGATTCGGGTAAGGGTAGAAATAGTCGTCCATGTGGATGGCATCCACATCATAGCGGTTCACGATATCGTGCACAATCTTGCAGATATATTTTCTTGATTCAGGGAATCCCGGGTCAAAGTAGAGCTGTCCGCCATAGCGTACAAAAAGTTCAGGATGGCTGAAGTAAGGATGTATGTGTGAGAGGGCAGTGGTGCCTTTCGTTTGGGCGCGGTAAGGGTTAATCCATGCGTGTAGTTCCATATTTCTTTTGTGGCATTCTTCAATCATAAATTGCAAGGGGTCCCATGTAGGAGATGGTGCTTTTCCCTGCATTCCGGTAAGGAAGCGGCTCCAAGGTTCATACGAAGAAGCGTAGAGGGCATCACATTCAGCCCGTACCTGAAATATGACAGCGTTGATTCCGGCTTTCTGCAGGCTGTTGAGCTGGTCGGTAAGTAGGTTTTTCATTTGGACGGTAGGCATACCTTGGAACTGTCCGTTGACGCATTGAATCCATGCTCCGCGAAATTCCCTTTTAGGGGCTATCTGTTGTGCAGATAGTGAAACGGACAGGATATTGAGTAGCAGGAACAATGCAAATAAAAGTCTTGGTTTCATTGGTTTATAGTTTAGTGTTAATTTTTTTGAGTGGTTTAGACACTTGGCAAAGGTAATGAAAAATCTGAATAGAAAAAAAGGTCCTTTATGCAATCTCTGCATAAAGGACCTGATGTGTGTTATCGTAATATTAATTTATACAATACCTTGAGCCATCATAGCTTTGGCTACTTTCATGAAGCCTGCCACATTGGCGCCTTTCACGTAGTTGATATATCCGTCTGGCTCGGTACCATACTGTACACAAGAAGCATGGATATTCTTCATGATGCTTTTCAGTTTTTCATCCACTTCTTCTTCGCTCCAGCTCAGTTTGATGGAGTTCTGGGTCATTTCCAGCCCCGAAACAGAAACACCTCCTGCATTGGCAGCCTTACCTGGAGCATACAGAATCTTGGCTTCCTGGAATACTCGGATAGCTTCTGGAGTAGAAGGCATGTTGGCACCTTCCGAAACAGCGAATACACCGTTGCTGACCAATGCTCTAGCATCATCACCGTTCAGTTCGTTCTGTGTTGCAGAAGGAAGTGCGATGTCCGCTTTTTCATTCCATGGACGAGCACCTGCCACATACTTGCAGCCGTATGTTTCGGCATATTCGCGTATACGTCCGCGGTAAAGGTTTTTCAATTCCATGATGTAATCCAGCTTTTGGCGGTCGATACCGTCCGGGTCGTAGATATATCCGTCAGAGTCTGACATGGTTACTACTTTGGCTCCCAATTGAATCAGTTTTTCTACAGTGTACTGAGCCACGTTGCCCGATCCGGAAACCAGACAGGTTTTACCTTTGACATCCAAATTACGTGTTTTTAGCATTTCAAGCAGGAAGTAGATATTTCCGTATCCGGTAGCTTCCGGTCTAATCAGTGAGCCGCCAAACTCACGACCTTTTCCTGTGAAAACTCCGGTAAATTCGTGAGCCAGTTTCTTGTACATACCGAACATGAATCCAACTTCACGTCCGCCTACTCCGATATCTCCGGCAGGAACATCTGTTTCTGCGCCGATATGACGCCATAATTCCAGCATGAATGCTTGGCAGAAACGCATCACTTCAGCAGCCGATTTGCCACGTGGTGAGAAGTCCGATCCACCTTTTCCACCTCCCATAGGCAGAGTGGTAAGAGAGTTCTTGAAAGTCTGCTCAAAAGCCAAGAACTTCAGAATACCCAGGTTTACAGAACTGTGGAAGCGGATACCGCCTTTGTAAGGGCCAATAGCGTTGTTGTGCTGTACACGGTACCCCATGTTAGTTTGGACATTTCCTTTGTCATCCATCCATGTTATGCGGAACTGGTATACTCTATCTGGAATACATAAGCGTTCAATCAGATTCACTTTATCAAATTCTGGGTGCTTGTTGTATTCTTCTTCAATAGTGCCCAACACTTCTTCTACTGCCTGATGGTATTCAGGTTCATTCGGAAATCTTCTTTTCAGATCTTCCAATACTTTTGCTGCATTCATAATAAAAAAAGAATTATCTATTTATTGACATTTGAAATCTCTTAGTCTTAAAAGACGTGACAAAAGTATAGATTATTTTTTAAATAGCAATATTTTTGATAAATAAAATAGTTGGAATATGTCAAAAATTTGTAGGAATAGGATATTTCGTATTTAAATGTCTTTTTCTTTCATCTCTTTAGGCTTTTTGCTACAGGAATGAATACCAATGCTCCCGAAATGAGGATGGTCACGATGAGTAGTCCGTCGATATGTGGGGTGGAAGTGAGAACGATGAAACAAAGTATAGCCCAGCAAAGTGTGAGCATAATGCATTGGGTGCGGTTGAGTGATTTTCGCATAGTATGAAATTTCTTTTATTGAGCGGTAAGGTATAAAAAGAGCTAAGAAGGATTCCTGTTTATGTGTATATGGGTATGCTTCTTAGCTCTTAGGATAGCTTTGCTAGCTGATCTGTTTCTTGTGATTATTTACAAGATTCAATTTTTTTCGCTACAATGGCATCGATACAAGCAATGGCGGTGATATTGACTATGTCACGTACAGAACTTTCGATGTCGGTGAAGTGGATAGGTTTGTTCAACCCCATCTGTATAGGGCCTATCACTTCAGTTTCACTCATGTTTTGGATGAGCTGGTATGTGGCGTTGGCTGAACTCAAATTAGGGAAAATCAATGTGTTGACTTCCTTTCCGTTCAGGCGAGTGAAAGGATATTTTTCATCGCGCAGCTGGTTGTTGAGGGCAAATTTAACTTGCATTTCTCCATCGATAGCCAAGCCTGGGTAGTTGGTATGCATATAGTTGATAGCCTCGTGTACCTTCGCTGGGCTTCCGATACTGTCTGAACCGAAGTTGGAGTAAGATAACATGGCCATTACCGGTTCTTGGTTGAAGAAACGTACTGCCTTATTGGCCAGTTTGGCAATGTCAATCAAGGTGTCTGTGTCCGGATGACGATTTATTAATGTATCGGCAATGAAATATGTACCTTTCTTGGAATTCAAGATGTGCATTGTGCCGAAGTGTTTGTATTCAGGCTGTATGCCAATAACTTCCTTGGCAACCTTGATGGTATTGGTATATTTGGTGTATAGTCCGGTAACGAATGCGTCGGCATCTCCGGTTTCCACCATCATCATACCAAAGTAGTTGCGTTCAAACATCTTGTCGATAGCTTCCTGGTAATTGGCCCCTTCACGAGCGCGTTTTTCACTTAAGATACGGGCATATCTTTCGCGGCGTTCTGATTCTCTATCGTGGCGGTGGTTTACAATTTCGATACCTTCCAGGTTCAAGTCAAGTTCGGCAGCCAGTTTAGCAATACGTTCTTCATTGCCCAGCAGGATAGGATTGCAGATGCCGTCTGCTTTAGCCTCTACTGCAGCCTTCAGCATGTTAGGGTGAGTGCCTTCGGCAAATACCACGCGCTGTGGACAGCTTCGTGCAGTATCGTAGAACTTACGTGTAAGTTTGTTTTCTTGTCCCATCAGTTCGCGCAGATGGTTCTTGTATGCATCCCAGTCGGTAATTTGTTTACGTGCCACCCCGGAATCCATGGCAGCTTTTGCAACGGCCATAGAGACTTCGGTTATTAAGCGAGGGTCTACTGGCTTCGGAATGAAATAGTCGGGGCCGAAACTGAAACTGTTTACATGGTATGCCTCATTCACTACATCAGGAACTGGCTTTTTGGCCAATCCGGCAATAGCATGTACGGCAGCCAGTTTCATCTCTTCGTTGATGGCTGTAGCGCGTGTGTCCAATGCTCCGCGAAAGATGTAAGGGAATCCGATTACATTGTTAATCTGGTTAGGATAGTCGGAACGTCCGGTAGACATCAATACATCGGGGCGTGAAGCCATCGCATCTTCGTAAGAGATTTCCGGAGTAGGGTTGGCAAGGGCAAATACGATAGGATGGTCGGCCATGCTTCTAATCATATCTTGGCTCAACACATTACCTCTAGACAACCCCAAGAATACGTCGGCTCCCTTGATGGCTTCTGCCAGTGTATGGATATCGGTACGGTTGGTTGCAAAGAATTTCTTCTGTTCGTTCAGGTCTGTACGTGCTTTAGAAATCACACCTTTACTGTCGAGCATCACGATATTTTCCAGTCTTGCTCCCAAAGCGATGTACAGTTTTGTACAAGAAATAGCTGAAGCACCAGCGCCGTTGACTACAATCTTGACGTTTTCAATTTTCTTTCCTGCCACGTCTAGTGCATTGACAAGACCAGCACTTGAGATGATGGCGGTGCCATGCTGGTCATCGTGCATTACAGGAATGTTGAGTTCTTCTTTCAGTCGTCTTTCTATCTCAAAACATTCAGGAGCTTTGATGTCCTCAAGGTTAATACCTCCAAAAGTAGGTGCAATCGCTTTTACCGCTTCAATAAACTTGTCGGGGTCTTTTTCGTCTACTTCAATATCGAATACATCGATGCCTGCATAGATTTTGAATAGCAGACCTTTGCCTTCCATTACAGGTTTTCCGCTCATGGCACCAATATCTCCCAACCCCAATACGGCAGTACCGTTTGAGATAACTGCTACAAGGTTTCCTTTGGCTGTATAGTCATAAGCTGTATCTGGAGTTTTCTGAATTTCAAGACACGGTTCTGCTACACCTGGAGAATATGCCAGTGAAAGGTCTCTCTGTGTCTGATAAGGTTTGGTAGGAACCACCTCAATTTTTCCTGGTTTGCCCTGTGAATGGTAGAGCAAAGCAGCTTCTTTTGTTATTTTAACCATATATTTCGATTTTATCAGATTGATTTATTTTTAGATTGTGTGTCGCAAATGTAGGAATAAAATGACAAATAGGATATTTTTTAGCATAAAAAACAATAATTTAAAATATTCTAATCCTTTTTATCCTTTCAAAGTTAGGCTAGTAGGTCTGCTTGAAACAAATTGGTAAGACTTTCATTTTTTATGGTTATTCTTAGTTAAATAGATATATACTAGCTTCTTTTATGTTATCTTTGCACGATAAAAAAACTTAGTTAGCGTGGAAAGTTTTAGTGCTGAGGCTTGAGAAGGAGGTTATTTCGGATTTTAACATTCAATGTTTGAGCATTGATAAGGGGAAGATGAAACATTTGGTTATCGGGTGTCAGTAGTATATAATATAAGGTGTTTTATTAAGGAATTATTATTAATTATGAATATTAGCATGAACAGAAACAAGAGTTTTTCTTTTGGTCGAGTTACCTTGTTGGCATTGGGAGCATCGATCTTGACAGCCTGTGGTGGAGGCCAAGGCGGAATGAAAATGGGTGATAATGAATTTACAGTAAAGGCTGTAGAGTTTACATCTAGCGACCAGGTAACCAAATACCCTGCAACAATCAAAGGTTTACAGGATATTGAAATTCGTCCTCAGGTATCCGGATTTATTGTAAAACTTTGTGCAGACGAAGGTGCTTCTGTTCGTAAAGGGCAGGCATTGTTTCAGATTGACCCTACTCAGTATAAGGCTGCCTTTGACCAGGCTAAAGCTGGTGTAGCTGCAGCAAAAGCCAATCTGGAAACCATTTCGGCTACTATGGCCAATAAGAAAATACTGCATGAAAAGCAAATCATCAGTGACTTCGAATATCAGACAGCAATCAATAATGAATTGTCGGCAAAAGCTAGTTTGGCACAGGCTGAAGCTGCTTATTCTTCGGCTAAACAAAATTGGGGATTTTGTACAGTGACCAGTCCTACCGATGGTGTAATTGGAACATTCCCTTACCGTATAGGAAGCTTGGTGAGCCCTTCGGTTGCTCAGCCGCTTACTACAGTATCTCAGATTGGTGACATGTATGTTTATTTTTCAATGACTGAAAAGCAGTTGTTGGCTTTGACCAAGTCGGGAAACTCTTTGAAGGAAGAAGTAGACAAGATGCCGGCAGTGAAACTGCAGTTGGCAGACGGTTCTATGTATAATGCAGAAGGAAGGATTGATGCCATCAGCGGTGTCATTGACCAGGCTACCGGTTCTGTAAGTATGCGTGCTATTTTCCCTAACGACCAGCACATCTTGCGTAGCGGTGGTACCGGTAATATTGTGTTCCCTTATACAATGACCGATGTAGTGGTTATCCCACAGGCTTCAACTATTGAAGTGCAGGATAAAAAATTTGTATATGTATTGCAGGCAGACAATAAGGTGAAATATACAGAAATCCAGATTTCTTCTTTGGATGATGGAAGACACTATGTAGTGACCGGTGGATTGAAACCTGGTGATAAGATTGTATTGGATGGTGTTCAGAAGTTGAAAGACGGACAGGAAATTACTCCTATTACTCCTGCACAGAAAGAAGCTAAGTTCCAGCAGGCTTTGAAAGACCAAAGTGAAGGAAATATTGCAACAGCGTTTAAATAATTGATTAATTGATATGAAATTAGATAAATTTATCACTCGCCCGGTACTATCAACGGTTATTTCTATTTTGATAGTAATTGTGGGTGCGATAGGCTTGGTTACCTTGCCTGTTACCCAATATCCGGATATTGCCCCTCCAACTGTTCACGTAGAGGCGATGTATACAGGTGCCAGTGCATCTACTGTATTGAACTCTGTTATTGCCCCTCTGGAGGACCAGATTAACGGTGTGGAAAACATGATGTATATGTCTTCCATGGCCGCAAACAACGGTAAAGGTAGTATTGATATCTATTTTAAACAAGGTACTGACCCTGATATGGCTGCCGTCAATGTGCAGAATCGAGTCGCCATGGCGCAAGGTTTGTTGCCGGCCGAAGTTGTAAAGGTCGGTGTTACTACTCAGAAGCGCCAGAACTCAATGCTTATCGTAGCTTCTGTGTATGATGAAAGCGATAGATACTCTCATGAGTTTATCGAAAACTATGCCAATATCAACCTAATTCCAGAAATTAAGCGTGTGCATGGTGTAGGTGATGCCATGTTGTTGGGACAAGATTACTCCATGCGTATTTGGTTGAAGCCGGAGGTTATGGCTCAATATAAATTGATTCCTAGTGATATCTCAAGAGTATTGGCTGAGCAGAATATTGAAGCTGCTCCAGGTCAGTTTGGTGAGCGTTCTAACCAGACTTTCCAGTATACAATCCGTTATAGAGGTCGTTTGCAGACTCCAGAAGAGTTTGAGAACATGGTTATCAAGTCGTTGCCTACCGGTGAAATGTTGCGTATGAAAGATGTGGCAGATATCCAGTTGGGACGTTTGGACTACTCGTTGTCTAATGAAGTGAACGGACATAAAGCGGTAACTTGTATCGTATTCCAGATGGCTGGTACTAATGCTACCGAAACTATCAATAACATTCAGCAGTTGCTGGCTGATTCAGAAACAACGATGCCGTCGGGCTTGAAAGTAAACATTTCATTGAATGCCAACGACTTCTTGTTCGCTTCAATTCATGAAGTTATCAAAACTTTGCTGGAAGCCTTCGTGCTGGTATTTATTGTAGTATACGTATTCTTGCAGGACTTACGTTCTACTTTGATTCCGGCCATTGCTATTCCTGTAGCATTGATTGGTACATTCTTCGTGCTTTCTTTGATAGGCTTCAGTATCAACTTGCTGACACTTTGTGCGATGGTACTTGCCATTGCGATTGTGGTCGACGATGCCATTGTGGTGGTGGAAGGTGTCCATGCCAAGTTGGACCAGGGATATCGTTCTGCCAAGGAAGCATCAATTGATGCCATGAGTGAACTGGGTGGTGCCATTGTTTCCATCACATTGGTCATGATGTCCGTATTTATTCCGGTAAGTTTCATGGGAGGTACAGCCGGTACTTTCTATCGTCAGTTTGGTTTGACTATGGCCATTTCAATTGGTCTTTCCGCCTTAAATGCGTTGACATTGTCACCTGCCTTGTGTGCGTTGTTCCTGAAACCACATACTGGTTCTCATGAAAAGAAAGACAATTTCATCACTCGTTTCCATACTTCATTCAATGCGGCTTATGATTCTTTGTTGAAAGGATATAAGAAGCGTGTCGTCTTCTTTATTCATAAGAAGATTTTGTCGTTTGGTATTGTCGGAGTAAGTATTGCCTTGATGGCTTTTCTGATGAATACTACTCCTACCGGAATGGTTCCGGGTGAAGATACCGGTACATTGATGGGTGCCATCACTTTGCCTCCAGGAACTTCTCAGGCTCGCGCTCAGGAAGTGTTCAACCGCGTGGACAGTCTGATTGCTTCAGAACCTGCCGTCGCTTCGCGTACCATGATTTCCGGTTACAGTTTTATCGGAGGTCAAGGACCTTCTTACGGTTCTTGTATTATCAAGTTGAAGAACTGGGAAGAGCGTTCAGCCATGCAGAATGCCAGCATCATTCAGGCTACCTTATTTATGCGTGCTCAGAAGATTATCAAAGAAGCCCAGGTATTGTTCTTTGCCCCTCCTATGATTCCAGGTTATTCGGCTTCCAGTGATATTGAATTGAATATGCAGGATAAGACAGGTGGTAGCTTGGATCGTTTCTTTAGTGTAGTTAACCAGTATATTGCAGATTTGCAGGCTCGTCCGGAAGTGAAATCTGCACAGACAACATTCAACCCTGGTTTCCCCCAGTATATGATTGACATTGATGCAGCTGCTTGTAAAAAAGCAGGAATCAGTCCTTCGGATATCTTGAGTACTATGCAGGGGTATTATGGTGGATTGTATGCATCTAACTTCAACAGTTTCGGTAAGATGTATCGTGTAATGATTCAGTCTGACCCTAAATACCGTGCAAACCTAGAATCATTAAAAGGAATCAAGGTACGTAATGCTAGTGGTGAGATGGCTCCGGTAGAGCAGTTCATTACTGTATCTAAGGTATATGGTCCGGATGTTATCAGCCGTTTCAACTTGTATACAGCAATGAAAGTGATGGTTGCTCCGGCCGACGGCTATACTTCAGGACAGGCGCTTCAGGCAATTGCAGAAGTTTCAAAACAGAGCTTGCCGGTAGGATACGGATATGAATTGGGAGGTATGGCTCGTGAGGAAGCCCAAACAAGTGGAAGTTCTACCTCTTTGATTTTCGTTCTTTGCTTTGTCTTTGTATACCTGTTGTTGAGTGCGCAGTATGAAAGCTATATCTTGCCTTTGGCTGTATTGCTTTCCGTGCCGTTCGGTTTGATGGGTAGCTTCTTGTTTGTCAACGGAGCAAGTGCATTGGGTAGTATCCCTGCCTTGAAAATGATTATCGGTTCAATGTCAAACGACATTTATATGCAGATTGCATTGATTATGTTGATTGGTTTGTTGGCTAAAAATGCCATCTTGATTGTGGAGTTTGCTCTTGACCGCCGTAAGCAAGGTATGAGTATATCTTGGGCAGCTGTATTGGGTGCTGCAGCCCGTTTGCGCCCTATTTTGATGACTTCTTTGGCGATGGTAGTAGGCCTGTTGCCTATGATGTTTGCTTCGGGTGCAGGTGCGCACGGTAACCGTACATTGGGTACAGCAGCAATCGGCGGTATGTTCGTTGGTATGATTTTCCAGATTTTCATCGTGCCGGTATTGTTTGTGGTATTCCAATGGTTGCAAGAGAAGTTCACTCCTATGGAATGGGATAGCTTGGATGAAAGTGAAGTTGCATCTGAAATTGAACAATATACTCCTACAAACTCTTAAATAATGTTGATAATGAAGAAACAAATAATAGGAACGATGTGTTTGGCTGCCTTGATGAGTAGTTGTCACATCTATAAATCATATGACAGACCAAAAACGATAGATGCCCAAGGCATCTATCGTGATCCGGTATCGGCCGTAGATACTTTAGTTGCCGATACAGCCTCTATGGGAAATTTACCTTGGCAGGAAGTGTTTCGCGATGTCACTCTGCAGGCTCTTATCGAAGAAGGTCTGGCCAACAATGTGGATATGCAGGCAGCTGTGCTCCGTGTGAAAGAAGCTAAGGTGATGCTTACTTCTGCAAGACTATCTTATTTGCCGTCGCTTAACTTGGCACCGCAAGGGACTATTACTTCTATGGATGGACATAGAGCTGCTCAATCTTATCAGCTGCCGGCAGTGGCTAGTTGGGAAATCGACCTGTTCGGCAAGTTGCTAAATTCTAAGAGAGGTCAGCAGGCTGCTTACCTCAAGAGTAAGTATGCTCGTCAGGCGGTACGTTCACAGATTATCTGTGGCATTGCCAATATCTATTATACTTTGTTGATGTTGGACCGTCAGGTGGAAATCACTACCGAAACCGCAGCTATCTATAAAGAAAACGTGCGTGCAATGGAAGCCATGAAGGTAGCCGGATATGTGAATGAGGCTGGAGTAGCACAGATGCGTGCTGCAAGTCATCAGGTAGAGGCTTCTCTGCTTGACTTGAAGCGTCAGGTGCGTGAAACTGAAAACTCATTGTCTGTATTGTTGGCCAAGGCTCCTCAGAGCATTCAGCGAGGAAAACTGGAGGAACAGGTAATGCCGGAAGAACTTACAGCAGGAGTTCCTTTGCAGTTGTTGGAGAACCGTCCTGATGTAAAGATGGCAGAAATGACTCTCGCTGGTGCCTACTATTCAACGAATCAAGCCCGTGCTGCTTTCTATCCTAGCTTGAAAATAGGTGCTACTGCCGGTTGGACCAACGGCTCGGGTGTGGCGGTATCCAATCCTGGTATTGTGATGCTGCAGGCATTGGCTTCTCTTACTCAGCCTATCTTCAACAACGGAAAGCTGGTGGCAAATCTTAAAGTGGCAAAAGCTGAAGAAGAAATAGCACGGATGAATTTCCAGCAGAAGATTCTTGAAGCGGGAAAAGAAGTCAGCGATGCGCTTTGTCTGTATGAAACTGCCGACAAGAAACTGGTAGAAGATAAAGGACGTGTAGAGCAGTTGCAGAAGGCAGTGACTTACACCAAGGCATTGTTTCAAAGTGCAGAGTCTACTTATCTGGAAGTGCTTACTGCACAGCAGAGCCTGCTGAGCGCCGAGTTGGGCGAAGTGGCTGACAATTTCCAACGTATGCAAGCTGTCATCAACTTGTACAGTGCGTTGGGCGGTGGAAGAGAATAATTAACCTTTTAAATAATACGAATATGATTAGTCCTTTAGCATACGTTGACCCATCTGCAAAGATTGGTAAGAACGTGACGGTCCATCCGTTTGCCTATATAGACAAGAACGTGGAAATAGGTGATGACAATGAAATCATGCCATACGCAAGTCTGATGAGTGGAACCCGTATGGGAAACGGCAATACCGTACATCATGGTGCGGTAATATCTGCCGTACCTCAAGATTTTGCCTTCAAAGGCGAAGATACTTTGCTGGTGATTGGTAATGGAAACGTGATACGTGAGAATGCCGTGATTATTCGTGGCACTCATCCTAATCATGCCACTACTATTGGCGACTCCAATTTTATCATGACAGGAGTGCGTATCTCGCACGATGTAGAGATTGGCAGTCACTGTATCATTGGAAATGGCTCTCAGGTGTCAGGTGAGTGTAAGATTTATGATTACGCCATACTTACTTCCAACGTATTGATGCAGGGGCATACTCGCTTGGGAAGCTATTCGCTGGTACAGGGAGGCTGTCGTTTTACTAAAGACATTCCTCCGTTTATCGTGGCGGCACATGACCCGATTGCTTTCTATAGCATCAATACTACGGTGCTGGAGTATCTTGGATTCTCGGAGACTTTAGTCAAACATATTGCGCAGGCTTATCGCATTCTGTATAAGGCAAACACTTCTCAGTGTGATGCTTTGTTGCGTATTGAGGAGCAAGTTCCTTCAAGCAAGGAAATTCAGTTTATCGTTGAATTCGTAAAATCTTCCAAACTCGGTATTATTCAGAATGACTAATAGAAAACAGACATCAAAAGGAGTGGGACGTCCACATTGTGACAGAGAGGCCTTGAAGATGAAGGTCGTTGAAGCGGCAAGAAAGGCGTTTGTTTCTTTGGGTATCCGACATGTGCGCATGGATGACCTTGCTGCATCGTTGTCTATATCCAAACGCACTCTTTATGAATTGTTTTCAGATAAGGAAGAATTGCTGCTTCAAGTAATGATGGAGCAGCATGGAAAAATGAACTCTTATATAGCAGAAACAACTTCCAGGGTACAGAATGTCCTGGAAGTTGTATTCTCTTTTTATGCATGGAGGTCAAAGGAGCTGGGCGAAGTGAATCCTTTGTTCTTTCGTGAACTGAGAAAATATCCGCGGGTGATAGACAGCATTCATGAAGTGCAGCGGGCCAGTGATGCTAAGGCGCTTAAATATTTCCACATGGGAGTGGAACAGGGCATTTTCCGCAGTGACATCAATTTTGAAATTATCATCAAGGCGATGTCTATGCAGCTGGATATGCTGATTTTTTCCGATTTGACAGAAGATTATCCGCTGGCAGAAATTTATCGTGAAATCACCTTGCTCCATATGAGAGGAATCACCACTTTGAAGGGCTTGGAAATGGTGGATGAATTTCTTGGAAAGGCTTGTAATCGAGTGTAAACTAATACTCTTGATTATTGTAGGTCTTAAAAAAAAGTCGCATCTTTGCATCTGTTTTTTTGAATGATGCAGATGAAAAATTACTTGTCTTTTACTTGTTTGCTTACGGCATTGGTCGTTGTCGGACTTGGTGCTTTATATTATCTTCCGCCTATTGAAATAGGTGGGCATTCGTTGCGTAAGACCGACATCCTTTCTGATTTGAGACCGGATATGACAGTTGTTGCTGATTCGGATACCATAGCGCTTCCTCCTCCCGTACATCCTGTTTTTATAGATACTTGCAAGACCGGTATGACTTGCATAGAAGACTATTCCGATTCTACCAGACGGGGGATGTCTTCTTTCTATCAAGCATTGATAGACCGGGTGTATCTTGAACGTCCGGTAAGGATTGCTTATTTTGGCGATTCCTTCATCGAAGCCGATATCTTGACAGGCGATTTGCGTGCTATGCTGCAGGACCGCTTTGGAGGTAGTGGGGTTGGTTATGTAAGCATCACTTCTCCCATTTATGGTTTCCGTAGAACTGTGAAACATTCTTTTGATGGATGGGAGAGCCATTCGTCTACCGATTCAGTCTTTTTCGACCGTAAGCGTCAAGACTTATCCAGTCATTATTTCATTCCAAAGAGAGGAGCTCACATTACTCTTCAAGGGCAATCAAAATATGCTTCACACCTGGATTCATGTACCGTTTCTTCTTTGTTCTTCCGCTCAGGTGCCTCGATGAGGATTACTGCGTGTATCGACGGAAAGTCTGTAGAAGTGTTTGAAACTTTGAGCGATGAGGCTTTGCAGTGTGTGTCGGTTAGTGGGCAGAAGATGAAGCAGGTGAAATGGACGATAGAACAGACCGATTCGCTTGCCACATTCTACGGGGCAACGATGGACGATGACTCGGGAATCTTGCTGGATAACTTCAGCACCCGTGGAAGCAGCGGCCAGCAGTTGGCTCATGTGCCTTTTTCTCTGATAAAAGGATATGAACGTTTTCGTGCCTACGACCTTATCATCCTGCATTACGGACTGAATGTAGCTTATCGCGGAGGTACAGACTATTCCTATTATAAAGAGTCGATGATGAAAGTGATAGACCGTATCAAACAGGCCTTCCCCCATGCTTCGATATTGATAGTGGGAGTAGGCGACCGTGAAAGCAAAGATGTGTCGGGCAACTTACGTACCATGTCGGGCATCAAGCATCTGATTCGTTATCAGCAAGCCTTGGCAGCAGAGAGCGGTGTGGCTTTCTGGAATCTTTATGAGGCGATGGGTGGCGAAGGAAGTATGGTGAAACTTGTAGAGAGCACTCCGGCAATGGCCAATTACGATTATACTCACATTAATTTCAGAGGTGGAAAGCATTTGGCGGGCATCTTTTTTGAAACACTGATGTATGGCATGGAGCAATATGAACGTAGGATAAAGATAGAAGCCGGACAGGAATAGACGGTCTATAAAACAAGAACAAAATAAATGAAAACAGTGAATATCAGATGGAAATATCCGTATTGGATATGGATGTGGTTTTGTATGGTGGCATCAGTCAAGGCACAAGATTTGATGCCTGCTCCTTCGGTAGCAGATAAACCATTGGTAGTAGAAGTTGCCAAGGTGAATGCTCCTGAAACTTTGGCCTGCATTTCGATAGGAAACTTTATGCCGGGCAGCTTTGAGTCTACAGCCGATAATGTGATATTGGATCCTGAAAGTTCTTTGTCACCTTTTTGGCATAAGTTGAGTGTGCTTGACCGTCCGCTGCGTATCTTGCATATCGGCGATTCGCATGTGAGGGGGCACGTATTTCCTTATGTGATGCGTCGTTGTTTGGAAAACGATTTCGGAAAGGATGCAGTAGAAAATGTTCCGGTAACCTATCGTACCTCCGGGCTTGCCAACGAAACCGGTCGGAACGGGGTGATTTATCATATATTGGGAGTGAACGGGGCTACTTGTCAGAGTTATGCCACTCCCGGCCGTATGGAAGAACTGGTGTCGCTCCATCCCGATTTGGTAATCTTGTCGTTCGGGACCAATGAAGCCCACAGCATCCGTTATCTTTCGGGTGAGCATGAAGCTTCACTGGATTATATCATCAAGACCCTGCGTGCGCATTGTCCCGAAGTGAGTTTCCTGCTCACCACTCCTCCGGGAGCATTTGTACGTAAAGGCCGTAGCGGTCGTATCAAGAACCCGCGTACCCAGCCTGTGGTAGATACCGAAATGAGGTTTGCCGAAGAGCATGGACTTGCCATCTGGAACCTGTATCAGATAGCTGGCGGAAAGTCTAAGGCTTGCAGCAATTGGGCAGAAGCAGGGATGTTTCAGCGTGACAAAATTCATTTTACTCGTGAAGGCTATACCTTGCAGGGACATTTATTATATGAAGCATTTATAAAAGCATACAATGACTATGTGGCAACTGGACTGGAGTAAGATCTCCGGCTTACTGGCTTATAATCCGCAGCAACCTATGATTTTCAGCAGCGGACTTTTTCTGTTTCTCTTCTTGGGATTCAGTTTGGTTTATTATCTGTTGAAGAACCGTCTTACGGCAAGGCTGCTCTTTGTTACAGCTTTTTCTTATTATTTCTATTATAAGAGCAGCGGTTTCTATTTCTTCTTGCTGGGTATTGTTACGGTAAGCGACTTTCTGATAGCCCGGCAGATGAGCCGTTCTGAAGACTCACGTTTTCGGAAACTCTTGTTGTGGCTGAGCCTGTGCATCAACCTGGGATTGCTTTGCTATTTCAAGTACACCAATTTCTTTTATGAGATGCTAGCTCCGCTGTGGAATGGCAAGTATGAGCCTTTTGCTATCTTCTTGCCTGTAGGTATCTCTTTCTTTACTTTTCAGTCGCTCAGCTATACTATCGATGTATACCGACGCAATCTTCAGCCGCTCGACCATTTGCTTGACTATGCTTTTTACGTGTCTTTTTTCCCGCAGCTGGTGGCGGGGCCTATTGTTCGTGCGTGCGATTTTATCCCCCAGATACGTCGTCCGCTATATGTCACACGGGAAATGTTCGGCTGTGGGGTATTTTATGTGATGAGCGGTCTGTTTAAGAAAGCTGTCATTTCCGACTATATCAGTGTAAATTTTGTAGAACGTATCTTTGAGAATCCCGGGCTTTATTCAGGTTTGGAGAATCTGTGTGGTATCTACGGGTATGCCTTGCAGATTTATTGTGATTTCTCAGGATATAGCGATATGGCCATCGGTATAGCCTTGCTGTTAGGTTTTCATTTTCCGCAGAATTTCAACTCTCCTTATCAGTCGGACAGTGTGACCGATTTTTGGCACCGCTGGCACATTTCTCTTTCTACTTGGCTGCGTGATTACCTGTATATTTCATTGGGTGGAAACCGTAAGGGGAAATGGCGCACTTATATCAACCTAACCTTAACCATGTTATTGGGAGGACTTTGGCATGGTGCCTCTTGGAACTTTATTGTGTGGGGAGGTCTTCACGGTGTGGCATTGGCTTTCCATAAACTGTTGCGTAGCATAACCGGTCGTGCACGTACTTACCGGAGCAGTGGTTGGCGTAAGGCGGGAGCAGTGTTGGTGACTTTCCATTTTGTATGTTTCTGCTGGATATTCTTCCGCAATACCACATTTGAGTCTTCGCTGACTATGATTGGTCAGGTGTTTACTGCTTTTCATCCCGAACTCTTGGGACAGCTTCTTTCTGGATACACCGAAGTGTTTTTGCTGATGTTGTTAGGGTATCTGCTTCATTGGTGTCCTGAAAGCTGGCAGACAAGCTGTGCCCGCTTGGCAGGTAAATTACCTCTGCCTTTATTGGCATTGGTGCTGATATTGCTGGTCTTTGTGGTGATACAAGTCAAGAGCAGTGATGTACAGCCTTTCATATACTTTCAGTTCTGATAAAGGTAGGCTTCCGGAAGGAAGATGTGACTGGGGAGGAGCGAAATAAAGAAGCGATGTCATTTTGTCAAAATGTAAATTTTGTCTTGCGAGATTCTGTAATTTGCAAGCAGAGAGGGCAGTCGTTTTGTTTTTTGAAATCCTGGACAGGGAAAAATTTCGTATATGTATGTCAGTCAGTGTGTTATGTTGATAATTGTGGCTTCTCTCATACTCTCTAAAAAAGAATAAAAAGCATCTTTTTCAGATTAAAAAGAAGAAGGAGTCATATCATCGGCATATTTAAAGTAGATCGTCGGTGTATTTTATGAAGAATGTCGACATATTTCATGCAAAATATTTATATAATCTGCACGAAATATGTCGACGATTTTCAAAGGAGAAACAATTAAAGGACATAAAAACTGCATAAATCCAGTATATATGCAGTTCTACATCTTATAAATATTACTTTTCTGTGCTAGATGAACCTTTTTATTTTTTAGCCGAGTTAGGGAAATGAGGTTAAAAGCGAAAGAAAAGTTACAAATAATCTCATTAGGATGACAGAAAGACAAATTATTTTTTGTCTTTTTTTCGTAGTAGAGCTACCATTTTAGCTGCAGCCCGTTGTGAAGCTCCTGCTTCTCCCAATATTTGCAGCATCCGGTCATAATCGGCCAGCATCCTTTGTCGTTGGTTTCCCCCTTCAATGATGTTTTCCAGTTCCTTTTTCACGTTTGCTACAGTCATTCCGTCTGCTACCAATTCCGTTACCACCTCTTTATTGGTCACCAGGTTGACTAAGGAAATGTATTTCACCTTCAATATATTTCTTCTCAAGAAAGAAACGAGTTTTCCGCAAGCTGTATAATAGCATACCACCTGCGGTACCTTGAAGAGTGCAGTTTCCAAAGTGGCTGTACCCGAAGTGACCAGAGCAGCTTCAGAATGTTGCAGCAGCCGGTAGGTCTGTCCAAAGACGATGTGCGTATCGGGTCCCATATAAGTACGGTAGAAATCAGTGTCGATGCCCGGTGCCCCAGCCACCACAAACTGATACTGAGGAAAACTTTTCGAGGCTTCAATCATTCTGGTCAAGTTATCCTTGATTTCCTGTTTGCGGCTTCCTGCAAGCAGTGCAATGATAGGTTTCTGTTCCAGTCCGTTTTCGGCAAGGAACAAGTCCGGTTGTTTCGGGTGGTTGTTCTGATAAGCGTTAACAGCATCCACGCACGGGTTTCCCACATATTCTATCGGGTAATGGTGCTTGGCGAAGAACTCCACTTCAAACGGTAGGATAGAAAACAGGCGGTCCACATCGCGTCGGATATTCTTGATGCGGTATTCTTTCCAAGCCCATATTTTGGGAGAGATGTAGTAGAATATCGGGATAGAGGTATGCTGTTTGATATATTGGGCAATCTTCAGGTTGAATCCCGGATAGTCAATCAAGATCAGTACATCCGATTTCCAGTTTTCCACATCTTTCTTGCAAAGTTTCATGTTGCGGAAAATGGTGCGCAGATGCAGCAGTACAGGGATGAATCCCATATAAGCCATGTCGCGGTAGTGCTTGACTAATGTGCCTCCTTCCGCTTTCATCAAGTCGCCTCCAAAGAAGCGGAACTCCGCATTCGGGTCTTCCTCCTTGAGTGCACGCATCAAGTTGGATGCATGTAAATCGCCCGATGCCTCTCCTGCTATCAGATAATATTTCATAGGTTAAAGTTCCAAGTTTCCATTTCTTTTTTCAGCTTATATGCTGTCACGTCAATTTGGGTAGGAGTAATGGCTACATACCCATGGTCCATAGCCCAGTGGTCAGTATCTTCCGATTCCGGTTCTTGGTTTACGTAGTTTCCTGTCATCCAATAATAGTTACGTCCGTTGGGATGAGTGGCTTGTGCAAACTCATTGGTCCATACTCCTTTGGTCTGTCGGCAGATGCGTACACCGGCAAATTGTGGCAAGTCGGGGAAATTTACGTTCAAGCAAGTACCCTCGGGAAGCCCCATTTTCAGCACCTCTTCCACGATGCGGTTAACGTAAGGCAGCAGTGGGGAGAAGTCGGCATCGGCGGCATGGTTGCAGAGAGAGAATCCGATGGAAGGGATTGACTTGAGGCAACCTTCTATCACTACCCCCATTGTTCCGGAGTAATGTACATTGACCGATGAATTATCTCCATGGTTGATACCCCCCAAGACCAAGTCGGGAGTTCTAGGGACCAAGGTATGCAGAGCCAGTTTTACACAATCTACAGGTGTTCCGTTGCATCGGTATATAGTAAGCCCTTCTTCTTCTTTCACTTTGGTGCAGCGCAGTGGATGTTCAGAAGTGATGGCACCCGAAAAGCCAGAGCGAGGTCCATCGGGGGCAACCACTATAAGGTTTGCCATCGGGCGGAGAGTTCTAATCAGTTCGTTTATACCTTTTGCATTCACACCATCGTCATTCGACAATAATAACAGCGGTTTCATATTCTTTTCCATTCTAAAATCATTCTATTGTTGGGGGTAAATTTACACAAAAAAATGCGTACTTCAAATTTTGGTTACTTCCTCTTGCAAGGATTGTGTGGAAGTAATTTTATGTGATTAGGTAGTTTTTAAGTATAGATGTTCAGTATATAGTTTTGGGGTATTTTTTATCATTTAACTATAATAGAAATCAATATGAAGAGAACGATATAGATGGGAACTTTTGGGAAATAAATTATAGAAATAAAACAAAAGAAATCAATAGGTTTCTGAATTTCACGGGATGCTTTAGTAAAATAATATAGTATAGTTCTTAAAGTTTTGTTTTTTGTGCTATTTTTGCAAAGGTAAAAGACCATTTCAAGTAAGATGAAAAATGCAGTTGGAAGAATTCAATAGGAATTATACTTCTTATTATAAACGAGGAATATTGTTTGCCCAGTCTCTCCTTCATGATTCAGATTTGGCTGCTGATATCGTATCTGAATCCATGATTGTATTGTGGGAGTATGTATCAGAGCATAAAGAAATAGATGCTCCTATTCCTTTTTTGTTTTCTACCATTAGGAATAAAGTGCTTCATTATTTTCGCCATGAATACGTTAAGCAGGAAGTACATCAAAACTTAGAGGTAGAAACCAATAATGAAATGTGGTTCCGGATAAACAATCTGGAGTCTTATGAGCCATATGGACTTTATTCTGAAGATCTTCAGAAAATAATCCGTTCTTCTTTGTCGCGTTTGCATGAACAGACTTATAAAGTATTTATGCTTAGCCGTTTTAAAGCCAAAAGTAATAAGGAAATAGCCGGAATTATGGGTATTTCGGTTAAAGGAGTGGAATATCATATAAGTAAGGCCTTGAAGCAGCTGAGGGAAGACTTGCACGACTATTTAAAATAGTCCCGTATACTAGGGTTGGGTGTCTGTGAGGGAATCCTTATATTGTAGCCGGTATACATAAGGGCTTATCTCCCGGGTATTCCGGTACATGCTCATATATTTTATTAACACTCAAATTTAATAGTTATGAAATCACTTTGGCTGTCTTTGTTCGGAGGGCTGGCATTATGGGCCTGTACTCCCTCTTCTAAAGATGAACGAGATGTAACCGTGGCCGTTTTAGGCGATCTTCATTTTGATTTACCTCCCGAAACCGATCAGTATTATCATGTGCGTGCTGTTAATCACTTGGAGGGAAAGTTCTGTATACCAAAAGATTCGGTTGGAGGTCTTTCTACTGGTATCGTGAGTCACCTGGATGCTGTTATACTGGCAGGAGATATGTTTGACAAGCCCTTTCCACAAGTGCATGAACTCTATTTCCAGAGATATACCCAGGGCTGTGGAGACAAGCGGATTCATTATCCGGTATTTCCCGGATACGGCAATCACGATATTGATCCGATTGCTCAGGACACCCTGCTGAATCTGCAGGGAAGAAAGGCAAACCTTCAATTACTGGATTCTCTCCTGCTCCAGAAGTTGGATAAGGGAGAAATCTTGAATTTACATCCGGGAAGCAGAAGTTATTCATGGAATGTGAATGATGTTCATTTCATTCAGGCACACCGTTATTCGGGCGATGCCGAATACGGGGAAGCCAACTGGAAGTGGCTGGCAGATGATTTACGGAAATATGCCTCAGAGGGTAATCCGGTGGTATATATACAGCATTATGGTTTTGATGAATGGGCTTTAAAATGGTGGTCTGAATCGGATAGGGAGCAACTGTTTGATTTGTTGGAACAGTATAATCTTGCGGCATTTCTGGTAGGACATACTCATGAGGCCAGTATTCAGACTTATCGGGGGCATGCCATCTATCAGGTAAACAATGCCTGGCCGGATAATGACGGAAATGGCTCCTTTGCCGTGGTACGGATAAAGGGAAACAACACAGTTATAGCTACCTGTCGCTGGACCGACGATTTAGGAAATTATGAAGTGACAGGTCCTTTTTATGTCAAACCGTTAAACCGCTGATTCATATTCATGAAAAAACAACTGATTCTTTTATTTGCCGTATTGGTCTGCGGCTCATGTACGGTGAAAAACGAAGTGTCTGAAAAACCGGCAGTTATTCCTTACCCCAATCAGGTAGAATTCAATTCTACCCGTTCGTTAAAGTTCAATAAGGTACTGCCGATATCTGTTGATTCCTCATGTACCGTTTCGGAGAGTACATTACACTATTTAAAAAGTCGTCTGGCAGAATGGGAGATAGAACTGATTCCATGTAAGGAAGGAAATGGATTGCTTCATTTTCAAGCAGATCCGGCTATGTCTGATGAAGCCTATGAACTGGGGATAAAGGCTGACGGAATTTTTCTGAAGTCCAATAATCAGGGAGCAGGCTTCTTTTATGCAATCCAGTCATTTCTTCAGATGATTCCGGCAGATACCAAAGGAGAGTTTTCGCTTCCATATATTCATATCAAGGATGCTCCCCGCTTTCCTTATCGGGGGGTAATGATAGATGTGGCGCGGAATTTTCAGACCAAGGAAACGGTAATGAAATTCATTGACATGATGGCCGTATATAAGATGAATCGTTTACATCTGCATCTGACGGATGACCAGGGATGGCGTATTGAAATAAAAAAATACCCCCAGCTCACAGCTATAGGAAGTGTGCGTTCGCAGACGATGGTAGGACATTCCGATTATTATTTTCCCCGGCGTTTTGATGGTATTCCTCAGCAGGGATATTATTCTCAGGAAGATATCAGAGAGATAGTGCGCTATGCAGAAGCACGTTTTGTTACAATTGTACCGGAAATAGAAATGCCTGGTCATTCTTCGGCTGCCTTGGCCGCCTATCCTCAGTACTCGTGTGGGCTGGGGAAAAAATATGTAGTGCGTGATTATATGGATATTTTTGATGAGGTATATTGCCCTAATGAGCATACCATTCAATTTCTAAAGGATGTATTATCCGAAGTTATGGACTTGTTTCCCAGTGAATATATTCATATAGGTGGAGATGAATGTCCTAAAAAAGCCTGGAAAGTTTGTCCATGCTGTCAGGCTCTTATTCAAAAAGAGAAACTTAAAGACGAGCATGAATTGCAGAGTTGGTTTATTCATCAGATAGAACAGTTTGTCAATAGCAGGGGGAAGAACATTATCGGTTGGGATGAAATATTGGAAGGCGGATTAGCTCCGAATGCCACAGTGATGTCCTGGCGTGGCGAGCAGGGGGGTATTACAGCTGCCCGGATGAAGCATAAGGTCATTATGACTCCGGGAAATTACTGCTATATAGATCATTATCAGGAAGATCCGGAGTTTGCCCCTTTGGCAATTGGCAGCTTTCTTCCATTGGACAGTATATATGCATATAATCCTCTTCCTTCTTCCCTGACGGCAGAAGAACAGCAATATATAATAGGAGTGCAGGCCAATTTATGGGGAGAATATGTGCAGACTCCCGAATATCTGGAATATATGGCCTTTCCTCGTTTGCTGGCAATGGCTGAAGTTCAGTGGACAGAAGTAGAGCATAAGCATCTGCAGGATTTTCTGTGCCGTCTTAAAAAGAATTTTGTATGGCTGGATAAAAAAAGAATTAATGCATGCCGCAATTTCTATGAGGTCTCTTTTGACGGACGCTGGAATGCGGATAAATCCGTTTATGAAGTAGCTCTCCGTACCTTGTGTCCTGACGCTGAACTCCGCTATGCGGTCAATGATTCTTCCGAAATAAATTTTCTGCGCTACTCTTCTCCTCTGGTATTACCCAAAGATGGTGAAATCTTTGCAGCAGTATATTTAAATGGCAGGCGCATGGGAAAAATTACCCATAAGACATTTACTGTGAATAAAGCTACCGGGTGTCAGTATACCTGTACACCTAAGGCAGGATGGGAGCATATTCATGCAGGCTGTGGACTGACTGACGGCTTGCGGGGGTACACTAAGGATATGCGTCAGTGGGTCAGTTTTTATGAAGATACTTTGACCGTAGATGTGAAATTGCATGGGAAAGAGATGCTCCGTCAGGTGAAATTTGCCTCTTTGTGGCGCCCCTGGAATACCATTTGGCCTGCCCGTAAGGTTGAAGTGCAGGTTTCGTCAGATGGTAAAGTCTTTTATACTGTAGCTTCTCGTGAACTATCTTATGATTTCACCCGTACGGAGGCCTCCCGTTTTGATGTGTCTGTTTTGTTTAAGGAGACAGAAGCTCAGTTTGTCCGCCTTATAATTTTCAGTGGAGGATGTTGTCCTGAGGGATATTATAAGGAAGGAACACAAAGTGAGTTGGCACTGGATGAAATTGAAATTTATTAACGTACTATTGTTAAAATAATATTTTAGAGTATGAAAAAGAATCTTTTATTTATTATGCTGTTTTTTCTGCATGCCGGACTGCTTTTTGCACAGCATCAGTTTAATTTTAAAAACGGGAAATTCAGACTTGTGCAGTTTACAGATATTCATTGGGATCCTAAATCTCCAGGCTGCGACGATAGTGAAAAAACCATTAAGACAGTACTGGAAATGGAGAAACCAAGCCTGGCCATTCTGACAGGTGATATTGTGACTTCAGATCCAGCTGTGGATGGGTGGAAGTCTATTATAAAAATATTCGAAGAGGCCAGGATGCCTTTTACCGTTACGATGGGAAATCATGATTCCGAATACCTGAAGAAAAAAGAGATTTATGATATGTTGCTTGAATCTCCCTATTTTGTAGGAGCTCATGGTCCGGAAGACATTAAAGGGGCAGGTAATTACGTGATACCTGTGCTAGGTTCTGGTGGCGGAGAAAAGGTTGCTGCCCTCATTTATTGTATTGACTCTAACGATTATCCTGATACCGATGACTTGGGACACTACGACTGGATTCATTTTAATCAGATTGAATGGTACCGGAACCAGAGTGCATACTTCACCAGTCAGAATGGCGGCCGTCCTTTGCCTGCTTTGGCATTCTTTCACATAGCACTGCCTGAGTACCGTAATTTGCTGGGAAGAGAGTCTACCTGGGGAAAATGTGATGAAGGAGAAGTCTGTTCGGCGGATATCAACAGTGGCATGTTTGCTTCGCTGGTAGAGTGTGGCGATGTAATGGGAGTATTTGTGGGTCATGATCATGACAATGATTTTCTAGGACAGGAAAAAGATATTGTATTGGGTTATGGCCGTGTAACGGGAAAGGATGCTTATGGCAGTCTGGTACGTGGAGGACGTGTAATTGAACTATACGAGAACAAGCGTCAGTTTGATACCTGGATTACCACCCCTAAGGGAAAAGAGTTTACTTATTATTATCCTTCCGGTATCACTTCCGTAGATGAAGAAGGCGAATACCTTCCGGCGCATAAAGTAAAGCCGGCTCAGCAGGGAGTGGCATATACCTATTATGAAGGTAAGTTCAAGCAGACAGCCGATATGTATGCCGGAAAAAAAGTAGCAGGGGGTAGACTTTCTAACTTTATCATTTCGGATGCACCGGCAAAAGATTATTTCGGATATGAATTCCGTTCGTTGATACGTATACCAGAAAAAGGGGTTTATTATTTTTATGTATATTCAGATGATGGATCAAGACTGATGATTGACGGAAAAGAGATTGTAGACAATGACGGCTCACATAATCTGAGGTGTGTGGGAGGGAAGGTAGCTTTGGAAGCTGGCTTTCATGAATTGAAGTTGCTGTATTTTGAAAATTATATGGGAGAAGAATTGAAGGTAAGGATAGTAGGTCGGCATATGGATAAACAGATTCCGGACGATATGCTATATCTTCCCGGTGCAGAAAAATAACTGTTCCTTAAACTGAAAAAATCCGCTATCCAGCGGATTTTTTCAGTTTAAGGCAGTAATAGAAATGTAATCCGGATGAAATTTTATCTTTACCCTCTCTCCTTAATTTTGCATTTGAAAAAAATATCAATACTTAAGCGGTAAAGATGAAAAAAAACAAAATTCTTTTTAGGGTTTTTCCCTCCAGGGGGAATATTCTTTATGAACAGTGAAAAAACACAATTCAATGAAAGATGAGTTATTAGTCCGATATATTCAAGGCATTTCTACCGATGAAGAAACTGAAGAAGTAATGGAGTGGATTGAAAAAGACAAGGAAAATGAAAAATACCTGATTGAGATGCAGCATTTATTTAATTCCTCCTTGGGGTGGGATGCTGTATTCCAGGAATTGGAAGCAGAAAAATCGTCTTCTGGCAATGTCTATCGTTTCTCCTGGCGTAAGATTGGCATGATTGCAGCTTCCTTATTGATTTTTTTTCTTGGAGGCTGGATGTGCTCCTGGTATATCATGAAGGACAAAATGTCGGCACACTCTTTTGGAGCAGAGTGTATTAAGGTTCCTGCAAGACAAAGGCTTGATATGGTACTGGCTGATGGAACTAAGGTCTGTTTGAATGCTAATTCTACGTTGCGCTTTTCCAATGAATGGAATCAGGAGGAAAGGCGTGTTTTGCTCGATGGAGAAGCTTTCTTTGAGGTAGCCCATGATGAAAAACGTCCTTTTATCGTGGAAACAAAGGCCTATGATATACAGGTATTGGGCACAACCTTTAATGTCAATGCTTATCAGCAAAATGAAACTTTTAAAGTAATGTTGTTGGAAGGTGCCGTTCAGATTAATGACAAGAGCGAGCATGAGGTGTTACGGCTATCTCCTGATGAGGAGGCTATATTAGCTGACGGACTTTTAGTTAAGCAAGCTACTCAGGGAACAGAAGATCTCTGCTGGAAAAAAGGAATACTTGTTTTTCAAAACGAATGTTATCAAGAAATTTTTGAAAAACTACAAATTTATTACAATGTGGCAATAAAGGTAGAGAATATAAAGATTAGTAAATATCGTGCAACAGCGAAGTTTTATACAGATTCAGATTTGGATCATATTTTTAAGGTATTGCAGCAGTTTAATCACTTCAATTATACATGGAATGAAAAAAAGAATAAAATAATAATTAATTAACTATGATTTAAACACAAAGTGAAAGAACCATGAAAAAAAGATTTGTAAGTTTATTAGGAGTTGCCTCTTTGAGCCTGTCCTTATCTGCTTCCATCCAAGGTACACCTGTGACATTACAAGAGTCTCAAGCTCCGTTAAGTATTGTATTGTCGCAAATTGAGAGTCAGACCAATCTGCTTTTTGCATATAATGAGGCTGAAATAGACTTAGGGCGAAAGGTGTCTGTGAATGTTAAGGATAAAGCCTTAGACGAAGTCTTGGAGTCGTTGTTTTGCAAAACAGCTATTGATTATGAAATAGAAGGCAGAAATATTGTATTGTCTTCAAAAACAGGAATTAAAACTTCAGACCAAACAAAAGAAATTAAAGGTGTGATTGTAGACAACTCAGGTATTCCTGTGATCGGTGCTAGCGTACAGGTACAGGGAACAACCAATGGGACTATTACCGATATGGATGGTAATTTCATACTTAGTGCATCTTCAGATGATGTGCTGACTATTTCTTATATTGGCTATGTAACCCAAAAGATTAAGGTAGGGAATAAAACATCCTTTAATATTGTCTTGAAAGAAGATAATAAAACTTTGGAAGAAGTCGTTGTCGTAGGTTATACTACACAGAAAAAAGCAGATCTTTCAGGAGCTGTTGCTTCGGTAAAAATGGATGAAGTAAGCGATATGGCGGTGACTGGTATAAACCATGCCTTACAGGGAAAGATGTCTGGTGTTACTGTTTATCAGACAAGTGGTGCTCCTGGTGCTTCAGCTTCAGTTCGTGTGCGTGGTTTGGGTACTATTGGAAATAATGATCCTTTATATGTCATTGATGGTATGCCTGCCGATAATATGAATGATGTAAATCCGGGGGATATTGAGCGGATTGATGTCTTAAAGGATGCGGCTTCAGCAGCTATTTATGGCTCTCGTGCAGCTAATGGGGTTGTTATTATTCAGACTAAAAAAGGTAAAAAGTCAGAGAAAATAAATGTAACCTTTAATACTCATCATGGTTTTAATACTGCGACAAAGAAAGTCAGTTTACTGGATGCTGCCGGACGTAATTTGATTCACTCTGAAGCATATCAGAATGATGGAAAATCAGTGCCTGAATATTATACTGGGCCAATTGGTTCGGTAACTCGCACCAATTGGCAGGATGAAATTTATTCTACAGGATATACAGGTAATTATGACTTGGGGCTTTCAGGAGGTTCGGAAAGGGCACGTTATAATGTTGCTCTTGGTTATTTGAGTCAGGATGGAATTTTGAAAAACTCAGGATTTGATAGAGTGAATTTTCGTGTAAACACTGAAATGGATATTACGAAAAATCTTAAGTTTGGTGAAAACTTGATGATTACACATTCTGTTCAGAGTATTGTCCCTACCTATGGAGCAGGAGGTGCTGTTTCTAGTGCGCTAGTATTTGACCCTTCTGTACCTGTGTATACTGAGGATGGAGGATATAGCGGAAGTGGTGAACTAGGTACAGATATGCGTAATCCAGTTTCTGTTCTTGACCGTGCAGATAAAAAAGTAACTCGTAATCGTATTTTTGGTAATGTATATGCACAGTGGGAGATTTTGAAAGGGTTAGCTCTGAAAACAGACTTTGGCTATGATTGGTCGCAATGGCAGGAAAAGGAATACTCAGGTATTGTTCCAGAAGCTGGACGTCCTAACACTGTGGCAGAGTTGACCCAGCAGGATTGGCAGAGTGTTCGTTGGATGAATACTACGACTTTGAAATATGATGGTTTGTGGGGAAAACATAAATTAATGGCATTGGGAGGCTGGTCTTTTGAAGATTACCGTATGAATTTCTTGAATGCTCGTGGTACAGGTTTTGCATCAGATGAAGAATCTCAGCGCTATTTGGAGTGTGCATCTACTGTAGCTTGGTTGTTGAGTGGTCGGAAAGAATGGGCATTGATGTCTGGATTTATGCGATTTGACTATGCTTTTGCAGAGCGTTATTTGCTCTCAGCCAGTTTCCGTGCTGACGGCTCTTCTAAATTTGCCAAAAAGAACCGTTGGGGATATTTCCCTTCTGTATCCGGTGCATGGCGCATTTCTGAAGAGGCTTTCTTTGAGGGAGTAAAAGGAACAGTACAAAACTTTAAATTACGTGCAAGTTGGGGACAGCTTGGTAACCAGAATATATTTGATTTTTATCCTACTTATTCTCGAGTAAAGAATACTCAAGATGATGATGGTTATTACGTAGTATTTGGTAAAGATGAAAAATATACTGGTGGCCGTTATGAAGCTTCTATTGCTAATAAGGATATCAAATGGGAGGTTACGACTCAGACCAATGTCGGTATTGATTTGACTCTGTTTAATCATTTGGATATTACAGCAGATTATTTCCAAAAGAACACTTCAGATGTCTTGTTACAGGTGCCTATTACAGCTCTCGCTGGTGTAGATAGCGAACCTTGGGTTAATGCTGGTAAGGTACGAAACCGAGGTTTTGAATTTAGTATGGCATGGAATGGTGAAAAGAATGGCTTTACTTATAGTGTATGTGGTAACTTTAGCACAATAAAAAATGAGGTTACTTCTTTAGGTAGTGGAAGCGAAGCAATTTTTGGAGGTCGTTATGGTGGAAGTAATATCACACGTACTGTAGTTGGAGAACCTATGGCTCATTTCTATGGTTACAAAACCGATGGAATCTTTAAAAATCAGGCTGACGTAGATGCATACAATGCTGAATATCATAAGAATGCTCAAATCGGAGATGTGAAATTCGTAGATTTAAATAGCGATAATATCATTGACGATAATGATAAGACAAATATTGGAGATGGTTTCCCAGATTTTACTTATGGGTTTGGTTTTGATGGATCTTATAAAGGCTTTGATTTGTCTTTGTTCTTTCAGGGAGTAGCAGGATATGATATCTTTAAGGCTATTAATTATGAAGGTATGTTTGTGCGAAAATCATATAACCAATTCGGGGAAATTTTGGATCGTTATCATCCAACTAACAACCCTACTGGTACATTGCCGCGAGTAACGTTTGAAGATCCAAATGGAAATGCTCAGATGTCTGATCTCTATGTGGAAAATGGTAATTATTTGAAATTGAAAAATATAACATTGGGTTACACATTACCTAAATATATTTCATCAAAATTGGGTATGCAGAAACTTAGATTCTACGTTACTGCACAAAATTTATTTACTATTACAAAATATTCAGGCTATGACCCTGAATTAGGTGAGACTTATGCAGACACAAATGATGCATATGGAGTAACTGAATTGGCGGTGGACCGTGGACAATTCCCTCAAACAAGATCTTTTATTATGGGTGTAAACATTAATTTCTAATTATAAAACTATGAAACTACAGAATATATTGTATTTATCTTTTTTCTTGCCATTAATATCGTCTTGTTCATTAGACCGAGAACCTTATGGATTGGCTGGCTTGTGGGAGACTGAAGGAAATGCTCAAAAGGGATTGGATGCTGCTTATCAGCCTTTTTATGAAGAGGTTACGGACGTGGACAATGGTGGGCAGGTACATTGAGTGATGATATGATTGTGAATCGTGACAAACCAGAAATAGAACGTATGGCTAGATTTACAGAGGTATCTAACACATCTGGTGGCATGCATGACAACTGGATTGTAATGTATAAAGTAATACGCAGAGCCAATGATGTATTGGCCAATGTTCCGAATATTGATATGCCGGA
>RCNI01000231.1_pt1 | contig 43703 bp, 33 predicted proteins | sample 2041151 | NCBI WGS metagenome assembly RCNI01 (sample SAMN09708214, study PRJNA481090) | feces metagenome | isolation source: feces | place: Antarctica: Albino Rookery
ATATTGTAATGAATTTTTATGATGGCATAGCTCAAAATGCGGTAATTTCTTTGCAGGCGAATTGTTGATTTCTGCGGTTCGTTTCATCGAAATGATTGGGGAAAGGAGACCTTATATTTCTTTGAATGAGCTAAGGGCAATTCAAGGGGAATATGGTATATCTGTTGACGCTCTGATGTACAAGGCTAAAGAACTTGGAATAATTACGGAGAGTCGGTATAAAAGTTTCTGTATCAGAAAATCTTCAAATTTTGAGTTGAGGAAGAGGATTGAAGAAAGCATATTCCAAAATAATGGGGCGAGCCTTTCTCGGTTTGTTCGTTTGGTTTATCGGGCATTGGCTAGTGGGGCGATTGCTTCGTCCAAGGCTGCTTCTTTGTTGAATTGTTCTATTGCGGAAGTTGAATGTGAGGTTGGTTTGGTGTAGGAAAAATGGAAATTCTGGTCAGTGATACGAATATATTCATAGATCTGTATAAGTGTGACCTTTTGGATTTATTGTTCAAATTGCCTGCTCATATACATACTGTGGATGTGGTAGTGGAGGAGTTGAAGAATCAGGAGCAAAAAGCTGCCGTGATTCATTATCAGGGAACTCAAGATTTATATGTGAAGTCTTGGGATGATAAAGAAGTGCAATGTGTTTTTGAGTATATGCATAAAGATGCTGAAAATACAAATCTGACATTTGAAGATTGTTCTGTTTTATGTTATACAAAGCAGTTGAGTGACGCCAGATTGCTGACAGGTGACCAAAAATTAAGATGTCATGCTGTTCTTCAGATTGGTAATCTTAAGTCGTTATTGGATGATTTGGAGTTGATTGATTCACAAGTTGAAAAAGTGAATGTGTCAATGCGTCTCAAAAATCTTGAACCAGTCAAATATTTGAAAGATGGAGTGGCTGTTTTTGATATGATTGGAATAAATCAGCCGAAGATTCTCAAGGATATTCGATCTGATCATATGCAAGCGGAATCCCGCTACTCTGTAAAGACAGATTATCTGGAGTTGTATAGAATGGGGAAATATGCTAATTTTTTGATTGATAGCAAGAAGGATGACCTGCTTAAATACAACCTGGATCATTTGAAAGAGGATTTTGATAAGGAAATATCTGTTCATATGGTAAAACTCCTGGAGAATGGTAAGTATCTCATCCGAGCGATTACATCAGAAAAGAGATATAAGGATTATGGAATTAATTTTTCGATTCTGGTGGCACTCTTGGTGTTATCTAATTATATGAAACAAAGTCACCAACCAGTATCTATCTCTCATTATCATGTAGATGAATCAAAGGTTTTTGTTTCTTTCGCTATCGCAAAGAAACAGCCTATTTCTGATTCATTGGATGTTTCGTTCAATTTGAATCTTGAAAATGATGAAATAAAAGAATCGTCTGTAATGTTCGATGCGTCTTTCCGCTTGACGTTTAGAGATCACGGTCAAACTACTTATTTAGATATTATGCCGACCTCCTACAAAGGAATCAACAAGCCATATCCAACTAATATGTTGACATGTTCTCATAGCCTGACGGTCAAGAAGGTCTATGAAAGAGTAAGCAATTTGACAAAATATATTGATGAATATGTGAATCAAGTGGTCGGACTAGCTCCGAATATTGTAAAAATTTCGAATCCGAAGAAGTTCAAAAGTTTTATTATAAACAAAATACATAATGCTCATCATGTTGATTTTCTTTCTTACAAAGAATCAGTAATCAATAAATTAATATCAATTGATGTTAATACCGTATTTGATCTTTTTTGATGCATTGCGTTGTGTTGAAGAACTTTTTGAAGATGATATACAATCTAGAAATTACTGGCAGAAGAAAATGTACGAACTGTTAGTAGAACGAGGACGAGATTACAAAAATGAGTAGTCTTGTAATTCTTTATCTTTAAGGACAAAGTATGTTAGGTCAGGGATCTCCTGACCTTTTTTAATTTTGTATCTCCATTCGGGGGTGAATTCTTTGTCGGGGGCGTGAATATTTTTATTCGCGGTTCTTCGGGGAGGATATCTGATATTGAGTTAGCTTTTCAATTGCTTGCGGAATGGTTTGTTGGAGTTCTGTCGTGATGTCGGACAGTTTGGCGATTCCATCGTATTCTCACCAAATTTATTTGAAGATAACATGTTGAATATTATCGGAATAACGGAACGTTTTGCTCATTATTATAACTTATTATTCGAAAAACACATATATTTACTATGTTTTGACAGTCGGGAATGGCAGATGGGGGATCCGTGAAATCAGAATGATGACGGAATGTGCGTCAGAGTGGAATAGATCAGGCTCTTCATGGCAGTCTTTCCTTGAAGGGAATGCCGGATGCTTGTGTCCTCGAAAAAAAAGTGCATTATGAATGAAAAAATTTTAGTCACTGGGGCAAGTGGATTTATAGGAAGTTTTCTGGTGGAAGGCGGTTTGGAACGCGATATGCAGGTTTGGGCAGGAATAAGACACGGCAGCAGCCGCAGATATCTGCAGGATGAAAGGATTAATTTTGCTGAGTTTGATTTCTCCAGTCCGGAGAAACTGAGACAACAACTCGCCAGGCATAAGGAAGAACATGGCGGATGGGATTATATCGTACATTGTGCCGGTGTGACCAAATGTCTGGACACCATAGATTTCGAGAATGGAAACTACAAGGCGACTGTTCATTTTATTGAAGCCCTCATGGAACTGGAAATGGTTCCTGAAACTTTTGTTTTTATAAGTTCATTAAGTGTCTTTGGTCCTATTAGGGAAAAAGATTATACAGAAATAAAAGAAACAGATATTCCACAGCCGAATACTGCATACGGAGTGAGCAAGCTTCTGGCTGAGAAATATATATGTTCGCTTGATGGCTTTCCTTATGTTATTTTCCGTCCGACAGGAGTTTACGGTCCTCGTGAAAAGGGCTATTTCCTGATGGCGTTATCAATCAAAAGGCATGTGGATATTGCTGCAGGGTTCAAACGTCAGGATATAACTTTTGTGTATGTGAAAGATTTAGTTCAGGCAGTATATCTGGCTGTCGAAAAGAAAGTGACCCGTCGCCAATACTTTTTGAGCGATGGGGAAATATACTGCAGCCGTACATTCTCCGACTTGCTCCGCAAAGAACTAGGTAATCCATGGTTGATTCGTTTCAACTGTCCTCTCTGGCTGCTGAAATCGATTTCATTTGTGGCGGAAAAGTGGGGAAAACTGATTCATTCACCAAGTACGTTGAACTGTGACAAATACAACATTATGAAGCAGAGAAACTGGAGGTGTGACATCACTCCGACAATAAGGGAGTTGGGCTATAGGCCAGAATATCAATTGGAAAGAGGTGTTAAAGAAATAATCAATTGGTATAAAAAGGAAAAATGGCTTTAAAGACGGACCTGTTTGAATGTGTAGGGGATCCTTTTGGCGATATATGCAGTCGGGAGTTTTGGACAAAGTATGTTGATTGTGACTTCGTGTTTTCAGATGGAGTGTCTATGCAGTATATTTCTGTGCACGAATTGCTTTTTATCTGGATATCAGAAAGTCTGAAGATTTTTGTCGGGAATCCCAGATGTGCGATTGCTCGGCGTATGGTTCGGTATAATCTTTTTCTTCGTTCGGGGAATAATAACTGACACGCCATTTCATCTGTTCGGAATGCTCGTTGGCCTGTACGATGGCTCGAAGGTACGGGAGGTATACATTGCTTGATGAGTGTCCTGAAATATATAATGTGCTTGATGTCATACAGGTTGTCGAAAAAGCTTTGATGTGATTTTATGATATTGTCTACTGGTTTCTTTGATTCGTCCAGAAGGGTTTCAGCATCTTCTGTCAGCATTTCAATTTCAGGGAGTTCTGCTTCTGGACCAAAGTAATAGCGTTTCAAGAGGAGAATTCTTGGGTGCATTACTCTCTGTCGCTGAAATTTTCTTATGCATGTTGTCAGTGGAGTTTTTTTATGCGGGGCGCCAGATTTGGTCTTGCCTCGATCAGAAAGACCCTGTTTCCCGGAAGAAGGCCGTCTTTTTTCATGCGAATTCAGCCTTCCCCGAACTGGGGAAATATGATTCTCTTGCTTGTTTGGGGCACTCTTTGGTTTGGGTCTGGTCTGTGTTGGGAATACTGTATTTTTTGCAGATGAATGTTTTGAGGTTGGATGAAGAAATCGTCACTTTGTGACATGACACTAAAACTTAATTGCTATTGTTTGATTTAAAATAAGGCAGTGGCCTGTGGAGCAAGATAGGAATCGGTGGGGAGAGAAGCATTTCACGAATCTGCTTCAATCTGCGCAACGGTTTGATTGCTGGCTGTTTGAAGTTGTCGCAGATTATTTTATGACATGTTATATTTCTATCTGGAAAATACAGTCAGAATTTCAGAAGGGCTATATGCCCCAAGTATATCGTTGATATGAACTGTGGCAAAATGTTTGGAATTTTGTTTGACTTTTGTGATTTTGCCACATGTGTGAAAATATATAATGTTATGGAAGAAAGAGAAGTGGTCGCTAGAAATTTAAGACGTTTACGCCTGGCAAAGGGTTTTACACAGGAACGTCTTGTGAGGTATTTGGGCGTTGGTAGGTCTGCTTATGCAAATTATGAGTCTGGGGATCGTGAGGCGCCTTTGGAGGTGTTGGAGCATTTGGCGGATTTGTATGGCTGTGAGTTGTTTTCGTTGTATGATGAGGATGAGCATGCTTTGGATTCTGTTCTTGCCACAGCTTTTCGTGTGGATGATTTGTCTGATGAGGATATGAGGCAGATTGCCTCTTTCAAGGGTATTGTCAAGAATTATCTAAAGATGAAGGAGATGTTGGAGCGCTGAAGAGGTTGTCTATTGGTGATGCTGAGTTGTTGGCTCAGAAATTTAGGATTGATGCCGGTTTGGGTATGTCTGAGCCTGTGAATGTGAAATCGTTGTTCAGGCGTTTCAATATTTTGGCGATTTACCGTCCGTTGTCTCAGAACAGTTATGGAATCAGTATTAAGGCGGACGGCTCAATGTTCATGTTGATTAATAGTAATTCTACTAGAGGTCGGCAGCATTTTACGGTTGCTCATGAGCTGGTTCATTTGTTTTATGATGAAAATCCGGAGCCGCATGTTTGTAATGGAAAAGTTTTTGGTGTTGAAAGGGATGCCAATCGTTTCGCTTCTGCTTTGTTGATGCCCCGTGAGGGTGTGCTATCTTATATCAGTGAGAATGAGATGACCAATCATTGTGTGGATCTGGCTACTATTTTAAAATTGGAACAGTTGTATGGCGTTTCTAGGATGTCCTTGTTGTTGAGGTTGAAGGATCTTGGGGTGATTGGAGAGTCGTTCATTCAGGAGGTTGCCAAGAAGTCTGTTAAAGGTTCTGCTCTTGCTTATGGTTATGATTTATCTCTATATGAGCGTGGAAATGAGAATCTTGTTGTTGGGGATTTTGGTGTGAAGGCTCGTCTGTTGTTTGAGCAGGACAAGATCTCGGAGGGACATTATGTTGAATTGTCAAATATGGTCTGTGATGGAAAACGAGAGGAAGGTGAAGATCATATTGGATGCTGACGTCATTATTCATTTTGCCAAAGGGGAGATGTTGTCATTGCTTCCTGAAATTTTTCCTGAATGTGAGTTTATATTGTTGAATATTGTCAAGACGGAGATATTGCAGCCGATTTTGGGACAATTGATGAATCAAGTCATGTTGCTTCGCAATATTAGGGAGGTCGTTTTCGGTGAAACAAATGAGGAGAAATTAGAGTATGCAAGATTGCAGAAGGCGTGCTTGGGACGTGGTGAGAGTGCTTGTATGGTTTATTGTCGATACCATCATGATGTAATTGGTAGCAGTAATCTTCGTGATATAACAAAGTATTGCAATGAACATGGTATCACATATTTGACGACGAATGACTTTTTGTTTTATGGAATTCGTCGTGGTGCAATTACTGAAGCGCAAGCACTGGAGTTCATTGAAAAGGTTAATTCGAAAGGAAGTCGTCTGCCTAAAGTGGATTTCTCGATGTATGTCGATGATAAATTAATGAAGAAACATCACTCCCGGAATAGAAATATCAAGGAGCCCGCTTCTGGAAGTAAATATTTTTCTTTTCCTTTTCCCGTGAGCACGGCTTCAAATGTACCTTCTCCTTTTGCTTTCAATAGCGCTTCATTCGCAGGCGTGAATTCATGGAATATATCAAACTTGTCTCTTTCTTCGTGAATCAGTTGAATGAGTTCTTGGAGGGTGATCATGTTTTGTGGTGATTTAATTGTCTCTGATCTGTGTATCCTAAAGATAGGAACTTTATTTTATGTTCTGAAGAATTCGCTGGCATCCGAGGAATTCCAGGGTAGAAAAATGAAGAAGGATTGAGCAGGTGTTGGCAACTCAATCCTTTTATTTTGCGCATGTATAGGTTGTGTTTATGCGCAGGGCTAACATATGTGGCACTAATGTAGTGAATCAATGTGGATTATGCATCATTTTATGTCATATCGTTACGTAAATCAGTCAAATGTCTTGTCTTTTTCTGTCTTTTGCGGTATATTCCTTCCCGACTTCGGACGATTTTTTGCCTGTTGATGAACGGTCCGGACTGTCTTCAGGGCAGATGAAATCGGGATTTTCCAACAGACATGGACATTTCCCGGAGGGGCGGTCGGGCAGGACGTGGTTGGTGGAGAGGGATTTTATTTCTAACTTCGGGGTCGGACATTTAAAGCAGAAAACGATGAAAAAGTGTTGTTGGCTGTATGCTTCGGGCAAGGTGGCGACATATGCGGCGTGTTTTATCGGCAAAACGGCCAGGAACTGGTGGACGAATTCAATGCGGAGGTGGGGCGCGACGGGCTGACGCAGGACCGTGTGTACTACCGCGAGGCGCTGGTTCGGGCGCTGGAGGAACGCGGCGTGGACGTGAGCGCTGTGCGAGATGGGGACCTGTTGCGGTTCGACCGTCCGGTCCGGCTGGATGACGAGACGCGCACGCTGTGCCGATTGTGACGCAAGACGCCGGACCGGATCGGGAGTGGGCGCCTCCTGTTTTCCAATAAACTGCGTAAAATGTTCATGTACAGTGTCTTGCGAGGATGGCGGATTATTATGCTATGCTCTCTCCCGATTTCCGTTGCTGTTTCGTCCGGGCGTTTCGCCTGAGCGGACACGAAAATCGCCCGGCAGGGGATTGACCCGACCGAGCGATTTTGGATAAAGTGCCTGTTGGCGTATTTTTCTTGTTGGGTTTGCCTGAAGGCCGTCTGTCGTTGTTTGGCTGGATTGGGTAGGGAAGCCCCCATCTATTCCAGGCATTTGAAGCGGATGGCACAGCCACCACTGGTTGCAAGTTTCAGCTGAAGACGAGCTCCTTTGGAAACCTTCAATTCAGAGTAGGAATAGGAAGTAGGATTGGACTCGTTGCTGGCAACCGGCCCATCAGCGTAGATTTGTGCCAGATATGTCTTGCCGGCATCCAAGAAATCAAGAGAAGCATTGAGAGTCCGCTTGTTCTCATCTGTAATGGCGCCGAGATACCAGTCTTCGGAATTCCGGTCCTTTCTGACAGTCATCACATAGTCGCCGATGACGGCATCCAGCACTTTGGTGCAGTACCAGTCCGTCGGCACGTCGCGGATGAAGTCGAAAGCCTTGACATTCCGGTAGGCGGAAGGATCGTCAGAGGCCATCTGCAATGGACTGTAGATTACCACGTATTGAGCGAGCTGCTTGGCAAGAGTGGTTCTGACACGACATTGTGGATTGGCAGGGTTGCTGTAGTCGAACGTACCGAACGTGTAGTCCGTCGGACCGGCGAGACCTCTCAGGAACGGAACGACCGTCTGGTGCTCCGGCTTGTTGCCACCGTCGGTCTCCCAGGCATCGTGCTCCTGACCTCTGATCGCTTCGTGGGTCATGAGGTTGGGCCAAGTTCGGTTGACACCGGTCGGGATGACAGGCTCGTGTTCGTCGAGACAAATCTGATAGTGGGCGGCTTTTTCTACAATTTCACGGAAGCGGTTGACTGCATATTGACCGTCGTGCTCTTCCTTTCCGTCCATCAGCATATTGACATTGCCGGTCTTGACATAATGCATGCCATACTTCTGATAGAGTCCATATGCCTCGTCAATGTGTTTGAGATAGTGATTTGTGTTCGCACCAGTTTCGTTGTGGATAATCATTTGCACTCCTTTCGATTGGGCATATTTCATGACTTCATCGAAATCATAGTCTGGATAGGCTTCGGTGAAACTGAAACCTTCAGAGTTACGCATCCAGTCACCTGCCCAGCCTTTGTTCCAGCCTTCCACAAGAACAGCTTGAATGTTATTGGCTGCGGCAAAGTCTATGTACTCTTTGGTTCTCTCGGTGGTGGCGCCATGTCGGGGGCCGTCATGCCAGGTGTACTGGAACTTGTGCAGAATCCACCAGATGCCGATATATTTGCCCGGTTTGATCCAGGAAGTGTTTTTAATCTTGCTGGGCTCGTTGAGGTTGAGCATGATACGGGAAGCCGCGATGCCGGCGAGATCCGGACTCACCGTAACGGTTCTCCAGGACGAAGAGCAAGGCGCCTCTGCATAGACTTTCATGCCGTCGCTCCACGGGGTCAGTTCCGCTTTCATGCCATGTTCTCCGGAAGGCACCAGATTCATCTTCGCCCAATTGGTCAGGGCGGCCTCGTGGATGGAGTAGAAACGTCCGTCCTGTCCTTCCAGCGTTACTGGCGTGTAGGCCGTATCCAACTGAGACATTTTCGTCTTTTGTCCGTAAGCCTCATAATAAGGAGTGCTCCGGCTCATCCACCAGATATCGTGGTCGCCGCTGAAATTGAACTCGGTCAGCTCGTCCGCTACCGCAAATTTCTCAAGAGCCGGCTGCTCAGGGAAACAGTACCGGAAACCGAAACCGTCGTCAAAGACCCGAACTTCGAGATCCATCTTCCGTCGGCTGCCCCCTTTCTCCTGAAGGGAAATGACCATGCCGTTGTGGTGATCGCGGATGAATTTCTCCTCGCCCCATACGGTTTCCCAAGTCTCGTCTTTGCTGTAGGATCGGGTACCGATGATTTCAAGATGAGAAGCGAGCGTGTCCTGGTCTTTCAGGACAAAACCAAGTCGGGAGGCGTCGATCACAGGCTCCTTGTCTTTGGTGACCTGATAGGAGAGGGCACCGTTCCCGTCTGCATGGACGGTGAAGGCAAGAGAGTGGTCAGGAGACAGGACGGAGACTTCCGTAGGATGTCCGCATGCACAAAGAATGCAGGCTGTCACAAGGAGAGTGGACAGGGGAAGGTTGAAGATGTTTTTCATTGTGTATTCTTTTTTTATCGAAGGGCAAATATATTAAAAATCGACAATCAAATATTCAATATTTTTAAAAAAGGTTTATTAGTTTTGCTGAAAATATTGTTATATGAAGAAAATAACACTGAATCTGTTTCTACCACTGCTTGTTGCGGTGGCATCTTGCTCAGCGCCGATGACTCCGGATGAATCGGAAGCAACTTCTCTGGCAGAGCGTATTTTGCCTGAACAAAGTCACCATTTTGAGTTTGAACAGCTCGCCGACACGGTCGATGTGTTTGAACTGGAATCCGTAGGAGATAAAGTGGTGATCCGTGGCAACAACGCCAATTCAATGGCGGTCGGTCTGAACCACTATCTGAAGAATTACTGCAATACGACCGTTTCCTGGTATGACTACAATCCGTTGGATATGCCAGAGGAACTGCCGGCAGTCGGGGAGAAAGTGCGTGTACCCGCCTTGGTGGACGACCGTTTCTTCCTCAATTACTGTACTTTCGGCTACACCATGCCATGGTGGGGCTGGAAAGAATGGGAACATTTCATTGACTGGATGGCACTCAACGGCATCAATCTGCCGCTCGCCATCACCGGACAGGAAGCCGTCTGGCAGAAAGTCTGGAGAAAATATGGCTTGACCGACGAGCAGATCAGAAGCTTCTTCGTCGGACCGGCTCACCTTCCATGGCAGAGAATGTGCAACCTGGACCGTTGGGACGGACCGCTTCCTCAGGAATGGATCGACTCTCAGGCCGAACTCCAGAAGAAGATTGTCGCAAGGGAACGTGCCCTGAACATGAAACCGGTACTCCCAGCCTTCGCAGGCCACATCCCGGCAGAACTCGCCGAGGTCAAACCGGGCATCGACACTTCCAGAGTCAGCTATTGGGGCGGTTTCGCCAATGAATACAGATGTACCTTCCTCTCACCGATGGACCCGCTGTTCAGCGAAATCCAGAAGGAATTCATGGAGACCGAGATTGAAATGTTCGGCACCGACCACATCTACGGCGTGGATCCGTTCAACGAAATCGACTCTCCAAGCTGGGATCCGGAAACCTTGGCACGCATGTCCAAAGACATCTACGGCTCCCTGGTAGCTGCCGATGAAAACGCCACCTGGCTGATGATGGGCTGGCTCTTCTATGCCGACCCGACCCACTGGAACCAGGAAAACATCGAAGCGTTCCTCCGCGCCGTACCGCAGGACAAACTGGTGCTGCTGGACTACTATTGTGAATTTACCCAGATCTGGGAACAGACCGAGAAATTCTACGGCCAGCCATACATCTGGTGCTATCTCGGCAACTTCGGTGGCAACACCCAGCTGTCCGGACCGTTCGGACTGGTTTCCGACCGCATCACACAGACCCTGAAAGACGGTGGCGACAACTTGGTCGGCATCGGCTCTACTCTGGAAGGCTTCGGCGTGAATCAGTTCATGTATGAATACATCCTCGACCGCGCCTGGGACAGCAAGATGACTGACGGTCAGTGGCTCGAGCACCTCGCAGACCGCCACTTCGGCTCCGCTTCCGAATCATTCAGACAGGCCTGGAAACTGATGGCAGACCGCATCTACACCATCCATTCCCGTACCGGCAACTCTGCCCTCATCAACGCTCACCCTTGTCTGGAAGGACATTGGCACTGGACCACCACCTACAATACCAACTATACCGTCCAGGATCTGTGGAACGCATGGGAACTCCTGCTCGCAGAAGAGTCCGACACCGACAACTACAAATACGACATCGTCAACATGGGCCGTCAGGTGCTTTCTGACTGGTTCATGGTAGAAAGAGACGCCTTCACCCAGGCCTACCGCAAAGGCGACCGCAAGGCAATGGCGCTCCACGAAGAAAGGATGATCGGTGTGCTCGACGATATGGAGGAACTGCTCGCAAGCAGAAAGGAATTCTCTCTCGAAGACTGGATCACCACCGCACGCAAGCTGGGTGCTGATGACGCCGCCAAAGACTATTACGAAGGAAACGCCCGTACGCTCATCTCTGTATGGGGCGACAGCTACCATCTGACCGACTACGCCAACCGCTCTCTGTCCGGCATGACTTCCTCTTATTACAAGGCCCGCTGGGAAATGTTCTTCCAGGACATCCACGAGGCAATGGAAGCCGGCCGTCCATTTGACCAGAAAGCGTTTGACAAGAAGATCTGGGACTTCGAATGTGCCTGGGCGGAAGTGGACTACAAAATCACCTGTCCGGAGAAGACCGACGAACTGGAAGTGTGCAGAAAACTTCACGAGAAGTACAGCAAGCTGATTCCTGAGGGGAAATAAAATGTTTTCATTAAATTTGTAGAATTGAAAATCAATAACTGCATGAATAATATGAAAAAGATTTTTTTGACCGCCTCTGCAGCGCTCCTGACACTGGGACTCTCTGCACAGGAACTGACCAAGGAAGACGTGCGTGCCATCCAGGCTTCATTCGTCAAGGATGCGCCGACCATCGCTCTCCAGAATGTATTGACCAACCAGGCCAATCTGAGGGAACTCGCCCTCAATCATGACCTCCAGGGCAAGATCGACCACTATTTCAAATATAGAGTCGATGTGAAAGGAATCACCGACCAGCACAACTCCGGCCGCTGCTGGATGTTCACCTCCATGAACGTGCTCCGTCCTTCCGTCATGAAACAGTTTGGCATCAATGAATTCGATTTCTCCCACTGCTACAGCTATTTCTGGGATATCTTCGAGAAGAGCAACCTCTTCCTCGAGAACGCCATCCGTACCGCAGACAAGGACATGCTTGACAGGGAAGTCTCCTTCTACTTCAAGAGCCCGATCAGCGACGGCGGTGTATGGAACCTGTTCTACAACGTCGCAGAGAAATACGGTGTCGTCCCTCAGTCCGTCATGCCGGAGACCGCCCATTCCAACAGCACCGGTGCGATGAGCTCCATCATTGAAGAGCGTCTCCGTGCCGGAGGAATGCAGCTCCGTGACCTGGCCGACTCCAAAGCGAAAGCCAAAGAGATCAAGGCAGCCAAGATGGACATCCTCAAAGATGTCTACAGAGTCCTCGCCCTCTGTCTCGGCAACCCACCTTCAGAATTCACATGGAGATACAAGACCAACGACGGCGAAATCAAGGAAATCAACTCGACACCGCTCGATTTCTACCATTCCATCCGTCCGGAGAACTACGACCCTCAGACCTACATCATGATCATGAACGACCCAGTCCGTGAATACTACAAGGTCTACGAGATCCAGAACTACCGCAACTCCCAGGAGGGCGTGAACTGGGTATATCTGAACCTCCCGAACGACGTCATCAAGGCAGCCGCACTGAAGTCCATCCAGGACAACGTGCCAATGTACGCCTCTTGTGACGTGCGCAAATACAATGACATGAAATCAGGTATTTCTGATCCTGAAATGTATGATTACGAGTCCTTGTTCGGCATCAAGCTCGATATGGACAAGAAAGAGCGCGTACTCACCCGCCAGTCCGGTTCCTCCCACGCCATGACCCTCATCGGAGTGGACGTAGACAAAAACGGCAAGACCGTCAAATGGGAATTCGAGAACAGCTGGGGCCCGACAGCCGGCCACAACGGTTACATCACCTTCACCGACAAATGGTTCGACGACTATATGTTCCGTATCGTGATCGACAAGAAATTCCTCGATGACGCTTCTGTAAAGGCCGCCGCCACCAAACCGGTCCAGCTCCCAGCTTGGGACTTCATGTTTTAGTCTTTCCCCCCATACGGGAAATGCTCATGTGCAAAATGAAAAACGGGCCATCCGATCGGATGGCCCGTTTTTCTGTTTCAGGATGCTTCTTTCTGTTTCAATATCCTATTTTCTAATTATTGATAAGTGCGGATCCGCTTATTTCTCGGCAGGAAGCCAGGAAATGCAGAGGCAGGAAACCACCCTTCTTTCAATAGGGGAGCTGCCGTTGCCGGAATCGCTTGGCCAGTTGAGGAGCTTTCCTCCCTTGCCGATCATGGCAGAAGAACCGCCACCATCCAAATTCATGGCCTTGACAGCACCGTGCTTGATGAAGATTCCTGCCAATTCCGTCAAAGTGAGACCGTAGGAACCTTTCATGCCTCGGCCGTCGCAGACGATGATGAGCAGATTGCCGTCCTTGTCCAGACCCACAGCAGTTCTCGGTACATGAGAAGAACCGGCTGTACCTCCGCTGTTGAGGCATTCTTTCCAATAGCTGTCCATGGCAACGTCCTTGCCGTCTTTGACCAGCATCGGACCGCCGCCGACACCCCATACCGGTTTCCAGACTTTTGCGCCAGGAGTGTCCTTTGTAGGAGGCTCTTTCATGAACTGCTTGGTTTTCTCGTTGTTGTCCAGAGGAGAAGGGAAACTGTAGTGAGTACGGGAAGCGGCATCACAGCAATAGACCCAGGCAATGTCCATGCTGCCGTCCTTCATCTGGCCGACAGCGGCTCTGACAGGATAGACGGTCGCCTCCGGTTTCTCGTAGTTCGGCCACTCGATACTCCTTGGAGCGATGACGGAACAGAAATCATTGATGAAAAGAGGGCTGACGGAAGTGGCACCTGCAAAGTAGCCGGCATTGGTCACGATATAAGGAATGCCGTAATCTTTGTCAAAGTCAGCATATGTCTTGGATGGTTTGGCTTTCGGGGTGTTCTGGATGACGGTGAACTTCAAGTCAGGATTCTTCTTGAAATCAACGGTGGCAAGATAGTACTTGGTCGTCTTGCCATTGGAATGGTTGTAGAGCAGTTCGGAAACCTCGATGCCTTCCGGATAGACATTCGGATCGGGTTTCTCCGGTTTTTCGGGTTCAGCTGGAACCGTTTCTTCGGTATCCGGATTTTCTTTGTCAGGAGAGTTGGTCTCCTCTTTGCCGCAGGCTGCCAGGAAGGTTGTGCAGCACAGAATGGCGAGCAGTTTGAGTGCCTTTTTCATTTTTGTAGAAATTTTTAAAGTGTTATGAGGCTATAATGGTATTATTTAAGTTACAATTTAACAAATGCAGGGAATAATCGTAAATATAGATAATAGAATTGATTTGTTGTGAAAAATATTTTCTTATGTTTGCATGGTTTTTAAAGAATTAGTAACACTTAGTGCAGTTATATGATAATTATTAGAAAGAATGGTCTGGGAAAAGCGTTATGCCTTATGGTTATGGCTCTTTTGACTTCAATCTCATTGAATGCTCAGACGTTTCGGGTATCCGGTACAGTTACTGGGCCCGCGGGAAAAGGAGAAGTTGGTGCGATGGTCTATCTCAAGGGTAGTACTCAAGTTGGAGCACTGACAGATTTGGACGGTCATTATTCTTTGGAAATTCCTTCTGCAGATGCCATGATTGTCGTATCCATGATGGGATTCAAAGAACAGGAAGTTCATGTCGCCGGTCGCTCAGTGGTTGATTTCGTCTTGGAAGAGGACTCCACTCAACTGGAGGAGGTGGTTGTCGTCGGTTATGGAACTCAGAAGAAACAGTTTGTGGTGGGCTCCGTCAGTTCCGCTTCTTCAAGAGAACTGATGAAAGCACCGGTTACCGATGTAAAAAGCATGTTGACAGGTCGTCTGGCTGGTATGACCAATATCCAGAAGACAGGTACACCAGGTGAACAGAATACCACTACCTTGATTCGTGGTTATACTTCTTTCAACAATTCATCTCCTTTGGTAATTGTAGATGGTGTTCCGCGCAGTATGGATTTCGTGAACCCGTCTGATATAGAATCAGTATCTGTCTTGAAGGATGCGGCGACAGCCGCCATTTATGGTGTGCGTGGTGCGAACGGTGTCATTCTCATCACGACCAAATCCGGAGCTTTGGGCAAAGCGAATATTTCCTATGATGGTTCTGTGACCTTCACGACCAATACCGCCGAGCCGGACTTGTTGACAGCCGATGAATACATCTATTGGCACAACAAAGGTAGGGAACTGGATGGCCAGCCACTTTACTACACCCCGGAGAATCTGGCCAAAATGGAAGAAATGGGCATTTTGGGTGAAACCAACTGGCTGCGCGAAATCTTCAAGCCTTTCGGCCTGACACATCAGCACAATATCTCTGCTTCCGGTGGAAATGACAAAGTGAGGTACTATGCCAGCCTCGGTTATATGAATGAAGACGGTATTCTTAGAAACACAGGTTTTGAGCGCTACAATGTCAGAACCTCTGTCGATGCCAATCTGGCAAAGAACCTCAAATTCAACATCAACATGTCTGCCACTCATTCCAACAGAAACTGGCCTGGCCTTCCTGTCAAGTCCCAGTCTGAGTATTCTCCTATCACACAGGCCATATTTGGTGTGCCTTGTCTGAAGAAGGAATACGATGGCCTCCCATTGGGATTCACCAACGGTACCTATACTTATAGTGGCTTGGCGGCTCTCAATTCCGGCTTCCAGAAACAAGCCAGATGGGGCGGCGAAATCTCCAGCAAACTTGAATACGATTTCGGTTCCATCGAAGTTCTCAAAGGCCTGAAAGCATCCATGTTCTTTGGTTTTGACTATTGGCATACGACTGACCGTAATCTGTTGGAGACTTACGATCTTTACAAATTTGATCCGGAAGTGATGCAGGTAACCAAGATGACAGCCCAGGGAATCAGCGAGACGAACTTCAACCGTTCTTCTTCCATGAGCTGGAACATGTTGCTTCGTCCGACTGTCACTTACGAAAGGGAATTTGCAGGAAAACACAATGTTTCCGCTCTTTTCTTGTTCGAACGTGCTTCCAGTTACGGCGAGACCATGACTGGTTACAAAAAAGGGTTCTTTGCCACTGATCCTCTTGACATCACATTGGGTACGGAACATCAGGTGCCTTATGTGACAGGCAACCACAAGCATTCAGGAATGGCCAGCTTCGCCGGTCGTATCGGTTATGCTTTTGACAAGAAATATTTGTTTGAGGCGACTCTTCGTGCGGATGGTTCCTGCAAGTTCGCTCCAGAAAACAGATGGGGGTATTTCCCGTCAGTCGCACTCGGTTGGGTGATGTCTGAAGAAGATTGGCTCAAGAATGTGGAGCAAATCAACTTCTTGAAACTTCGTGCATCTTTCGGTATTCTCGGCAATGATGATTTGGATCCATACACTTATCTCCAGTCCTACAAGTCAACGGGCAACGGTTTGGTATATGCATGGGATTCCACTGCCCGTCCAGCCTTCTATGCGGCCGGTTATGTTCACGAAGGATTGACGTGGTCACGTACTAACACATTCAACGTCGGTTTGGATTTCAATGCATTCCAGAATCGTTTCTCTTTTGAATTTGACTGGTTCTACAAATTCACTTCCCGAATTCTGGAGAATGAATCTGGTGGTTCCACCTATGCTCCTTCATTGGGAGGAAACAACCCGATATGGATGAACTCCGGTAAGATGGACAACCGTGGTTTTGATATGACACTGGGCTGGACCGACGCTTTTGCAAGTGGTTGGGCCTATTCTTTCAAAGGAACTCTCGGTTGGGCAAGAAACCGTATCCTTTCCAAGAAGATTTCTGATAACCATCCGTCCTACAGAGCTGTCTTGGGGCAGCCGATAGGATCCAAATACGGTTTCCATGCATTGGGGCTTTTCCAGACTCAGGAGCAGCTCGACAGCTATCCGATTGCGCCTTCCGGACACATCGAATTGGGCGCACTCATGTATGAGGATATTGATGGAGACGGCAAGATTGATTCTGATCATGACTACGTGAAGATCGGTCGTTCTTCCGTTCCTGAAATGACCTTTTCCCTCAATGCTGAAGTTTCCTGGAAAGACATCAGCTTGTCAGCTCTGTTCCAGGGAGCGGCCCTCTGCAACTATACATTGAACGGTGTCTATAATAATGGAAATACTGACGGCTCCATGTTCACCAGACAGTTCTATGGTGGCGGTAATGCCTTGAGACATTTGGTCGAAGGCTCATGGAGACCGGACCAGACCGATGCGAAATATCCAAGACTCAGGGCCAGCGGCAATGCCAACAATGCCTGGTCTTCAGATTGGTGGGTAAAAGACGGTTCTTATCTGAGATTGAAGAACTTGCAGCTCAGCTACACGCTTCCTCGGAATTTGTTCAGAAGCGGTAAGGGAATCGATCGTCTGAGAATCTATCTTGCAGGTACCAATCTCTTTACAATCAGTGCATTCAAGTATCTGGACCCTGAAAATCCAGGCATCAACAACGGATACTATCCTCAGCAAAGGACATTCAGTGTAGGACTCAATCTTACCTTCTAATTATCAGTACAAGATGAAAAAATTTTTAAGATATATTGCGCTTTCTATCAGTGTCGCAGTTGGATTCGTTTCTTGCAACAATCTCGATTTGGATCCGACTGACAGATATTCCCCTGCTGTAATTTGGGCTTCAGAGGCTTCCGTGGACACCTATGTGTTGGGCTTCTATGGCTTCATGAAGGAATCGGCAGAAATCAATGACATGAAGCAGTTCATGGATGCGTATTCTGACATCATCAAGAGCAGCTCATGGAATCAGTACAATCATTTCTATAATGTGGCGCTTCTTCAGGAGTCTGCGTTTACCGATGTCAATGCTGGTCCGATAGATTGCTGGAGTTCATGTTACAATGAAATCAAGCAAGACAATGAGTTTTTGAGAGATGCTCCCAATTATATAGAGAAGTTCGGTGAGGAATTCATCAATACCAGAATGGCGGAAATACGTCTAGTCAGAGGCTATGCCTATTTCAAATTGATGAGAGTTTACGGCTATGATGATACTGCTGCAGATGCCAGCATCAAAAATGGTGGGGTCGTTCTGAGAACCAAGTTGGATGGTCCGGAAGAGAATGACAAGGCCCGTTCCACTTGGAATGATTCATGGGACGTGGTGATTAAAGATTTGACTTTCGCCGCCGAACATCTCCCGATAAGTTGGGCTGGTCAGAGAAGGTTTACCAAAGCGGCTGCCTATGGTCTGCTTTCCAGAGCCGCCCTTTATGCAAAAAGATGGGACGTGGTGATTAAGGCTGCAAAAGAATGTGAGAAGGCCGGTGGTTCATTGGCTGAGAACTATGCTGACCTTTTTTCGGAGGAAAAAGGCCTCGGTCAGGCAGAGAATCTGTTGATTGTGAATTATGTCAATGCTCAGATGACTCACTTGGGAGACAAGTTCTTCCGCCCGATCGGAGATGGCCCTTCACATAATAAAAGCACTCTGTATGGAGCATTCGGACCCACAAGTGAGCTAGTTGACAGCTATGAGATGTCGGATGGTACGGAGTTTTCATGGGAGGCTCATGGGAACACTCCGTATGAGGGCAGGGAACCGAGATTCTATGCGACCATCATCTATAATGGTATGCCTTGGGAAGGTCGGACGATAGAGACATTTAAAGGAGGAAAGGATGGAATTCGTCCATTCAATGATGTTGGTGCTGCCGGATCAACCGTTACCGGATATTATTTGAAGAAGTATCTTATTGAGAATGACAATAAATGGGAAAAGAATGGCAGTTGGCATTTCGCTACGATTATCAGATATGCTGAAGTGCTTCTCAACAAGGCAGAGGCCTTGGCCGAGAAAGACTGGAATGCGAATCGTACAGAGGCTCTTGCCGATTTGAATGCTATCCGTGCCCGAGTCGGTCTTCCTTCCAAGGAGGTTTCCACATTGGAAGAGTTCCGAAAACTTCTTCACCATGAGCGTATGGTAGAGTTTGCCGGAGAGGGGCTCAGATATTGGGATATCCGCAGATGGAAGATTGCAGAGGAGGTCATTCATGGCAAGCAGGCTCACGGCTGTGAGATTACCCGTACTTCTGAAGAAGGGGTGACACCTGCCACTTATACATATAAGCAGATAGAGGTGGATGCTGGAAGAAAGCGTATTTTCCATGACAGCTTCTACTCCTTCTCTATCCCTATCGTAGAACGTTCAAACAACAAGCTTTTGGGACCGAACAACCCAAAATGGTAGCAGATTATGAAAAAGATTTTTGAATATTTGACCGTGGCAGTTGTCGCACTGATGACTTTGGGCTGCCAGAAACCAGACAAGGAACCTCTCCACGATGACAATACCATTCGGGAGATACAGATGTATTCCACCTCCACACCGGAAGAACTGGATGGCCTTCCATTGCCTCAGCCTGTAAGTGGAATCATCAATCAGGAAACAGGAGAAATCAGGTTCCCGATACCGTCACAATACAGACCAAGGACCAATTCTGAAGGAAAGAGGATTATCCAGTTTGACCCGACCCGGGTGAAGTTGAGAGCGAATGTCGGATACGATGTCGAGATTACGCCGTCTTTATTTGGAATCCATGATCTCTCCGGCAATTTTGAAGTGGAGGTCCTGGCAAAGCAGACAGGAGAGAAGAAGCATTATACCCTGCATGCTTATTTCCAGAGAGATTAGAAATAAATTAAACAATTAGAAAACCATATTGAACTATTATGAAAACCAAACTTTTTTTAGCCATTTTGGCTTCCGCTGCATTGGTATCTTTTGCAGTTTCGTGTGAGAAAGAGAACGGCTCCGGAGGGGGCGATTCTGACAAAAAAGAAGAGATGAAGAGCAAGGAGTGCAAACTGCTTTCCATTTCTCTCAAATCTGGTGATATGACCATTGAAGGCTTCGTCTATGAAGAGGATAAAGTTGCTGAGGTGACTTGCATGCCTGCTCAGAAAGAAGCATTGAAGAAAGCATCCGCAGAAGTGGCTGTTTCAGAGAAAGCAACCATCACTCCTGATCCAAAAGAGGTAAGAGACTACACTGTAGCTGATGGGGTCAAATTCAAAGTGACAGCAGAAGACGGCAAGACTTCTCAAGAGTACACCGTAATCCTGAAGGATGCGAAAATCAAGACCGTCTGCAAAAAAGTGTGGGAAAAGACTTTCGGTGATCTTGGTATCAAACCGAATATTTCCGAGATCGGCAATGTCGGCTTCTCTGGTGACAAGTTCGTGACCAACAATTTGGAAGTCCTTGATCTTGAGGGAAAGACTGTCGGGAAATTGTGTACAGATGGCATTGTCGATAGTAAGGCTGCCGATTTCTGCCTGACCTGTGTGTCAAACGACCATGCCAATCATCTGGTCGCTTCCGTAGGCTATGCTGCCGGTGGTGAGACTTTCTCAAAGGAAATCAAGTATACACGTTATTATATTTGGGCCGATGGTTGGGACAAAGCTCCAAAGCTTCTCTATGAGAACAAAGAGGCAGAGGTGGCAAAATATTTCAGCGCATCCGGTGACCTTCTCAAACAGGGTATCCTTACTTTCATCGCAGGCCGCAGCGCTACTCAGATGCATCACTGCAATGTATTCGTAGACGGAAAGATTAATTGGAATGCATTCAACACTCCTTATCCGGGAAATGATGGTAACTGGGGTGCAAACGTCAGTGCCGCTTCCGGTGATCCGGAAGGCTACTTCTTCATTTGTGACAGCCGTGGCAATAACTCCGGTGTAGATGTTTATTCCCGTAAAGGTATCAAAGGCAACGATGTACAGCTCAATGGCTCCCTCGTTGATGACGGTACAGTTGCAGGTGAGCACGGTGGAAAGAATCAGTATGGCAACTATTCTACTGGTTATGTACGTGCTTTTACATTGAACGGAAAAGCTTATGCGGCGGTGGTCTCTTCAGGTTGGCCAAGTACTTATTTGACTATTCAGAGTGCTGATCCGGCAGAAGAAGAGCATTATCTTCTCCGCTCCCAGGTCTGGGCCGCTGGTTCACCAAAACCATGTGCCGCCGTTTACACCGTTTCTGGTAACGAGGTATATGTTCTCATGAGTTCACCATCCAGCGCTTCTATGATGGCACTCTTCAAGATTTCAACCGAAGTGATCTAATCATCTGAAAATAGAATGAATGATAGCCTCTTAGTGGTCCGAACTCTACTTGGAGGCTATTTGATTTTTTGAAATGCAATGAAAAAGAATTTGAAATTTACAGCTGCAGCAGTTCTGCTTTTCTCTATATTCTCATTGAATTCCTGCACTGGACAGAAGGTAAAGATTGAGAAACCGAAATATTTGTGGATGTGTACAGAAGCTAACTTTGAACGTTTCTCATCAAAAGATTCCATTATGTTCTATCTTGACAAGGCAAAGGAAACTGGTTTCAATCATATAGTCGTGGATGTAAAGGGGGTGGAAGGAAAAGTCATGTATGAGAGTGAAGTTTTCCCGAAACTGAAAGAAATAAACGGATTCAAATGTGATCGGGACTGGGACTATCTCCAATTCTTCATTGATGAAGCGAAAAAACGAGATATGGGGGTGACTGTATCTGCCTCTGTTTTTCCGGCAGGCAGCCAGTACCGTCATCTTGGTCCTGTATATGAGGACGAGACTGTCAGGCAAAAGACCTGTCTGGAATATACTCCGAACGGTATGATGAAGATAGAAGATGACAACACGAAGGTGGCCGCCTTCTTGAATCCGGCTCTTCCAGAGTGTCGGGAATATGCATTGGCTACAATCAGAGAGATTCTTGAGAAATATGATTTTGACGGTTTCTGTCTGGATTATTGCCGATATCCGGGATTTGAAAGTGATTTCTCTGAAGAGACACGTGCTCTTTTCGAAGAATATATCGGAGAAAAGGTGGAACATTTTCCAGAAGATATTTTTACGTATGCTCCTGACGGTACACGTTGTCCCGGCAAGTATTATAAGCAGTGGTGGGAGTTCCGTTCTCTGGTTATCCACGATTTCGTGAAGGACGTGAAGAAACTGATCGCCGAGGTGAAACCGTCTGTCCAGCTCGAATATTGGGCGGCCTCCTGGTTGCATGCAATCTATACCCAGGGACAGAACTGGTCTTCCAAGAATTCCACCTGGAGCAAGGAGTATGAGAATGATTGGGCGACATCAACCTATTCCAAGACAGCCTTTGCAGAACATTTGGATGTTTTCATCACGGGAACTTATCTTGAAAAAGTATGGGGATTGGATGACAATGAGTCCATTGAGTATGGTCTGATGCGAACCAATCGTGATGTGGCAGGTGCTTGCAAGGTTTATGGCTCCATCTATGCTCAGAATCGCAATCAGTTCGATGATGCGGTCTATGTCTGTCTGAGGGACACGGAAGGTTTGATGGTCTTTGACATTGTCCAGGTAATCCGTTACGGCCTTTGGGATGAGATCAAATCCGGCATCGATCGGGCAGAAACAGAAATGAACCAATAAATTATAGAATTCCATGAAGAAGACTTTATATTTTTTAACAGTTGCTTTGGCTTTGATTGTTTCGGCCGTTTCTTGTGAAAAATCGGGAAAATCTAAAGTGGATGGTACGGAGGACGTGACACCGGATTCAGAAGAACCGAACCCTGAGAAAACAGAACCGGAGCTGAAGGAAAAACCGGCTCTGCTGTGGATAGACGCTTCTGCCAATTTCACGAGGTTCAAATACAAGAGAGAGGTCAAGAGAACCCTGGATATGGCAAAGGAAGCCGGATTCAATGGCATCTGCCTGGATGTCAAGCCGATACAGGGACATGCTTTGTACAAGAGTGAATTTCTCAAGCCTTGCACCAGTATGCACGGAGATGAGGTCAAGAGAGATTGGGATTATCTGCAATGTTTTCTGGATGAAGCGAAAGCCCGCAATATGACGGTGACAGTTTCTGCCACTATGATGACTTGGGGGGCCATCGACACCAAGTTAGGGCCTGCTTATGAGGATCCGGCTCTCAAGGATGCCGCTACGATAGAATATCTGCCAGAAGTCGGTCTGCGACCTGTTACACAGAGTACGGACAACGATGTGTTCTGTTTCATGAATCCGCTCCATCCGGAGGTGAAGAAATATATCCGCAGGATGGTGACAGAATTGGTGAAAAATTATGAATTTGACAGTTTTATCCTCGATTACTGCCGTTTCCAGAATCTGAACAGTGATTTTTCCAATCTCTCCAGAGAAGAGTTTGAGAAATATACGGGTAAGAAGGTGGTGAATTGGCCGGAAGACATCTATCATTTCAAGCCAGGTGTCAAGAAGCAGGATTTTACACCGGGACCTCGTTTCAATGAGTGGGTGGAGTTCCGTTCCCATGTCATCCAGCAGACCGTTACCGAAATCAGTGACCTGGTCCATGAACTCAAGCCGAAAATGAAGGTAGAAGTGTGGGCGGGTCCATGGTGGCCTCTCTATGCTACGGGACAGAATTGGGCGAGTGCAAAGACAAATCGTACCGGCAGTTACTGGTGGGCAACTCCCGATTATTATAAGACTGGTTTCGCTCACAAATTGGATGTGTTCCAAGTGGGGGCGTATGGCAGCACTTTGGAAAGCATCAACAATGATGTCTATAAGGCGCAGACCATCGTAGAAGGGGAATGTCAGGTTTATGGTACCATTTCTGCTGCTAATGGTCGTGGTTTTGACATGGATGGCGCTTGTGAATATTGTCTGGCCAACAGTGACGGCCTGATGGTTTTCGAACTGAGCCATATTGTCAGAAATGATTTCTGGGACCAGATAAAGGTCGGCATCGCCAAAGGACAAGCCGCAGCCGCAAAAAACAAAAAATAAAGAAGATTTGAAAAAGATCTGGGAATGATCAGAAAACAACGAAGAATGAAAAGAACATTGACTTTGATGATGCTGTTCATGACCCTGGTCATGTCAGCGAAAGAATATGACCTGACTTCTCCATCCGGGGAGGTCTGTGTCGTAGTGGATGTGGAGAAAGCAGTGACCTATTCCGTCAGGAAGGGGAAGGAAATGCTGCTTGCTCCAAGTGTGGTGGCCATGCAGTTCCAGGACAAGAAACTGCCGCTCTCTCTCCGCAAGGTGGAGCGCAGAGCCGTGGATGAAATGCAGACGGCCGTCGTTCCGGTCAAATTCCGTCAGGTGCGCGACCACTGCAACGAATTGAGGCTGGCTTTCCGTGGCGGTTGGAGCCTGGTCTTCAGGGCCTACGACAACGGCGTGACCTACCGCTTCGAGACCGCTTTCCGTGAGGACAAGGTGCAAGTGGCCAGTGAAACGGCGGAATTCAATTTCGCAGAGGATTTCCAGGTCTATTGGACCAACGAGAACAGGGAGAACTTCATCACGCACTGTGAGGCCTTTTTCAAGGAAATGCCATTGTCCGAGGTAGACAGGCAGACTTATTCCTACCTGCCGTTGAGTCTGAAGACTTCCGAAGGCACCCGTCTGGTCGTGACCGAATCCGATTTGTCCGATTATCCCAATATGTTCGTCTACGGAGCGGAAGGACATGAACTGTGTTCTGTATGGCCGAATGTCATCCTGTCCTACGACATGAAGAACGACCGGGATGTCCTGGTGCGTGAAAAGGCAGACTACATTGCCGAAACCGATGGCAAGAGGACCTATCCTTGGCGAATTCTGACCATTGACGACGACCGCAGCCTCCTGGAGAACACGTTGCCTTGGCAGCTGGCTTCCCGTGAAGTGGGCGAGGACACTGACTGGATCCGTCCCGGAAAGATTTCTTGGGAATGGTGGGCGATGCTCAATGTCTATGGTGTGGATTTCAAGGCGGGGGTCAATACCGAAACCTACAAGTACTATGTGGATTTTGCCGCCGCCTATGGATTGGAATATATCTTGATGGACGAAGGCTGGTCAGCCAGTACGACCAATGTCATTGAGCCGAAACCGGGGCTGGACCTCACAGAAATTATCCGTTATGCGGAATCCAAGGGTGTGGGCGTGGTGCTTTGGACCTTGTGGACTCCGGTCAAGGAGGACATGGGGCACATCCTGGATGTCTATCGTGACTGGGGGGTCAAGGGCATCAAGATTGATTTCATGCAGATGACCGATCAGAATATGGTCAATTTCTATGAGGATGTCGCTCGTGAGTGCTTCAAGCGTCATCTGCTGGTCGATTACCACGGATCCTACAAGCCGGCCGGCCTGCAGCGGAAATATCCGAATGCGATGACCTTTGAAGGAGTCTATGGAATGGAACATGACAAATGCTCCTATGACATTTCTCCGGAACACGACCTGGTCCTGCCTTTCACCAGAATGGTGGCTGGCCCGATGGACTATACGCCGGGTGCGACCATCAATGCGACCAAGAGCGATTTCTCCATCCGTTGGGACCATCCGATGAGCCAGGGTACCCGGGCGCATCAGGCGGCGATCTTCACGGCTTTTGAAAGTCCGCTCACGATGCTGTGCGATTCTCCTTCCAACTACTACAGGAATCCGGAATTCACTTCCTTCATTGCCGCCATTCCGACCGTCTGGGATGAAACCAGGGCGCTGGAAGCGAAGGCAGGGGACTATTTGCTGGTGGCAAGAAGAAATGGGGACCACTGGTACGTGGCCGGACTCAATGACTGGACGGAACGGAGCCTGTCTTTCAAGGCTGATTTCTTGGGAGAAGGCGAGTACGAGGTGACGATTTTCCGCGATGGGGTCAATGCGGACCGCTGGGCGGAAGATTACAGCTTGGAGCACGGCAAGGCCGATGCTGCCACTGAATTTGAGGTGGACATGGCTCCGGGCGGCGGCTGGTCCGCTGTCTTCACTCCGGTAGCTGCCGCAAAATGACGATGAGGCCTCTCCTCATTCCGTTCGGGGGGGGCAGAATCATTTCCCGGAGGGGAAACGGAAATTTCCGTCTGGATAGGATAGAAGGGGTCTGGTTTTTCAGATCCCTTGTTGTTTTAGGTGCATCCACATTTTGTCAGCGGACATGAACATTTCCCGTATGGGGAAAGGGCTTCGCAGTGGACATAGGCATTTCCCGAAGGGAGGAGGTCTTTCGGACTAGAACCGGAACTGGAGCCGGGCCTGGAACAGATGGATATCCCGCTCTGAAAGCGGTGAGTGCTCGTCCAAATGGACATAGGAGTAGGACAGACGGGTGGAAATATAGTTGTCCAGAAAGTAGTCAAGTCCGAGAGTGAGGTCTTTCTGGAAGCCTCCAGAAAGCTGGATGCCGTGGTCGTTGAGGTCGCTGGCACCTACTCTCGCGACGAGCAGCAGGGAGTGGGGATCGGTCGGCATGGTCGGCACCGCATCGAGTGGATCGTAGCCGTAGTGTTCGCCTTTTAGGAGGTAGCCGACGACGAGATAGCCTCCGTGGGCGATGTAGCGTTGGATTCCATCTGGGGTGCGGGTGCCTATGGAGGTCATCAGATATTCTGCTTGAGCCATCCATTTGTGCCGGAATCCGTAGAATTCGGCGCTGAGCGAGTACTGGTCCTTTGCGTTGAGTGTGATGGACTGGAAGGCCGGTACCTTGAGGTAGGTGACCCCTCTGTTGGAAAGGGTGATGCGCTGATGTCCGGTCCGGCGGTCTTTGTCTGGTACCCGGCAGTAACTGGAAATTCCTATGTGCAGCAGTCGCTCTGGCTCGTTGATGGGGCGCCAGATGCCACGGAGGGTAGCGTTGTAGCCAGGCTGCTCATTTTCATGGACGGTCAGTTTGTCTCCGAGAAATGCCCCTGCGGCGAGGTAGAAGTGGGGGACGGAGTAGTTATAGCTGATGCCGTTCCGTCTGCCCGGGTAGATTGCTCCGGCAATGGCGGATTCGGTATTGAAGAGGTAGTCACAGGTGCTGAAGTTCTGGTCCAGACCGAAGTAGCCGAGCATGTAGCCGGCTCTGAAATAGTGGTCCCGATATCGGTATTGGAGGAAGGCGTCTTTGATGGACAACTTGTTGTGGGCGAAGCCGATGTCGAGTTTGGCGTACCAGGCGCCGAAGGTGACTTTGCCGGACAGCCGCAAGTCGACCAGATTGAGACGGTCCGAAAGAGTATCTCTTTCAGAGAGAAAGCTGATTCCGTCCAGGAAGAGCCGTCCGCTCAATTTGGCACGAAATGGCTGTCCTGTTTCTGTCCGGAGGTTCGGCTGGGGTTGTCGTGCATGGAGAGTGGGGACGAAAAGATGGATGAGGATGCTGACAGACAGGCACAAGAGTGGTTGGATTGAAAGCTGGCTTCGATACATGCTGTGTTCCCTGTTTTAAGGATAAATAGTAGTTGGATTGAAGAGGAAGAGGATTACTCTGACTGTCTGGTGTGCAGATAACGGATGGTCTGGTTCAGTTTGTGGATACCTTGGTCGTAGGTTTCTTTGGTGGTTTGGTAGACGACCTCTTTGAGGTTGGCACTCAGGATGAACACGTGGGAAGTGACCGTGGTGTCGCCTTCAGCACTGATGGCCTGGTAACTATGGGTGGCACGGTATCCGTTGAATTGTTTGGGTTGATGCAGAGTGGTCATCGCTTGTTGGCAGTTGGTGTCGAGGGTATGTTGCTTGTCTTGTAGCTTGGCATTGATTTCTGCCAGTTGCAGGCTATGTCGTTCGGCTTCTTCCTGTTTCTGGGCAATGCGGTGCTGCATATTGGGATTATCAGCATAGTTGTCTATCAGCCATTGGCAACTGTGGAGGAGGTCGGTGACGGTCTGTTGTTGATCTTCCAGGTTGGAAATCTGAAGGCGGAGCTGACGGATGGTATCCAATTGATGGACAAATGCTTGAGTCTCCATTGGAGAGAAAGTGCTGTCCAGTTGGGTGGCGAGGGCTTTATAGTTGGTGGAGAATCCCAAAAGGTCAGCCATTTCTTTCTTGATGAGTTTTTCTGCTTTTTTTTCTGGAGAGCAGGAGGCAAATAGCAGGATGGACAGGACGATGAGGGAACAAGTTTGTATGATTTTTTTTGAACTCATGGTAGTAAATATTGTCATGATAAATTGTAACATATTCCTGTAAGAAGGAGTATCAAATATACAAATAAATTGGTCTCGCTATTTGGACGAGGACGAAGAATTGTAAAATAATTTGTTTTACTTATGAAGTATAAGTAATTTCGCAATTCGAAAACCTAAAATTGGATACGATGATAAAAAATTGGTTCCAGAAATTATCAAACTGGTACTTTTCCAAAAATGCACTGCCTTATTGGTATATCTTGCTATTGGATTGTCTGTGCATTGTCTGCATGGCATTTCTGGTTTATTTGTTCGACAATGGAAGAGAGTCGCTGATTGTGAATTTCTGGTCTCTTTGTCTGGTGATTGTAGTGTATCTGATTCCGACGGTGATTGCTTTCCGCATCCTGCACACGTACTCTGGAATTATCCGCTATTCATCTTTCATTGATCTCCAGCGGTTGTCTTTTTCCATGTCCGTGTCTTTTCTGGTCATCACCATTTTTTATTTTCTGGTTCCATGGCCGTTGCAGCACGAATTGTTCAAATGGAACCGTCTGCTGATCATCTGTCTGCTGAGTACCGGCATGATGTGGATGATTCGGATTTCCGTGAAGTATCTCTATGATATGGGCAATCACGATGTGAAGACGACACGTGTGTTCATCTATGGAGTGGCGCATGCTGGCAGCAGCGTGGCGAAGAGCCTGAATAACTTTCCTCATTCCCGTTTCGTGATCAAGGGTTTCATCTCCAAGAATGAGAAGATGCAGAATTATTGGATGATGGGAGCGAAGGTTTATTATGGGAATGAAAGGATTGTAGAAACCATGGTGAAGGAGGACGTGAGCGGTCTGGTCGTTTCTCCGTTGTACAACGAGAAGTTCCGTCGTGATACGGAACTCATCGACAAGTTGCTTGCCGCCAATATCCGGATCTATATGGTGGCGACCGTGGAGGAATGGGACGGAAAATCAGAACTGCCTTATGAATCGCTCCATGAGGTGAATGTGGAAGATTTGCTCCCGCGTGCCCAGATCCAGGTGGATATGGACCGTATTCAGGGGCAGTTGGCAGGCAAACGAATTCTGATTACCGGTGCGGCAGGTTCTATCGGCAGTGAGATTGTATGTCAGGTGGCTGAATTCAATCCGGCAGAGATGGTGCTTGTGGACCAGGCGGAGACCCCGATGCACGATATCCGCATGATGATGGCGAACAAGTTCCCGAACCTGAAGGCGCTGACGGTGGTCTCCAGTATCACCAACCAGACCCATATGGAACGTCTGTTCTCTGAGCACAGACCTGAATATGTATTCCATGCGGCAGCCTACAAGCACGTCCCTATGATGGAGGACAATCCTGCCCAGGCTGTCCAGAACAATATCTGCGGCACCCGTGTCATTGCGGACCTGGCGGTGAAATACGGCACGAAGAAGTTCGTGATGATTTCCACCGACAAGGCCGTGAACCCGACCAATGTGATGGGCTGCTCCAAACGTATCTGTGAGATCTATGTCCAGAGTCTGGACAAGGCCATCAAGGAAGGAAAAGTCCAGGGTGTCACTCAGTTTGTCACGACCCGTTTCGGCAATGTGCTGGGATCCAACGGCTCAGTGATTCCAATCTTCCGTGAGCAGATCAAGAATGGCGGTCCTGTGAAAGTGACCCATCCGGATATCATCCGTTTCTTCATGCTGATTCCAGAGGCTTGCCGTCTGGTGATCGAGGCTGGAACCATGGGCCATGGCGGAGAGATTTTCGTGTTCGATATGGGCTCACCGGTCAAGATCAATGATCTGGCACAGCGGATGATCAAGTTGAGCGGTGCCACCAACGTGAAGATTGAGTATACCGGTCTGCGTGATGGCGAGAAGCTGTACGAGGAAGTGCTCAATGATGCGGAACAGACCAAACCGACCGACAATCCGAAGATCATGGTCGCTTCTGCACGGGAGTATGACTACGATGTGGCGCTGGCACAGGAAAAGAGACTTTACGAGGCCAGTTTCTCTTACGATGACATGGCCATCGTGAAGATCATGAAGGAAATTGTACCGGAGTACAAGAGCCGTCATTCCAAATATGAAAAGTTGGACACTGAATAGCGAGAGAATTCAACATTGTGTATTTGAAACAGATATTATGGAATCGGACCCTTTTTGGGAGGATCCGGTTCTTTTTGTAATTAGGTCTTTTATTGTCTTTTTGTGTCTTGATTTGTTCGTTTAGTTGGCTTTTCATATATTTACAATCGTGTTTGTTGTAATGAACTAAAATTTAACCGGTTGACAATCAAATAATAAGAGATTTATGATACGCCAAGTTATATCGAAATTGCATCTCGAAAGATACTTCAGCTACAAGCTGATACTGGTCATTGATCTGGTACTGTCTTGTCTGGCATCTGTGGCTGCAGTGGGACTTCTTGAGTTCCTCAAGGTGGATACGGGACTTGCCGTGACCGGTTTCTGTTTCGTATTGTTCGTTTCTCTGTTGGCATCAATGGTCATGTTCTATTTCTTCAAAACCTATCATTCGATTATCCGCCATTCGACCTTGAGGGATTTGGCACGTTTGTCCGTGGCCATTGTCGGCAAGGAATTGCTTATGGTTTGTTTCTTGCTTGTTCCGACCTTTCAGATTCATCATTTCTTCTATATTGTTCTTTTGGATTTCGGCTTCACGATTGTTTTTCTGTTTGCAATTCGTTTTTTGATGATAACTGTCTATGATGTAATCCGAAATTATGTGAGAGTTGATTGTCAAACTATAAATGTGCTGGTCTATGGGGTCGGTGACAAGTCGGTTTCTTTGGTGAAGAGGCTGATGAATTCTCCTCATTATCGTGTGGAGGGATTTGTCAATCAAGGCAAGAATTTAGTTGCACAGTTTATCAATGGCAAACGGATTTATTATTTCACAGACAGGAAGAGTGTGGAGTATTTCATGAATGTGCTTCATGTGGAAGCGATTTTGTTTTCTTCTGAGAATGATGCGCGAGTACAACAGGATTCTCTGATCCAGGCATGTACTGATACGGGAATGAAAATGCTGATTGCTCCTAAAATCAATGAAGTGGTGGGGGGAAAGGTAATAAACAATTCAATTCGTGAGATTAAAATCGAGGATTTGCTGGGACGCCCTGAAATTGAAATTTCCATGACGGAAATTGTGGCAAATTTTAGTGGCAAGGTGGTTATGGTGACCGGAGCTGCCGGTTCTATCGGTTCTGAACTTTGTCGTCAGTTGGCCAAAATTGGGGTGAAGCAATTGGTCTTGTATGACAATGCAGAAACGCCAATGCACAATCTTCGTCTGGAACTGGAAGAGAATTATCCGGAATTGCATTTTCTGCCGGTTATTGGGGATGTCCGTCTTTTGAACAGATTGGATTTTGCCTTCAGAACCTGTCGTCCTCAAATTGTATTCCATGCGGCCGCTTACAAGCACGTCCCCCTGATGGAAGAAAATCCATGTGAATCTGTGTTGGTAAACGTGGCCGGCTCCCGTAACGTGGCGGACAAGTGCATCGAATACGACGTTGAGAAGATGGTGATGATTTCCACTGACAAGGCCGTGAACCCTACAAACATCATGGGATGTACCAAGCGTCTGGCAGAAATCTATGTACAGTCGCTAGGATTGGCCATAGAAGAAGGAAAGGTCCATGGGCGGACCAAGTTCGTGACAACTCGTTTCGGCAATGTGCTGGGATCCAATGGATCTGTCATCCCTCGTTTCCGCGAGCAGATCTTGAAAGGTGGTCCTGTGACCGTGACGCATCCTGATATTGTCCGTTTCTTCATGACTATCCCAGAAGCCTGTCGTTTGGTGATGGAAGCAGCTGCATTGTCTAAAGGCAATCAGATTTTTGTTTTTGATATGGGCAAATCTGTGAAGATCGATACTTTGGCGCGTCGGATGATTACTTTGGCTGGTTATGTTCCTGATGTGGATATCAAGATTGAATATACGGGTCTTCGTCCAGGTGAGAAACTCTATGAGGAAGTACTTGCTTCTGCGGAGAATACGATGCCGACTTCCCATGAGCGGATTCGTATTGCCGAAGTGAGGGAATACGATTATGAAGAGGCTCGTGTCGTTGTGGATGAATTGGAAAAATTGTCCCGTCTCGTGGATATTCCAAATATGGTCCGTCTGATGAAGAAGACAGTTCCTGAATATAAGAGTAAAAATTCCCGTTTTGAGGAATTTGACCACTGATTCTGTTTGGGATGGCGGATTTATGATAGACTTTCAGCCCTAAAGGCCAGAAGTCTATATTTGTGTTATAGGGGGCGGTAGGCCTGTTCCGATTTGAAATGATGTGTTGATTTTGTTGTTCAGATTTAATTTTAGTGTTAAATTTGTCTTTCCAGCTTCCCGATATCGCAGGAAAGCCCTTTAATTGGAATAGGATATGTTTGCAGATTTGTTTTCGAAAAAAATGTCGTTGAAGGAAAGCGGCTTTTTTGAAGGACGTACAGAATGGCATTGCCATCTGCTGCCCGGTGTGGATGACGGAGTTCAGGTGCTTGAGGACGACGTGAAGATTCTGTCGTATTACGAAGAATTGGGATTCGCGGAGATTTGGATTACTTCCCATATTATGGAAGACGTGCCGAATGTGCCGGCAGATTTGCTCAAACGCTTCGCGGAGCTGGAGTCTCAATATAAAGGAGGTATGTTGCCTGGTTTGAAGGGGAACATCAAGTTGCATATGTCTGCTGAAAATATGCTGGACAATCTTTTTGAAGAACGTCTGGAAGCGGGAGACTTGCTGCCTTTGGGAGAAGAAGGGAACCAGTTGCTGGTAGAGACTTCTTTTTTCAATCCTCCGTTCAATTTTTATGATTTGTTGGAAAAAATCAAATCCAAAGGCTATTTTCCTATGCTGGCTCATCCGGAGCGGTACCGCTACATGGAAGAGTCCGACTATGACAAACTGAAGAAGATGGGAGTCCGCTTCCAGCTGAACCTGCCTTCCCTTTCTGGGATGTATGGTCAGACTGCTCAGAAAAAGGCGGAAATGCTCTTGAAGAAGGGATATTACGATATTTGCGGGTGTGATACACATCGTTTACATCAGATTCAGAGTTGTGCGTCCGACAAGATCAGTCCCAAATTGATCAAGATGGCGGAAAAATTATAAGGAAATCTGAATGAATACGGCAGTGATTTTGGCTGCAAGGAAGGAGGCTGACAATGAGGCTCCTTATCCTTTGTTGCCTTTTAATGAAAAGGAGTGCCTGTTGGATAGGATATTGCAGGTCCTTCATGAACTTTTATTCGAGAAAATCATTCTCGTCTGCGGCTACAGGCGGGAACTGTTTGAAAAGTATGCTTCCGGTCGGGTGAAGGTACTCTACAATGAAGATTATGCTTTTACGGCTTCCATGGCTTCTCTGGCTGTGGCCAGAAACGAAGTGGAAGAGGATTTTCTGTTGCTGGAAGGGGATACTTTCTATGAAAAATCTGTAATTGAAAAGATGGCCGCATGTAGTCAAGAGGATTGTTTGGCTCTTACTGAAGAGTCCGGAAGCGGCGATGAGGCTTTTGTGGAGACTCGCAACGGCTTTGTCACAAAAGTGTCCAAAGACCGGCACCAGATGACCCGCTATGACGGGGAAATGTTGGGTCTCATGCGAATTTCATTGCCCACCTACCGGAAAATGCTGGCCATTTGGGATGCTTCGTCCAATTTCTACCTGAACTATGAATATGCGTTTTTCGATGCCACGTCTCCGTTGGACCGTCCTTATCTTTTCTTCAAGAATTTGGTATGGGGAGATGTGGACTCTGCAGGCGATTTCCAGAAACTGAAGAATTATATCTATCCCAAATTGCGTCGGAAGGAAAATCCTTTTGATTATGAGAATCTGCTGTCTCATGTGCAGACGATTTTCCCGGGCCGGAATCTGGACAATATCCAGATCCGGCAGATAGGTGGCCTTAGCAACAAGAATTTCAAGGTGCAAATCGGTCAGGATGCCTATGTCCTGCGCGTGCCGGGGAATGGTGCGGAAGATATGGTGGATCGCAAATTTGAGGAGGCAAACTCCAGCAAGGCTTCAAAACTTGGGATCAATCCTGCTGTCCGCTTCTTTGACAGTAGGACTGGTATAAAACTGGTGGATTTCATCTCGGGAGCAGAGACCTTGAACGGCGCCACCATCCAACATCTTCAAAATCTGGTGCAGGTAGTCCATATCCTGAAGACCTTACATACTTCTAACGTTCGATTTAACAACGACTTCAATGTTTTCCGGGAAATCCTGAACTACGAACAGCTGATGAAACGTTCCGGCGCCGTCATGTACGAGGGCTACGATGAAATCCGCGACAAGGTGTTCCGGCTGGAAGATAAGTTGAACGTCTATGGCGTGACTTTGACGGCCTGCCACAATGATATGGTGGCAGAAAACTTTGTGAAGTCGGATAGTGGGAAGATTTATCTGATCGACTGGGAGTATTCGGGAATGAATGATCCTCATTGGGAATTTGCAGCCTTGTTCTTGGAGAACAGTTTTACCAAGGACAATGAAGATTTCTTCCTGCATCAATACTATGGTGGAGAGATTCCTCCGTACACATACGAGAAAATATTTATCTATGGTATTCTGGAAGATGTCCTCTGGTCCATGTGGACTTGTATCAAGGAGAAGGCCGGGGATGATTTCGGATCTTATGGAAGGGATCGCTTCAATCGGGCAGTGACCCATCTGAAGCAGATTGGAAATGGAGAGGAAAGATAGGGAGAAGATATGAAGGCAGATACAATACAGATGCTGCATAGAGGATATGTATGCGGAATCGGTTCAGGAATGACTTGGGGATTGGATACGGTGTTGATAGGAGTCGCCATGCTGGCCGCTCCGTTTGTGGAGAATTCGGTACTGCTTGTGGGGGGATCTTTCATTTGCAGTATGCTCCATGATGTGTTTGCCGCCATCTGGATGCTCATCATCATGGGCATCCAAGGAGAATTGAAGAATCTGAAAGGGGCCTTGTTTACCCGGGACGGACTGTTCTGCGTGCTGGGTGCCTTGTTTGGTGGCCCGTTGGCCATGACATTCTACATGCTGGCTATTGCAAAAGGAGGACCGGCATTGACGGCTGCCGTTACTGCCTGCTATCCTTTGCTGGGATCTGTTCTGGCAGTACTTGTCCTGAAAGAAAAGATGGATTTCCGGTCTTGGATGGGACTGCTGGTCTGTATCATCGGCATTCTTTTCATTGGTTACACTCCACCGGGAACGCAGAACATCAACATTGTCACTGGTATTCTGCTGGCGGCTGTCGCCGCAATCGGATGGGCTACAGAGGGTGTGGTCTGTGGATATGGAATGAAATCAGGAAGAGTCAAGCCTCAGATTGCCCTGCTGATACGGGAATTGACTTCCGGTATGGTCTATCTGTTGCCAGTTGCACCTGTCATGGTCGGTGGTTTTGATCATCTGGTAGAGGGAACTCAGGCGGTATTTCAGGATTGGCATGCCTGGGCAGTGCTGCTTGTGACGGCTCTTATTGGGATGAGTTCCTTTTTCATGTGGTACTCTTCCATTGATCTCATAGGTGCTTCCAAAGCGCTTTGTCTCAATGTCACTTATTCGTTTTGGGCAGTCGTGTTCACTTTCCTGTTCATGCGGAGTGCCTTGACTGTCAATATCATGGTAGGGTCTCTGATGGTGGTCGCGGGCGTGGCTCTGGCTACTGTCATCATCAAGAAAAAGAAATGAATGCAATTATTTTAGCCGCTGGAATGGGGACGAGACTTCGTCCTTTGACCAATGATATTCCCAAATGTCTGGTTCCTGTCAATGGGGAGCCGATGGTGGAACGCCAGATTCGGTTTCTGAAGGAGGCCGGCATCGATGACATCACGCTGGTGTCCGGTTACAGGCGTGAAAAACTGGATTATCTGAAAGAAAAGTATGGGGTCAGTATCGTGTTCAATACTCAATATGAGGTTTGCAACAACATTTGGTCTCTGTATTCGGTTATGGATCGGTTTTCTGACAGTTACGTTGTGGAAGGAGACGTCTATATGACGGAAAATTGCTTTACCGATCAGTTGGAACATTCCACTTATTTCTCTGTCTGGCATGAGGAGCCGGTCAATGAATGGGGACTGGAGGTGGCTGGAGGCAACCGTCTGGAAACCATCAACATCGGTCATGTCCGCGGTTTTGTCATGTCCGGCATTTCTTATTGGACAGCGGCAGACTGCTCCCGGATTGTAGAGCGGATTCAGGAAATCGTGGCGACCCGTGATTATACCAATCTGTTTTGGGATCAGGCCATTTTGGAACTTTATCCAGAAATGGACATTCAAGTGAGACGTTTCGACGAACTCCATGAAATTGATACAGAGTTGGAACTTCGTGCTCTGGAATATTCTCTGTCGGAACAGAAAACCCAGAAGAGTCATGTGCTTTGATTCATATTAGGCGGACGGCACTGGACTTGTCCAGTTTGCGGAATCATCACGACAAGGACCTCAATGTCGCTTGCAATATCAAGGAATAATGGTCTGAAGATCCTGCGAACATGGGAATGTAAAGCCTGTGGACCGTCCAACAGGGGGAGGGACGACCTGGTGTCCTGGATATCAGTGACGGGAAGAAGCAGGAAAAAAGAAGAGATGTTTGTGTCTCAGAAGCCACTGATTCTTTAGCTTAGTGGTAGCTTACATACAATAATGTGATTATATTTGCAGCGAAAAAATTTAATAACCAGGAACTGACCGTCCGAGATTATCTTGAAAAAGGACGGTAGATTCGTATAATTGATTGGATATGTTGGACTTACATATTGATGGAGAAGTCTGCCAGGACAAGCTCCACCAAATCATCTATGCTACTGACGCTTCCGTGTACAGAGAAATTCCGGAGGCGGTCGTCTATCCTAAAGACAAGGAAGATATTCGTAAAATTGTGAATTTCGCCCGGGAAAAGGGACATTATCTCATTCCGCGTGCTGGCGGCACTTCATTGGCAGGTCAAGTTGTCGGAAGCGGAATGGTGGTCGACGTTTCCCGTCATATGAACAAGATACTGGAAATCAATGAGAAGGAAAGATGGGTGAGGGTGCAGCCGGGCGTTGTGCTCGATGAACTGAACCTGTTCTGCAAGCCTTATGGACTGTTCTTCGGTCCGGAGACCTCCACTTCCAACCGCTGTTGTCTGGGAGGTATGGTGGGCAACAACTCCTGCGGTTCCCATTCACTGGTGTATGGAAGTACCAGAAATCATCTCCTGGAGGCGAAGGTCATCTTGAGCGATGGCAGCGAGGCCGTATTCAAGCATCTGACCGATGAAGAATTCGAGGAGAAGCTGAATCTCCAGAATTTCGAAGGGGAAATCTACCGAAAACTGAATATCTTGCTCACCAACGAAGAGAACCGTCAGGAGATCCTGAACGGTTTCCCGGACAGGAAACTGACCCGTCGCAACACCGGTTATGCCCTGGATGAACTGCTGGGGGAGAAGAACCTCTGCAAATTGCTGGCAGGTTCTGAAGGTACGCTTTCCTTTGTCTATGAAATCAAATTGAACCTCTTGCCGCTTCCTCCAAAGGAGAAGGCGGTGATTGTGGTGCATCACGATAGTCTGAACGAGTCTTTCTACGCCAACTTGGTGTGCCTGGAACACAATCCGGTGGCAGTGGAACTGATGGACGGTACTATCCTGGAACTGAGCAAGCAGAATATCGGCCAGAGCAAAAACCGTTTCTTCGTCAAGGGAGATCCGGCTGCCATTCTGGTAGTGGAACTGGCAGAGGAGACCCGTGAGGCGCTGGATACCAAGGCCAATGCCATCATTGAAGACTTGAAAGCGCATGGCTATGGCTATGCCTATCCGATTCTCTATGGTGACGATATTCCGAAAGTATGGAATTTACGCAAGGCAGGTCTGGGGCTGTTGTCAGGTATTCCGGGAAGTGCCAAGCCGGTGGCGCTCATGGAAGATACCGCAGTACTGCCGGAGAGATTGCCTGACTACGTGGCTGAAATCCAGCAGATGCTCAAAGGATACGGCCTGAAATGCGTCTATTTCGCCCACATTGCAACCGGAGAGCTGCACATGAGGCCGATCCTGAATCTGAAGGAGGCTCGCGACATTGAACTTTTCCGCAAGGTGGGACACGATGTGGCCTGCATTGTCAAGAAGCATCACGGTTCGTTGAGCGGTGAGCACGGAGACGGCCGTCTGCGTGGCGAGTTCATCCCGATCATCATCGGTGAGCGCAACTATGAACTGCTCAAGGAAGTGAAGGACATCTTTGACCCGCAGTGCATCTTCAACAAGGGCAAGATTGTGAACACTCCGCCAATGGACAAGTTCTTCCGCAATGCGCCGGACCATCTGGCAGGGGTGAAGACCTATTTCGACTACAGCAAGCAGAAGGGCTGGATGTGTGCCATCGAGCAGTGCAACGGTTCGGCAGACTGCCGCAAGTCCAATGCGTTCGGCAATACGATGTGTCCGTCCTTCCGTGTCTACCGTGATGAGAAGAATTCGACCCGTGCCCGTTCCAATGTGCTGCGTGAGCTGTTCCAGCATCCTCAGTCCAAGGAAATCTTTGACCAGCCGGAGATCATGGAGGCGCTCGACACTTGTTTGAGCTGCAAGGCTTGCAAGGCAGAGTGCCCGTCCAATGTGGACATGGCCCGTTACAAGTCAGAGTATCTCCAGCATCATTACGATGTGTCCCGTTTCTCCCTGAGGTCCTTCCTGTTCGCCAACTACACCCGGATCCAGAAGCTGGGCGCTCTGGTGCCGCACCTCTACAATGCGGTCGCCAGCAATGTGCTGACTTCTTCCCTGATGAAGAAAATGCTCAATTTCGCGCCGGAGAGAAGCATTCCGCGTATCTACAAGACCACGCTGCGGAAATGGGCGAAAGGCAACCAGAAGCCGGATGGACATTTCCCGAATGGGGAAATCTACCTGTTTGCGGACGAGTTCACCAATTATCTGGATGTGGAGATCGGCATCGACTTCATCCGTCTGCTCAACGCTCTGGGCTACAAGGTCATCATTCCGGAGCACGTGGAAAGCGGCCGTACCGAGATTTCAAAGGGTTTCTTGAAGAAGGCCCGTGTGGATGCACGCAAGAATGTGGAGCTGCTCTATGACCTGATTTCCGAAGACAAGCCGCTGGTGGGCATCGAACCTTCCTGTATCCTGTCTTTCCGGGACGAGTATCCTGATCTGGTCGGAGACGACCTCAAGGAAAAGGCCACCGCCCTGTCCAAGAATGTGTTCCTCTACGATGAGTTCATCGTCCGTGAAATGAACAAAGGCAAGATCTCTGCGGACCAGTTCACCGATGCGCCGCTCAACATCAAACTTCACGGCCACTGCCATCAGAAGTCACTGGCTTCCGTCAAACCATCCGAAATCATGTTGTCTCTTCCGAGAAATTATCATGTGGATGTCATTCCGTCCGGTTGCTGTGGCATGGCAGGTTCCTTCGGATATGAGAAGGAACATTATCAGATGTCCATGGACATCGGTAACATGGTCTTGTTCCCGACCATCCGCCAGGCTCCTGCGGAGACCGTCATTTCGGCTCCGGGTACCAGCTGTCGCCAGCAGATTAAGGATGGTACTGGAAGGACCGCTTACCATCCGGTCCACCTCTTGTACAAGGCATTGAAGAAATAATTTTGATTTGGTTCTGGAAGTGTATAATTTTGTGACTGGATGATTGTGGTAAGTCATTAAATTATAGCAAATTGAGATTTTTTCTGAAATATTTTCCGCTCATTGTTTTGTCTGTCGCGTGTGCATGGACTGGAACTGCCAGAACTTGTGCCGGAGCAGGAGACAATGGAGTTTCCGACAAACTATGCTGGCAGGTCTCGATGAATGGTGTCGGGGCAAGCCGGCATTCTTTGCCTTTTTGGGCGGTTGCGAACAAGCGGGGAATCGTGCCCAATGCCAGTGGTGGTTTCATGACGGCCGGGATCTGGTATGATCGGGGATTTCAGAGTTCCAATTGGCATTTGCATCTGGGCTTGAAAATGAGTGCTTCTGCAATCGGAGAGAGTTGTGCGAAGGTTTATGCCGCTCCGATGATTCATGGCCGGCCTGGTTTCGGGGCGGTGGAGAAGAGCATTCTGCCGGCAAGGCTTCCTGTTACACGTTCTGTCGGTTCTCTGGTTACGCATATGATTCCACAGCTGGCCAATGTTTCATGGGACGGGATGGTGACTCGGCATCAGAGAGGTTTGATTTGGAATGGGGTACTGAATGAGTTCTATTTCGGTCTGGGTTGGAAAGCGCTTCGATGGGACGTGGGGATGATTGATCGGAAAGGCGATTATGAAGGACTTTCCTTGTCTGATGGAAATGTTGTATGGTCGGGCAATGCGCGTTCTCTGCCAGGCTGTTGCTTGTCTTTGGACTGGGTGGAAGTGCCTGGTACGCGGGGAATTTGGTCGCTTCGAGCACATTGGGGCGATTATCAGACTATGGACAGCCGCTATGTCCGTCGTGCTCTGCTGCACAACAAGAGTTTTGATTTTCGTTTTCGTCTGCATCCGAGGGTCTATTTCACGATTGGTCTGGAACATTTTTCATTATGGGCAGGCACTTCTCCACTTTATGGTCCTCAGCCGGACAAATTCAGTGATTATGTCAAGGTGGTGTTGGGAAAGAGTGGAGACAAAGAGGCCACGGCAAGTGATCAGATCAATGTTCTGGGGGATCATCGAGGACGAGAGATTGTACGGGTGGACTGGTATGCCGATCGCTTTCGCCTGACTTTCGCTCATGATATCCCTTTTGATGACGGCTCCGGTATGGGGCTTCAGAATTTCCCGGATGGGGTGAACACCATTCATCTTTCGTTCAACGATCGCAAGAGATGGGTGAGCGATATATTGTATGAATTGGTCTATACCAAATGTCAGTCGGGGCCGGCACACGACCGGCCTGCCACTCCCGAAGAACTGGAGCAGCATCCGGACCGGCCTTTTATTGTCCAGGGGGGAGCTGATAATTATTTCAACAATGGAGAATATCGGAGCGGTTGGACCTATTTTGGCAAGACGATCGGCCTTCCTTTGTTTACACCTGCTCCGATTGATTCAGACGGAATGATTCTGGGGGTTGTGAACAATCGGGTAATTGCCCATCATGTCGGCTTGGAAGGTTGTTTCTTACGTTCTTGTCCGTACCGTTTCAAAGCAACTTACAGTCGAAATTACGGTAAATATTATCAGTCTGTGGATCTGTTCGATTCGATACCTTGGCAGCTTTCTTTGGGGCTGGAAGTGACGACACCAACCTTGTTCCGCCGTTTCCCGATAAGGATATCACTGGGATTCTATGGGGATGTCGGCGAACTCTATGTGAATAATTTCGGGATGACTCTCTGTCTGTCTTATGGCGGAAGTTTCCGAAAATGATCGGTTGGTTATAGCCAGAAGGCGATTCTGGCTTGGAGCATATGGAGGTCTCCAGCACCGAGTGGTGAGTGCTGGTCTAGATTGACCCAAGAATAGATCAGACGGGAACTCACATGCTTGTTGAATTGGTAGGTGAGGCCGACGGATACGTCTTGCATATTTCCTCCAAACAGGTTGGCTTTGGAGTCGTTCAGGTCACTGATGTTGTATCTTGCGATCAGCTGGAGCGCTTTGGGCTGGAGAGGGGCAGAAGGGACTGCTTCAGAGAAGTCGTAGCCATAGCCTGTCCCCAAAATCATGTAGCCGCCTTGGAGATAGCCGCCATGCGTGCGTAAATTCTTTCCTTCGGCACGTCGGGTCATGCTGAACAAATATTCACCTTGGAACATCCATTTTCCCATGACCATGAGGAATTCGGCATTGGCCTGAATCTGGTTCCGGGCATTGTCAATGGAGAGATACTGGTAGTCTGGAGAGGCGAGGCCGGTGACACCGGTGCTGGAAAAGGTGATGTTGCTGATGCCGGTTTCGGTGTCCTGGTCCGGTTTGCGGTAGAGGACGGAAGTGCCGATCTGGAGCAGCTTGGTGTCTTCGGTGAAGGGACGGTACACTGCACGGCCGGAGAAATTGTAGCCCTGGCGCAGTGAACGGTTGATGTTGCCGATGTTGTCCCCGGCAAAGGCGTTGAGGGAGACGTAATATTTGGAAGCGCTCTTGAGATAGACCATTCCGATATGCCTTCCGAAATAGAGGAGGCTGGTGCTGTTGGCGCAGTTGATGAATTGGTAGTCGTAGGTACTCACTGCCGGGTCAATGCCGAAGGCGTTGAGCATATGTCCGAAACGGAGATAATGGCCGTTTTTGCTATATTGGAGGAAGGTGTCTTTCATTCCCAGCCGGTTGCCATCATAGCCGACATCGATTCTCATGAACCAGTCTCCGTATGTGGCTGTTCCGGTCAGCCGCAGGTCTGTTATGTTGGCTTGGTGATGAAGGGTGTCTGTGTCGTTGAAATAACCGATTCCATCCAGAATGAAGCGTCCGCCAATCTTGGTGGCAAGCTTTTCTTGAGGTGCGGCAGTTGGTTGCTGGGCATCAGCCAGGTGGCAATTGATCAGACTGAGAAGGGCCAGTATTGCAAAGCGTTTCATAGATATTTCTGTAAATGTTGTTGTATCTGGTTGTTCTGGAAAAGAATCGGGGAGTGGTTCCTCCATTTCACGCACAAAGTTAATTCATATTTTGAAATAAGACGAAGAACAGAGGATGCCTTTCTACTTAATTCCTATCTTTGTGTCTTATTAAGATGATTTTCAAATAGAGAGATATGAAATTGATAGATGATGCGCTGCTGGATGAATTGCAGCAGGAGGCGCAGACTTCGCCACGTCTGAGGATGAACCGTGATATGAGAACGTCTTCCGAGGATTCTTCCCAGAGAATGTTGAATGCGTTGGAGGTGGGAACTGTTTTGCCCATCCATCGCCACAAGAATACCTCGGAGGCACAAATTCTGCTGAGAGGCAAGATTGATGTGATGTTCTATGATGAGGAAGGAAAGGAAACGGAACGCTTCCATCTCGATCCTCGTCAGGGTCGCTATGGTGTCAATGTGCCAAAAGGTATATGGCATAGCCTGAAGGTGCTTGAACCGGGTTCATGCATCTTCGAGGCAAAAGATGGACATTATCAGCCTCTTGCAGAGGACGATGTCTTGGAAAAGTGACGGGTTAGAGTTTCCTGTTTTTGTAGGATTCTATGCAGGCAGGGATGATTGGCTGATAACTCTCATCGGTAAATAGAGGAGAGGAAATCAGGAAATCTGCTGTGCTTCGGTTAGTCGCAAACGGAATGTTGTAGAGGGAGGCCAGACGGGTGAGTCCCATTACATCGTTCTGATGTCCCTGCATAATCAGGTTGTCGCAGAAGAAGACGAGCATGTCAATCTTGCGTTCTGCAATCATGGAACTGATCTGGGCATCTCCACCAAGGGGGCCGCTCAGAAGTTTGATGATTTCCGGGCACTCCGGGCCAAGTTCTTCTTTTAGGGCGGTCTCAATCAGTCTGCCGGTGGTTCCAGTACAGAATAATTTGCAGTTTTTGCAGGATTGTGCATTGAAGCGTACCCAACTGACCAGTTCTGATTTTCTGGCATCATGTGCCACGAGTGCTATGTTCTTGATCATATTTTGCATTTAGGTTTGACAAACTCATAGATGAGCAAAAAATGAGCCATTCCCTTATCTTGGAGAGAATGGCTCTTATAAAAAGGGGAGGCCCACCTTTAAAATATACCAGATGTAAATTATTGGATTTCGATCTGTCTGCAGGATTTCTCCTTCTCCTGCTCAGTCATCTTCG
>RCNI01000159.1_pt1 | contig 43404 bp, 58 predicted proteins | sample 2041151 | NCBI WGS metagenome assembly RCNI01 (sample SAMN09708214, study PRJNA481090) | feces metagenome | isolation source: feces | place: Antarctica: Albino Rookery
TATTTTTTCTTTGGTTCTTTCTTTTTATTATACCACATTTTCTTGAAAAAGTCAATAGGAAAATTAATTTTGTAATTAAAAAAAGTATTTTGTAATTAAAAAAAGTAACCAAAAAGTACTTGACAAGCTATAAATCTCTTGACAAAACCAAAAATCAATGCTTTTAGAAACAAAAGGAGATGCTAGAAAAACTGTTAAACAAGCTTTGGAAAGCAAAAATATTCTGCTTGTAAGTTACCTTAAGCCTTTCAGTAAATCGACAGTTTTCAAATCCTTGTAAAAACTTTAGATAATATTTTCTAAAATCCCTTGACAAAATTGAAAAAATGTGGTATAATAGAGGTATAAGGTTGAAAAAGCCTTATGTCCCTTTTTCCTAGTGTACAAACTGAGAATGATTTAGTACACGAAAAACTCCTCTCTTGATTTAACCTTTCTCAAACCCTTTAAAATCATTCTCAGCAGTTAGAGTGTTCTGTATAAAAACACTTCTTTGAAACAAAAGCTACAAGGTAAACCCCTATACTGTAATGGCTTTAGAAATAATTTAAACCCCTATAAAATGAGAAATGCGGAGGAAAAATGAAAACAGATAAAAAGCTAACTACTGGTGATTTGGTAGACATGGACATTTATGATTTTTTTGATTTACTTGCTAAGTCGAATATAAATGATGTTTTGGTAATCAAAGGAATTCTCAACAAAAGCAAGTTAGAGATGATAGAACTTGCAAACACTTATAAATCCAAAATGTTTGATTTTACAGACAAAACTTTTGACAGTGCAAAATTTGATGAAGCATTTACTAGAACTATACATTGTTTTGCGTTAGCCATGTATCTTGACAAAAAAATTGAAGCTTGTATTCGCAGAGAATATGATTTAACCCCCAAATGTTTTAAGAAAGATTAGTCTTGACAAAGTTGCTTTTCTGTGGTATACTTGAGAAAAGTGAAACAGAAAGGTTGATTTTATGGACGAAGTTAAAGCAAAAGCTCTTATTCAAAAAGTTCAAGCAAGTATTTTAATGCTTGAACAAATTCAAACTGAGTTACAAAATTTATTGAATGTCGTTGAAGAAACTAAAAAGCCTTTCCAGGTAGAAGAAACTTGGCTAGGAGATGACGGAAAAGAGTACAAGAAAGAAACCCCTTACATTAAAGCTAAACAATGGTATTGCTGTGGACAGCCTTTAGTAACTCAAGTAAAAAACGGAAAGCAGGTGTTCCACTGTGAAAAGTGTAATTCTAATTATGGTGTTTAGCTTAATGTTCTTGTCTTACACTCCCTCTACAGAAGAAGTTTCAATACCCCAAGTCACTACTGCTGTAGCAGAGGAATCTCCTCATCTAATTTGTTCCGCTTCTGCTTATACCGAAGCTGAGGATGAATGTGGAAAATCTCCCTCTGACCCTGCTTATGGGATTACTGCTAGTGGAGAATATGTCCGCAGAGGAATAATTGCTGTAGACACTGATGTAATTCCCATGCACTCCTTAGTAAGAATTGAGGGGGCGGGAGAATATGATGGAATTTATGGGGCTAAAGATACTGGTGGCTATATCCAAGGAAATCGAATTGATATATATATGCCAACTAAAACAGAAGCAATTAACTTTGGAAGAAAGGATGTAAAAGTATATGTCATTCGATATGGAGCATAAGAATAGAAAATTTTATGTAAATGAGAATTTTTTAAACGAGAATGTAAAACTGCCTGAAAGAAAAACTAAATTTAGTGCAGGATACGATTTTTATATTTTAGAGGATACTGTTATTGAACCCTTTGGATTTAAACAACTTCATAGCGGAGTTAGTGTTGAAATGTGCCAAAGAGATGTACTTCTTATTTTTGCAAGAAGTTCCTTGGCTAAAACAGGCTTAATGCTTGCAAATAGCGTAGGAGTTGTAGATGCAGACTACAATGGAGAAATTCAATTCCCTCTTAGAAATCTTACAGATAAACCTATTTATTTGAAAAAAGGGGACAGAATTGCTCAAGGAGCGTTCTTCAACTATGAAACCTGTGGGGACATTGTTACTCTCCAAAGACAGGGTGGATTTGGAAGCACCAAATAAATTACTTGACAAATTTATAAATGTATGGTATAATGTAGTCACAGTGAAAACAAAGGAGAATTAAAAGATGAAAAAGATAGTTCATTTAACATTTATTAAAAATGAAGTCAAGGGTACTGTAACTTGTATTGCTACTAATTGCAAGACTGAGTTGATGAAAGATTTGAATATGGACTTAAATGTTCCTGCCAATTATGTTCCTGAACTTTTACTTAGTGATACTTATGTTGGTGTAGCCCGTGTAAAGGGCGAAGATGTTTTTGACGAGGGTATTGGTGCAAAGATTGCTTATGAGATTGTAACCAAGAAAATTAAGGAAGCTAAGTTACGAAAAGTTCAAGCACTTGTACGAGCAAGCGAAAACTTTTTAGATGGAATTAAAAATCTTGAAAAAAAGTACTTGACAAAACGATAAAAATATGGTATAATAGTTAGTACAGTAAGGGTGAGTGCAACAATAGCTAACACTAAAATGTTCCTCACCAACTATCAATAGGGAGAAATGGCAATTATAATTTAGCTTAGATTGTTAATCTAAATACTAAACCTCCCTAGAGAATGGCCTCTTAGCCAAGTTGGTTAAGGCACAGGACTGCAAATCTTGCATTTCCTCAGTTCAAATCTGAGAGGGGCCTCCATATCATAAGGGACTTACAGCAAATATTTAAAATTAAACTGTTTTTGAAAGCAGTAACTTAAAATGTCCCTTGAAAGGAATTAACTATGAATTTCATGAACGAATTACTAAAACAAGAAAATGAATCTTTTAATTTTTCTGTTACAGAAAACGGAGCATTAGGTTACACTACCACTTTAAATCCGTTTGTAGACTTTTCCTTTAAAGTTTCTTCCTTTAGAAATAACCCCCAAGAAGCAATTAATCTATTTGACAAGTGCTTAAAAATGGATAAAAAGTTGGCAGTTAGACTTTTATTCTATTTAAGAGATGTACGAGGTGGTTGTGGCGAAAGAAATACCTTTAGAGTAATTGCAACACATTTAAGCAATACTCAAGAATCTCTAGTATTGCATGTCCTGCCTTATTTTTCAGAGTACGGAAGATGGGATGATGTTTTAGACTTATACTTTACCACAGGTAGCGTAAAGATAAAAAGAAACATTATTCGCATGATTTATGGCAAGTTGCAGGAGGATGTGCTTCGTATTAAATTCAAACAGCCTATTAGCTTACTTGCAAAATGGATGCCCTCAATTAATGTAAAGTCACAAAGAAATCGTGCATTGGAATTGATGAACGCTCTAGGACTTAAGCGTGAAGAGTCTTATAGAAGATTGCTTTCTTATTTAAGAAAATACTTAAAAATCGTAGAGCAGAAAATGTCTGCGAACAGTTGGGGCGAAATTGACTATTCTAAAGTTCCCTCTAAAGCTAATCTTAAGTATAACGCTTGTTTCTTGCGACATGACCGAGTTCGTAGAAATGCTTTCTTACAGCAAGTAATCAAGGGAGAGCAAAAGATTAATTCTTCCACTAACACTCCTGCTGACATTGTTGAATCCTATTGGAACAAATACTCTAGTCGGAGAGTAACTCCTAAGGATGATGGCTTGGAGGCTCTTTGGAATGCGTTACCTATTCCTCCTAGCATGGGAGATACCCTAGTAATTGCGGATGTTTCAGGCTCTATGTATGGGAAGCCTCTGATGATTTCTCATGCAATGGCTTGCTATTTTAGTGCCTTTGCTAAAGGAGCATATAAAGATAAAGCAATTATTTTTAGTAGTCGTCCTTATTTTGTTGATTTGGATTATGATACTTTGGCTGAAAAGCTTACAGAATTGAGAAAACATGGTGATTGTTCCAATACTGATATTAAAGCAACCTTTGATTTAATTCTCCAAACAGCTATTAACACCCATGCTAAACAAGATGATTTGCCTAGCAGAATCCTTATTATTTCTGATATGGAGTTTGATGGTGCTACAGTGCAAAATGTGGATGGTAGATTGTTTAACGAGATTTCCTATGAATATGAGATGGCAGGGTATAAAATGCCAAAACTTGTGTTTTGGAATGTAAATTCTCGGACAAAAACTATTCCTTTGATTGCTAATGAACTTGGTGTAGGTTTAGTAAGTGGTTATAGTCCTTATATTGCAGAAATGGTGATGAGTGGAAAACTTGAGCCTTTTGAACAGTTAAAGGAACGACTTAATACACCTCGCTACGATTTAGTGGCAAAAGCTGTCCTATAAGGACAGTTATCAATGGAGCGGTGGCAGAGTGGCTTATTGCGGAGGTCTTGAAAACCTTTAGGGTTAAACACCCTCGTGAGTTCAAATCTCACCCGCTCCTGAGCAACTTTGTAAACAACCTTCTCGTGGTGTTGCTTGTTTAAACTAATAGTTTACAAAAATGTTTTAGAGGAAATCAGCAATTAAGCTTAAAATAAAGTATAGTTTGTTTTAAAAATCCTCTAGTAATTGGTGGGTTGGTATTAACGGTTAACATAGGTGATTGTCAATCACTAGTTAGGGGTTCGATTCCCTTACCCACCGCCAAATGCTACGATAGCTCAACAGGTAGAGCAATGTTCTTGTAAAGCATTGGTTGCAGGTTAGATTCCTGCTCGTAGCACCATATCAGATAACTTATGAAAGCATTGCTATAGAAATGCTGTATCTGAGTAACATTTTTTAATTCATTTAATAAATGCTGAAAGAAAGTTTGGGGTTCAATCCTCCAACTGCCGTCTTGTTAGGCGGTGGATGGTGTAAAGGAAGCACATCTTTTAGCTTTATAAGTGTGAGGCCTTAGTTAAATAAGTGTTATTCAGATTAGTAAGTTATTAAAAAAGTACTTGACAAATCTTTAAAAGTGTGTTATAATATACTTGTAAACTTCTAAATGAAGTTCAGAAAAGGCAATAAACATGTTATAGTAATGTACAGTAAAGTTTATTGCCTTTAATATTCCTATAATTCATTGGTTAGAGTCCTTATAAGACTTTGACCTAGGTGCAAATCCTAGTAGGAGTACTAAATCTAGGTGTAGTTCAATTTGGTAGAGCACCTGCCTTGGGAGCAGGGGGTCGCAGGTTCAAATCCTGCCACCTAGACCATTTGGGTCATAAGTAAGCAACCTTCTCGTGGTATGACCTGTTTTAACTGATAGCTTACAAGAATGCTTTAGTGGTGGAACTGGCATACACAAGGGACTTAAAATCCCTCGCCTAAAAGGGTATAAGAGTTTAAATCTCTCCTAAAGCACCGAATTGCTTACTAGCATAAAGGTTAGTGCGTACCTCTAATAAAGGTAGGATTCAAGTTCGATTCTTGGGTGAGTAACTATATCATAGCCTTTGGCTAACAAACAATGAGTTTGAGTATTTTAATTTAAAATAGCAATGGGGGTTCATGACCCTATTGAAGATATAGGAATTTTTCTATCTCAACTCATTCATATGCGGGTATGGTGTAGAGGTAACACAACAGTCCTCCAAACTGTTATCACGGGTTCAACTCCCGTTATCCGCTGAGTCACTATACAAACAACCTTCTCGTGGTGTGACTTGATTTCGACTAATAGTTTGTAAGGTTTACCAAGGCAGCAAAGGATTAATTAACCTTTGAGAATAATGTTCTGCTCCTTTAGAACAGTCTTAGTAAACATTAAATCTTTAAGGAGAATGATTTAAAGGTTATTGTGGGTTGGTAGTGTAACTGGAAGCACACTGGTCTCCAAAACCAGTAATCAGAGTTCAAATCTCTGCCTTCCCGCCAACAACTAAAGACTACAGTTTTGTAGTCTTTTTTTAATATAAGGAGGGAATATGATTAAACTAGTCAAAAAGCGGGACGGAAGATTAGTTCCGTTTGAAAAGCAAAAAATTGTTACTGCGATTTCAAAGGCAGGAAGTGTAAAAGCGGAGGTTAAAAATAGAATTGCTAATGAAATCGCTCACGAAGAAAAAGACCAAATTAGTATTGAAGAAATACAAGATTTGGTAGAGAAGAAACTGATGGCATCCTCTTATAAAGAGGTAGCTCAAGAGTACATTAGATACCGATTTAAACGAGGGTTAATTAGAGAGAGAGAATCCACAAATAATTCTATTTTAGATATCTTGAGTTTAAAAAATCAAGATATTAATGAAGAAAATTCAAATAAAAATCCTGTGGTATTATCCACTCAGCGTGACTACATGGCAGGTGAGGTGTCTAAGGATTTAACCATGAGATTATTACTGCCTAGTGATGTGGTGGAAGCACACCAAAAAGGCATTATTCATTTCCATAAGTGATATTGTGGCCTTATACAGCAATGTATATTGAAAAACTAGGTGAACTTAGAAATCTAAGGTGTTAGTTGTACGAACAGTAATTGCAGGAAATGGCAATGAAACAACTAGCTAACAGGGGAAATATTATAAAATACAATCCTGTGCTAAGTCTTTTTACATTATAAATTACTTATAGTTGAGTTATATGTAATTAATATAAAAAGAAAAGTTAATCGACTATCGAAAGTATAGATTAAATGAAATATTTAATTGAATAAACGAGTAGAGTAGAAGTTATGTGAAACTCGTAGCTTCGAAGTGCCTAGTATCTTATTGAGGTTAATACAAAATAAGATAATGATATAGTCAGATGCCGTACAAAGCGGTATTGGATGCAGACTATTCGAGTCAACGCATAATAAATTGTTCTTTGCCCAATCTTGAAGATATGATGCAAAACGGAACTGTAATTAATGGGACACTTATAGAGAAGCCACACAGTTTCGCTACTGCATGCAACATTGCCACACAGATAATGGCTCAAATTGCAAGTAACCAATATGGTTATCTTTAAGATTGCCATATAAAAACTGTATTAACCGTCAGAGTACGGGGTTGTTTAAATAAACAGCTAACGAGGGACGACTGGAAATGTCAATCTCGTGATTAATTAACGATAAAAGGAGTTTGGAAATGACTCAAAGAGAAAAAATTGAACTGCTAAAAGACGCTATCTTCAATCTATACGAAAAAGAGGGAAGAAGTATTAACTATATTTCAAGACTCTTGGTATTAGACAGAAAGACATTAACAAATGTTATTAGAAATGAATGGGGTTTTGTTAAAGCAGACATGAAGCATTTAACCCCCTCTAAAGAAAAATTCCTTAATAAAAACAGGAAGCATATTATTGACTTGCTTTACAACGATAATATTTCTTACCAAGATATGGCAAACTCTTTAAACATTACAAGAGATGTTTTTCAGAAATACTTACTGAATGACAAAGAGTTAAACCATTATCGTATTTTGAGAGACCAAAGAAATGAAGAACTTACAAGGAATAGAATTAATTCCTTAAAAGATAAATCTTCATTTATTTATGACTACAAAGAGTTTAAAGGTGAGAGATGGAAAGACATTCTTGGGTATGAAGATTACCAAGTTTCTAATTACGGCAGAGTAAGAAGCTATTCTGTTAGATATAAGTCTTATTACTTGTTAAGGGAGAATGTCAATGGCAGAAGCGGAAGGGTTTATGTTCATCTTTATAAAGACGGGAAGCGTAAATGTATTAGCTTGCCTAGGCTAGTAGGCTTTTCCTTTGTAGCGGGTTATAGTGAAGAAAACAATACTATTAACCATATTGACATGGATGTAAAAAACAATAAGGCTTCGAATCTTGAATGGGTATCTCAAGCAGAAAATAACCGAAAGATGTGTTTATCTGATAAATACGCAAAGCCAATTGCCTATACCAAGATACCGAAATTTAAGAAAATCGTTGTAGATAGCAAATACGAGTTCAAGACTGTTATATCTTTTGCCCGTTTTTTGGGTGTGTCAGAAACGCAGGCAAGAAGATACTTGTTAAAAGAATGTAAATGCGGAAGAAAGATTGTTATTGTTAATTAATTGTATCGACTAATTGTAGGTTTTATTGCGAAATAATTCCGAAACATACAGATTAGATATACAAATCTAATAAGAAATAGTCAGTACTAATATAACATACAAATTATATTAGGTATGGGTCAGTCCGAAACATTGTCGCACTTAGCTCCCTTTGTGGATAAGTCACGACAGAACTACCGCAAGGAAGTTCGAGAAGAGTTTAAATCTTTGTTAGATTCAGGTGTAATGAATGATATGCCTGACGACAATACAATTAATCGTATTGCAGAGGGACGGCTGAAAAAAGAGATTACAAAAGGTGTTCAAACCATGCAATACCAAATTAATACCTTGATGACCAGTAACGGTAGATTGGTTTTGCCGTTGTAAAACTTCATTATCCTTGCTTAAAGGGTGTAAGGGTAAAAACCCTTGCTAACGGTCAACTAAACTGAAAGGTTAAGGTGGTAAGAGAACCTAAGTCCTTTATGGATATGGCAATACCGTGTTATTCATCTATTTTATAAATACTTAAAAACCAAACATAAGTTACATGATTTAATTGGCATGAAAATTTATAAAATAGATGATGATGTAGAGACTAACTGTGATGAGTGTAGCAGTGTAGGGACAGAGATAAGCACTGTCTCCAAAGATGAAGCCTTAGATTAAGGAATATATAGTCCACTCCTTATAGAAATATGAGGGTATAGTGCAAACCCCTTTTGTCACCTTATTTATGTACTTAAATGAAGTTAAAGACCCTCAAACTAAAGACGACCTTGCTTTGATTATTGAAGAAGTTGTTCGTCAGCGACTTCAAGGTACTAAGAATGAAAAAGGTGTATATGTAACCAGTGCTTTTCCCAAATTAATTTATGTGCTTGAAGAAGATAACATAACAGAGGGTAGTAAATACTGGTATTTAACAAAACTTTGTGCTAAATGTACTGCTAAACGCTTAGTCCCCGACTATGTTTCTGAGAAGAAAATGTTGGAGATGAAAGTAGATAAAAATGGCGAAGGGCATTGTTATGCACCAATGGGTTTGTGGAAACTACTAGCCCATTTAAAACCTCTTGAACCTGGCTTACAGGGTGTGCCGAAAGGTGCTAACGGTTAGGACTTACTAAGTTGAGACCGTGCCAAGTTAATCAATGTACTTAAAGTGAATATTCACTTTCCAAGTGAATAAAGTGATTAAAAGGTGTATCGACTATCTGTGATGAGTGTAGCAGAGTAGGGTTGGAGATAAGCACCAACTCAAAGCGGGAGGCCTTTGAGATTATTATAAACCAATCTCAAAGGATGATATAGTCAGTTCCAATGGTGACATTGGGTAAAAATGTGTAGAAGTTTCTTAACTCCTTATATAGATGACAAAGGAAAGCCTAAATATTGGGGAAGATTTAACTGCGGAGTTGTAACAATTAACCTTGTTGATGTTGCATTATCTTCTAAAGGAGATTTTACCAAATTTTGGGGATTGTTTGAAGAAAGACTAGAGATTTGTCATAAAGCTTTACAGTGTAGACACCGACATTTGAGAGGTACTATTAGTGATGTTTCTCCTATTCATTGGCAATACGGTGCAATCGCAAGATTGAAAAAAGGAGAAACCATTGATAAACTTCTATATGGAGGTTATTGTACAATTTCTTTGGGTTATGCAGGTTTGTACGAGTGTGTAAAAGCTATGACAGGCAAGTCACATACCGACCCCGAAGCAAAACCTTTTGCACTGAAAGTTATGCAGAAACTTAACGACAAGTGTGCTGAGTGGAAAAACGCAGAGAACATTGATTACTCTGTTTATGGCACACCTATTGAAACTACTACTTATAAGTTTGCTAAGTCTTTGCGAGAAAGATTTGGGGTTATTAAAGGTATTACAGACCACAACTATATTACTAATTCGTACCATGTTAATGTGCGTGAGCATATTGATGCTTTTACTAAGCTACAGTTTGAAAGTGAGTTTCAAGCTTTAAGTCCAGGTGGTGCGATTAGTTATATTGAAGCCGTAAATTTAACTAACAATATTGAAGCTGTATTAGCGGTAATTCAATTTATTTATGAAAATATTATGTATGCTGAAATTAACACTAAATCTGATTATTGTCAAGAGTGTGGTTTTGACGGAGAAATTCAAATTGTTAAAGATGAAGCTACAGGCAAATTGATTTGGGAGTGTCCTAATTGCGGAAACAGAAACCAAAAAACTATGAATGTTTGTAGAAGAACCTGTGGGTTTGAAATAGGCTCACATTAAATGCTTTAAACTGCTGGAATCCCCTTAGAGCTTTAACAACTAAGCTACCATAGCGATATAGGTAGTGGCGAGGGTAATGACCGAGGTATAGTAAAATCGTTAAAGATTGGGCAATCAGCATCAAAACCTCTTAGGGATAAGAGGGATGTTCAGAGACTATAATAAGCAATATCTAGAAATTACACAGTATTCAGAAAGGAGGAATGCGAATGTATTTATGCTCTATTAAAGATTTTGAAGGCTACTATGCTGATAAGAATGGTAATGTGTATAGCACCTTTAAAAAGGGCTGTAGAAACAAAGATAATAAGCTAACTAGGATAGCTCCCACTCCTTTAAAATATAGATATACAAAGAATGGATATGCTAGAGTATACATGAGACGGACTTCTACTGGTAAACGGGAGGATGTCTATGTGCATAGGCTTATTGCTTCTATATTCCTAGCTAATCCCGCTAAGCTACCTACTGTCAACCATCTAAATGGTATTAGGGACGACAATAGGGCAGACAATCTTGAGTGGTGTACTCAAGGCGACAATGTTGCTTATGCTATGACATACGGCGGTTTGACTAGAAATAGCAAAGGTCAATACTGTCACAAATAAATTCTAGATATAAGGTATAGTCCATTCCCTATATAAATATCGTGAAAACGAGGGTATAAAAGATATTGGAAGTCAATTTTGGAATCAAGGTAGAACTGAGGAAATAAAAGATAGATTTGTTCATTTAGGAAGCGATATGTAATGAATTATATAAAAATTAGCAAGAATGATGTTGCAAACGGGGAAGGAGTAGGGTGTGTCCTTTGGGTAAGTGGTTGTGAACATAAATGCCCGTATTGTCATAATGCTGAAACTTGGGACTTTAATTGTGGTAAAACATTTACTGAAAGTTCCCTGTTAGAACTAAAAAACGCTTTGGATAAACCTTATATAAGTAGGCTTACCTTTAGTGGTGGCGACCCTTTAAATCCTAAGAACAAGGAAATGGTAATACAGATTGCTCAGTTAGTAAAACAGTGGTTTCCAAATTTAAGCCTATGGTGCTATACAGGGTATCTTTATTCAGAAGTAATTGAATCTTTAAAGTATATAGATGTTCTTGTGGACGGCGAATTTAAAAATGAGTTAAAAAATTTAAGTTTAAAATTTCGTGGAAGTAGCAACCAAAGAATAATAGATGTAAAAAAATCCTTAAAAGCAGGAGAGGTTGTACTGTATGATTGTTGAAAAAGATTATAAGTTGTTAGAAGTAAGGGAGGGCTTAATTAAGCCTTCTCCTTATGGAAATTATTACTTAAACAGTGTTGGCGAGGTAAAGTCAGGCGGTTTCTTAGAGAGAGTATGTAATTATACTAAGACTAAGATAAAAGTCAATATAAAGTTTAAAAATAAATTATACTCTTTCTTCTTATTTCCCTCCGAAGCTGTTCTTACTAAGGATGGGTGGAAAAGCTATGAGGAATTATCTGATACCGATTTTGTTATGTTTTTTGAAAACTTAGTAATGCCCTATCTTGCAACAGATTTACAGATGAGTCCCTGTAAAATAGATAGTATTGAATTTACTTCTCGTACTAGAATGGAGCTTGTAGATTTAGATGTTAAAGAGTGTATAATAAACGGGGTAAATATAAAAAAAATGTCTTGACAAAATCCATAAATTATGTTATAATAATTATACAAAGTAAGAAAAGAGGTATTAATTAAATGGTATGCAGTAATTACACTTTAAATGACACACTTTGTTTTGTTGACCCTAGGAAAAGATTTTTAGCAGAGTACTGGCAAGTAAGATTAAGATATGAGAAATTGCATAAAATTATAATTAAATTGGAGGCAGGAACTTTAAAAATTAAGCCTAAAACTTCTATTGAAATCTTAATAAAGCAAGAGTCTTTAATGGTGCAGTATCTCCATATGCTGGAAGTTCAAGCTGAAATTGAGGGAATTAATTTAAATAAACTTTCGACAGACCCAATAGAAGCTTCTAATCGTTGTGAAAGGCTTGCACAATGAAAAGACTTTTTTTAATTAGTGGAAAAGCAGAGAGTGGTAAAGACACTGTGGCTAAGGCATTAAACGAACACTTTAATAATTTTTCTTACCAAATGCACCTTGCGGATTCTGTGAAACAGGTTGCAAAAGAAGATTTTGGTTGGAATGGTGTTAAGGACGAAAAAGGTAGAGGACTTCTACAATTAATTGGTGATGGTGGAAGAGCTTACAATCCTCAGATTTGGGTAGATAAGTTTCTTCTAAAACTAGGAGAATTTGTAAACTCCCCTTACGAAAGAAACTTTTTTGTTCCTGATGTTCGATATTTAAATGAAGTTGAAAGACTTTCAGAATGGGCACAAAAAAATGGAGTACAAGTTATTAAAATTCGTGTAGAGCGACCTTTTCATAAGAACGCTCTGACTAAGGAACAGCGATTAAATAACAGTGAAACTGAGTTGGACAACTATCCCTCTTGGGATTTTGTTATTAGCAACACTGGCGACTTAGAGGATTTAAAAAAGCTTGTTAAAGGAATTGCAGTTACTATTGGAGGAGATTATGAACCCAAACATTGAACCAAAAACTTGTAATTTAGGTACTGAAAAAGAACTTTTGAACTTTGATGGATTATTTGTAGCTCAAGAAAAGTTTGATGGGCATAGGTGCATTATGTATTGCAAAGGCGGAAAAAACTATTTTTATAGTAGAAGAACTAGTGATGTTACTTATGAAAAGGAAGATAATACTGAAAGACTTCCTTATTTGCATAACTTTGCACTTCCGTTTGAGGACAGCATTTTTGATGGTGAATTAATTGCCAACTGGACTGACACAGATTCTACGCAAGTTCAGCACTTGTTAGGTTCAACACCTGAAAGAGCTAAAGAGATGTGGGAACAAGGATACACTCTCACCTTTAAGATATTTGATGTAATTAGGTTTAAAGGGGAAGATGTGACTCAAAAGCCTTTAATTGAAAGACTTAATTTATTAACTAAACTTGAGGAACATCTTAATGCTGTGCAGGGATTAGGCAATTTTATTCAAGTTGTTCTAACCTCAGTAGACGACTTTACACAAAAGACTCTTAGAGAAGTACCTGATAAGGGTGCAAGACAATTCATGGATAATTGTGCAAAGGTAGCAGACTATAAAAAATTGCTACAAACTTCCTTGGAAAATGGTGGGGAAGGAATTATTCTTAAGCGTTTAGATAGTCCTTACGACTTTAAGCGTAATAAAGCTTGGGTTAAGTACAAATCTGTAAAAACCGCAGATTTGGTTATAATGGGTTTTGTTTCCCCTAAGAAATCTTACACGGGTAAATTCAATAAAGAAGAATTGAAAAACCTAGGTTGGAAGTATTGGGAAAACGGAGAACCTGTTTCCAAAACTTATTCTAAAGGTTGGGTAGCAGGAATTAAACTAGGAGCTTATAAAAATGATAAACTATCTTATGTATGTACTGTAAAAGGCATAAGTGATAAAACGCAGGAAGAACTATTAAATAATGATTATTGTAATGTAGTAGTAGAAGTGAAATACCAAAACATTCAAAACGAGAAAACAAAATCCTTGCGACACCCTCGTTTTAATTGTTTTAGGTTCGATAAAAATGCAGAACAGTGTTTGTGGGAAAATATAGGGCAGTAATGAATAAAGAATTAATACTAAACAATGAACTAAAACAACATATTGCAACCTTTAGGACTAATCAAGAAGTAGCTTATTTTGTTAACCTAGGAGATATTCATTGGGGACTGTGTCATAAAGAACTTTTTGAAAAGACTTTTGAATATTTAATGAGTGTTCCAAACCTATATGTTGGAATAGGAGGCGACTTTGCCAATGGTGCTACTAAACTTAGTAAGTCGGATGTAACTGAGGAGTGGTCGGTAGGGGATAACCAAATATATGAAATGGCAGAGATTTTAAAACCTTACGCTGACAGGATTCTATACATTATAGAGGGAAACCATATGGCGGGCAGAAGAAAACATGAAGTTTATTTTACTCCTGAAAAGATGCTTGCCACTTTAATAGGAAAGCCTGAACTATATAAAGGGGAGATGTGTTTCCTGTATTTTAATGTAGGAAAAAACTGTTATGTCCATTTTGTTCAGCACCAATCTCCTAAACGAGAAGGTGTATGGGATTGGGTAAACGCTGATGTTACTTGGAGAGAACACCACCATCTTAAATATTACAAAGAAAGAGTAGTCATAGAACACAACAAGTTTGAAAAGTTTCCAGTTCCTAGAGTTTGTTATGAGGTATGGTGTGGTACTTTCCAAGGTTGGGCTACTTACGCTAAAGAGCGTGGATATAGGCTAGGCACTCTAGGTTGTTATATTTGTGAGATGCACTCAGGAAAGAGAAAGATGTTTTTATGGGATGACGACCAATTTAGACATTTAATGAAAAATTTTTAATATTTTTATAATATTTTTCTAAAAACCCCTTGACAAAATTAGAAAAGTGTGGTATAATAATAAGTATAAAGGAGATAAGAATGATAAAAATTACAAAAGCAGAATACAAAGAAAAAATGCAAAATCCGAAAAATCGACATAAACTTTTTCGTACTAAGCATGGCTTCTACTTTGTAGAACAATAATTGAATAAAAACATTGCACAATCCTTGCTAAAAACGGCAAGGATTTTTGTACGTAAAAATTGAGGTGTAGAATGAGTCATTTAGGTAAATCATTACAGACACCTGCACTTGTCAGAAAAATTATAATATTCTGTGAATATCTTTGTGGAAGAAAATTCTTTCCACATCAAGCACAGTTTGCTAGAAGAATTATAAATGCTGTATTAACTAATGATAGTGATACAATTACTGCATTAATGTCCCGTCAAAGTGGTAAAAGTTTTACAGTGTCTACTACTTTAACAGGGTTAATGATAATTCTCCCTGTACTAGCAAATATGCCTTTATTTGCAGATGACAGTAGATTTCAGTTGTTTAAAAATGGGGTTATGCTAGGGGTATTTGCTCCTACCTTATCTCAATCTCAAATTATTTTCAACAATATCAAAGAGTATATCTCTAGTGGCAGAGCTAAGGAAATTTTGGAAAGTGATGAGTTTAATATTATTCCCGACACTTTTAATGGTAATAAAGTAACCTTAGTTTTCGGTAATCTACAAGGTGTAAAATCCACAATTACTTGTTGGTCTGCAAGTGACGGGTCAAACATTGAGGGTGGGTCATATCATTTATATATTTGTGACGAAGCACAAGACATTAGTAACTACAAATACAGAAAGTCTATCTTTCCTACAGTATCTTTCTATAACGGAACTAAGATATTGATTGGGACACCCTCTATAAAGAAAAACTTCTTTTATGATACTATACAGTTAAATGAAAAAGAATGGAAAAGCGGTAAAAAGTCACAGCGAAGCCATTTTGAGTATGACTGCGATACAATCATAAAGTATAACCCTAGGTATGCAAAAACCGTGGAATCCGCTAAGAGGGAAATTGGGGAAAACTCGGAAGAATTTTTAATGAACTATAAACTTAAATGGTTGTTTAAGTTTGGTATGTTTATTAACGGGGAAGAATTTACTCAAGAACCCATTGCAGGGGATTACGAAAGACAGCCTACTTGTAAAGAACCTTGTATTGTAGGAATTGATGTAGGCAAATCTCAAGACAGTACAATAGTTACTGTAGGAGTTCCTGATTACTCTAAGCCTATTGTATTAGAGAAATCTAAGGAAGCGGATGCAGAGGATTATGTACTTTATGACATTAAAATAATAGACTGGTTAGAAATAGTTGGTGATAACTATGAAACACAATTCTACGAGGTTACTGATTATTTAAAACGCTTTAATGTTAAGCTGGCTATGATAGATGCTACGGGGGTAGGAAGTCCTGTGGCAGATAGGTTGGCGGCACATGTAAAGTTTCCTGTAATTCCCTTTGTGTTTACTTCTCAGAGTAAATCAATGCTTATGAAATACTTTAGTGCATACTTAAATTCCAAGTGTTTCCATTACCCATCAGGTACGGACACTCAGAGAACTATAGAATATAAAAAATTCCAAGAACAGTGTTTAGAGCTAACCAAGGATTATAGAGGGGATAAATTAGTTGTTGCCGCCCCCAAGGAAAGAAACAAACATGACGATTATCCCTTTTCCGCCGCACTAATGGTATGGGGGTTGAAACATGAGTTAGGGGACATAGAAACTTTAGACACAAATGAGTTTATCCAAGTTTCAAAAAACAACTTTGTTAAAAATCATAGACGAATATTGCGGAGGTGATAGAAATTAGTTTAGAAAAGTTAGTCTTACAAAAGCTACTTGCTCCTTTTGCATTGAATGATAAGATAAACACTTATCTTTCAGAAGATGATAGAGTCCGCATAAGAGATTATCAAAACTATTGGAACTTCTATAATGGCTATCATTGGGAGCAGGTTATAGATGATGACGACAAGACAGAAACCACTACAAATTGGTGTGCAAGATTTGTGGATAAATATGTTGCTTCTGAGTTTAACAGTGGTTTCTTATTTAAGTTTGACTCTAAAGTAGAAGAAAAGGTGTTACCCTTTTTAAATGAGGTTTGGGACGACAATGACGGTTCTGATTTAATGTCAAAGGTAGGTCAAGCCAAATCTATAACAGGGGACGCTTTTGTACATATTTATTTTGAGCCTCCCGATAAAGATAAAGACCCCTTTGGAATGTACCCAAAAGGTAGGATACGACTTTTTAATATCCCTCCTAACCTAGTTTTTCCAAAATACAAAGATGGTTATAATGATAATTTTGATGCTTTGGAGTCTGTGACTATAATGTATCAAGAAGAACAGCAAGGATTTGCGGGAAGAACAAAGCAGAAAATTGTTAGATATGTCTATACGAATGACACGATTACACAATATGAAAATGATGAAAAGGTTTTAGAAATTCCTAACAAGTATGGTATAATTCCTATTGTGCCCTTTAGAAACCTACCCTTAGTAGGCTCTATGTTTGGGCAGTCAGACTTAAAAAATCTGACTTTGTTAAATGCTGAGTATAACTTAAAAAACAGTGATATTTCGCAAACACTTGATTATAACTCTGCTCCTACTACTATTGTTCAAGGTGCAAAACCACATAACCTTGAAAAAGGGGCAAATAGAGTTTGGTGTGTCCCTAAAGAAGCTAAGGTGTATAACCTAGAACTAAAGGGAGATTTAGTAGCCTCTACAACCTATATTGATAGGGTTAGGGACAATATTTACAACATAGGCTCTATGCCTAAGCTGGCCATTGGAGGGGAAACCGCCCCTAGCAATTTAAGTGGCCTGGCATTACAGATAGCCTTTATGCCTTTAACTGATTTAATTAGTCAGAAAAGAATACAATCTTCTAAATCTATTTCTTATATTAATAAAATTATCCTAAAAATAGGTTTAGTAGAAAAACTGATTAAAATGACCAGTGGTGTTAAACCCTTTAAGTTCTTTAGTAATACAATTTGGTGGGGAGAAGTTCTTCCTAAAGATAGAGCTATTGAACTGGAACAAATTCAACAAGAATTAAAAGCAGGGTTAACAGACAGACAAGATGCTATGACCCGTCTTTACAAAGATAATGTCACTGAATTGGTACATAGGATTGACGAGGACATTAAACAGCATCCGCAATTTTACAGTATTCAACCTCTTAGCATGCCTGCTGGCAACAGACTTGTAAATACTTTTGACGGCAGAGTTATTGTAAAGCCTTTAACTATTGATAAAGACTCTACCTCAAGCCCTCAGATTGATTTAAAAGGTACTGTTGGCAGGACACGGGAGGGAGAAGATAAAAAATTAAATAGTGGGTTAGGTAACACTAATCCCCCGAAAGAATAGGAGGTAAAAATGGATAGTAAGAAACTAAAAGGTGTGACTGAAACAGTTTCCGCACCTAAGGTACAAAAGTTTACTAAGCATAAACCTGTGTTACCTGCTAAACATAAGCTTAGCTACCACAAATAATTTTTAATTAAGGAGAAGAAATAATGACAGAATCAAATCCGAATCAAACTCAAGACTTACAACTAGATATTCAAGCGGAAATTGAAAAAGCTCGCTCACAAGAACGAGAAAAACTTCATGCTGACATTTCTAAGCTGAAAACTGATGTACTTGAAAAAGCTAAAGTATGTAACGAAAATTATGTTACAATCTCTAATTTAAGAAAAGAGTTAGCAGAAAAAAATGAGCAGATTTCAAAATTTGAAGCTCAATTAGAAAAAGCGAAGGAAGATGGCAAAGTGGAAAGCAAGAAGGATTTAGATGCTCTAACTAAAGAGTTAGAGGAATACAAGAATAAATTAGCACTCGCTGAAAAAGAGTTTGCTGATTATAAAGAAGCTGAAAAGTTAGCTTCTTATCTCAACGATAAAGTCAAAGACATTGACGAAGAATTTAAGGCTTTGGTTAAAGGCAATAATCAAGAAGAAATTAATGCTTCTTATGAACAGGTAAAAAAACTTCAAGATGCTGTAAAACAAAAATACAGTACAGGTAAGTCTGTTCCTTTGCCTAACCCAAAATCTAAAGGAGCAAAAGCCCCTGTTTCCTTGGAAGAACTTAAAGCTAAGTTCAATGAAATGTCTTATGACGAATACAAAGAGAAAAGAAAAAAGAATTTTAAATAGGAGTGATTATTAATGTCAAATTGGCCTTTAGCAAATGAAATCAATACTGTAATTGCAACTAACGGAACTACTCTTGATGGTGGCACCGCTGTACAACTCGTTAATTCTTTACAACCTGTCTTGAGTAAAGAAATTCTGTTTAATGCAGAACCCGTTTATACTTTTTATAATTTCGCCGCAAAGAAAACTGACCTTTTAGCACAGCCTGGCAACGAAATTAAAATGCTTACTTACAACAACTTGAAAGTTCCTGCTCCCCTTGAAGAGGGCAAGCGAATTAAAACTCAAGGTTTAAGTTCTAGCACCAAGAGTGTTAAAGTCGTTGAACACGGCACTGGTGTACGAATGACTGAGGCGGCTATTCGTTTCTCCTTTGTAGACGAACTTGAAATTGCAATTCGTCAGCTTTCTCGAAACTATGCACAAACCTTGGAACTTGACTTGAGAGATGTGGCTGTCAAAGGCGGTGTTGGTACTTCTAAGATTTATGGCAGACAAAAGGGTGGCCCTAAGATTAATGCTAGAAATCTTATTGCGGCAGGAGTAAATACTTTGACTGTAGCTTCCATTAAAGACGCTGTTGAAATTTTGGCTACTAATAACGCACCTAAAGTAAATGGTCAATACTATGTTTGCATTTGCTCTCCTCACCAGTCCCGTGATTTGAGAGACGACCAAAATTGGATTGACGCTTCTCACTATGGTGCCCCTGAACAATTATTTAATGGTAGATTTTGCCTGTGTGCTTAAATAAAAATAAGCACAAAGAATCTCGCTAATCGGTAGGCTTTAAAAAGCCTATATTACTATTTTAAATAGGAAGTGAACCCCTGAGGGGTAATACCGAACTAAAGAAAGGTAATTTATATGAAAAAGGTTTTTATTCCAAAAGACGATTTAAAAAAAGTTTACGACAAACTAAAAAGTCAAAAAGCTGTAGCAGAACACTTTAATGTTAGTTTAAAAGTTGTCAAACGGCTTGTGAATGAGTATAGACTTGGCACTTATGAGCATTTTGAATTTATTCCTCCAAAGGCTGACTTATTAAGTATATTTCAAAATGGCGGAATAAAAAGAGATATTTGTAGTTTTTATTCTGTGGGTAATAGCACAGTGACTAAGTGGTTAAACCACTACGGAATATCCGCTACTAGAAGCGACTATAAGCACTTGACAAAAGAGCAAATAGCCGTTATTGTTGGAAGCATACTTGGGGATGGCTACTTAGACGGCAGGGTTATGTACCTGAACCATTCTATAAAACAAGAAGCATATTTGAATTACAAGGCTGAATACTTTAGAGGAGAAATAAGCAAACCAAGTTATAGAACTACTAAAGAGGGCTACAAAAGCGTTCGTAGAAGAACTAAGGCATTTGGGGAGATAAAACAACTTAGAAGTCTTTTTTATAAAAATAAAACAAAGACTATTCCCCCTAATATTAAAGATATGCTCAGTCCTCTAGCAGTAGCAATTTGGTATATGGATGACGGGAGTAGGCAAGGAAAAGATTGTGGTAAAATTTGCACTTGCAATTTTACGCAGGAAGAATGTTTGCTTCTAAGTGATAGTTTAAATACTATAATTGGAATAAGCTCTTATGTAATTGAAGATAGGGGGTACTACTTAATAAGACTCCCTGCTAAGAATGAGAGTTTTAAAAAGTTCTGTGACTATATTAAGGAATATGTGACCGATTCAATGAAATATAAATTATCTGAAAAAGTGTAACGACTATACACGAGATACCTTGAATACTCTTTGAGTATGGGTAAAGAGATAGTCTGACCTCACAGGTAACTGTGAGAGGGAATGTCGAGTGTAAAGACACTCTTGGAAGCACTTCCCCGCTTGCAAAAGCAAGTAAAATGGGTATTTACCGCCCATAGTAACAATTTGGAAATCGGTAGAATTGATGATGTAAGATTTATTGAAACAACCATGATGCCTAATGGTGCGGCGGGTGAAAACGAACTTGGTTATGTAGCCGACTTGAAAGGTGCTGGTGCAGAAAGCATTAATGTATACCAAGCTGTTGTATTCGGTGAAGATTACTACTGTGTAGCTGAAAGCTTGGCTCCTGAAATTCGTTCTGAACAACCTGCGGATTTTGGTCGAGAAATTAGTATTGGTTGGTATGGAATTTGGGGTACTGCTGTACTGAATCCTACCCACGGTGTAGTTATTGAAACTGCGTAATTGATTTGTGGGGGAGTTTTAAACTCCCCTTTTTAATATGGAGGATAAAATGACTGAAAAAAATGAAAAATTAGAAATTACAGTTGCAACTACAACTAGAGCAACTAAATCTAAAGCAGTTCCTTTGGAAGAAATTATTCCTAACCAAAACTTTAAAATTACTTTTGGCGATAGATGGTACTACTTTACTAAAGGAGAAGCTGTGAAAGTTCCTGCTGAGTTGAAGGTATTTTTGAAACAGCAAGGAGCTTTAGAAGTAATCTGATTTATAGGGGGTTTATGAATGGTTGGTAGAATGACCCAGGCTAGCGTAGAGGACTTCTTGACTGATAGTTTAATGCTGTCTACCCCTATGATAGCTAATGACCCTGCTTACTTACAAATAAAAGACTCAATTCCCTCGATTATAGACATGACCCTAATGAGTTTTGGGGCGGAAGATTTAGATGAATTAAGTGTAAAGCAAACCTATATACTAAGTTTAAAGTGTTTACATACAATCTACTTAAGACTTGCTACCGCTTCCGCACCTGAATTTGATGTTAATGCCGAACATGTAGGGTTTAAGAAAGGTGACAGGTTTTTCCATTATTCCGCTTTAGCTGAAAAAGTTCTTGAACAGATTGGGCAAGCGGAACAAGGAGTCTTAGAAGTTGCACAGGTAAGGCTATCTAGTAGGAACGGCACTTTAAGAAACTATAACCTTTCCCAAAACCAAAGGGTCAATTTACAAGCAAGTTCCTCTAGCACCTCTATTGAACTTTCTTGGAATACCTTTAATCTCTCTCTTGGGGATTTTAAAAATTATACCTTAAAATATAGTACCTCTCCTATATATGATGAATATAGTATTCCTGCTGTGCGGGAGGGAGAAGATATAAAAAGTTTAGACTTTTATGATATAAAGAGAACCAAGTATAGAATTACTGGGTTAAATCCCAATAGCACCTACTATATTCTTTTAATGTTTAAAGGGCGGGACGGAAATATTTCCTACCAACAAGTTACTTCCTTTACAGGAGGTGCATATACTTGTTAGAGTATTTAACAAGTTCATTGAATGAAGTGTACTCTTTAATAGGAGAACAAGGTATGAGTTACTATTATGTACCCTACCTTGAACACTCCTTTAAGAATAGCAGGGATTATATTAATTATGATTTTAATAATAAAATAAAAATTCATGCAACAATAAATTCTGAAATGATGAGTGACTTTGACTTGGAATTTGCCCAAACTTATCTAAAACATACTCAAGGTAGGGCTAAGATACAGTTTACCCTACAGAGCATATACCCTTACAAGGTAAGACCTTTAGACAGGATTTATATAGAACGGACGGACGGGATAAAAGAAAACTACCTTATAGTTGGTATAGATGATGGTGTTTTGTTACAAGGTGTTTATATCAGCGTAAGGGCATTTAAATTTGATGGAACGCTAACAAAGTTTCAATGGGCAGATAACGGTGAGCAGAAATGACTAAACATAGTGGATTTAAAGTTGTATGCAAGGAGTTATCTAAAGACGGAAGTGGCAAAGTGTTTGCTGAATTGCGTGAAAACATAAGGAACGCAGGGTTTAGAAAATTGACTGCGGCGAATAATGCTACTTACAGGTCAGCAGAAACATTACTAGAAATGGCTAGAGAACTTGTACCTCTTGACACTGGAACTTTACAGATGAGTGGAGAAATTGTTCGAGGAAATAGAAAATCTCAATGGAATGTAGTCTTTAGTGCTACTGTAGCTGATAGAGCTAAAAGCTTAAATATACCCATTAAAAACATTTCCAATCCCAACTTTAACTATGCCCTTATCCAACATGAGAACAGTGATTTTAAGCACTCTAATGGTAGACAATGGCATTACCTTTCAGACCCTCTAAATTTAATGAAAAACAAATTTTCAGGAAATATTAGAAGTGCTATGAAAAGAACTAAGGCAAAAGGTAGAAAGCTTAAAGATATTACAGAGGGAGTAAAATAAGATGTTTGCTAAAAGTATGGCAGAGTATTTAAGTTCCCAAGGATATGGAAAGCAAGATGTTACCTTATTTGTAAATAACTTTCCCTCAAGAGCAGAAATGCCTGACAGCATTGCAGTGTATGACGCATCTTCCTACAGTGTTAGGGGGAGAGCTAGAAACAGTGTTAACTTCCGTTGTCAAATCCGTGTCCGAGGAGTGCAGGAGGAAGATACTGCTCAAAAAATTTTAAACATATATAATTTACTTGAAAAAGAACAATCTATTAAAGACTCTAACGGTAAAAGGTTTGTTATACAGCCTTTAAACCCCCCTAGCTTTCTAATGTATGATGAAGCGGGGAGAGCAAATTGGATTTTAAATGTTTCAAGTATTGCTTATAACTATTAGAAAGGAATTGATAAGATGGCTATTAATGATACAAAGGTAGTGTTAATGGAGTTACGAGATGTTAAAGTATTTCCTCTGTTGACTGACCCTAGTGACGGTGTTGCTACCTATGGTGCACCCGTAGACCTTACAGGTGCTTTAACCTTGCAGGTATCTCCTCAAATGGAAACCAAATCCCTTTATGGTGACTCTGTTGTGATGGACACTTATTCCCGTATTACTTCCATTAATTTTACTGCAACCAATAGTGTAGTTAGCTTTAGTGGTTTAAAGGTTATCATGGGAGGTACTGTAAATAAAACAGGAACAGACGGCACAGAAGCAGTTACCTATGCTATGACAAAAGAAAGTGCTACTCCTCCTTACTTTAAACTTGAAGGTAAGTGGGATTATGCTTCTACTGACGGCTCTGTAAAAGATGCACATATTGTTTTATACAAGTGCAAAACTAGTGAGCCTCCTGAGTTTACCATCAACGACTCTAGTGGCGATTTCGGTGAATGCTCTTTTACAGGAGTAGCAGTACCTACAAGCCATGAAGGTAAATGGATGGAAATGACTCTTAATGCTACTGCAAAAGAAATTGGAGAATAAAATTTTAGGTGCGTTTTAAACGCACCTTTTAAATAATAAAGGAGGAAATAATGAGCAAATTAAACTTAGTAAAACCCCAAGGAATTTCCTTTAATGTAGATGGTAAAGAATACTTTTTGGTGTACGATTTTAACGCTTTTTCAGAGCTTGAAAAAGAATTTGGGTCTATGCAGAAGGCTTTTAATGTTTTGGGTGAATCCCCAAGCTTTACAGACATTAGTAAAATTATTATTGCAGGAACGGCTTCTAACGAAGAAAAGCTTACCCTTAAAGAGTTGGGAGCAGTGTTAACCCCAAAGGAAGTACCTGCAATGCTAGAGCTTGTAAACGAGGCTTTAAAAGTTGCAATGCCTGAAACAGAGGAAGCACCTTTAAAGACTAAAACTAAAGCAAAAAACTAATAGATACTCAATCTAAAGAAGATTCTTGGGATTGGGTTGCATTTTATTATTTTGCAAAAAGAGTATTGAGAATGTCTGATAGTGAATTTTGGCGAAGTACTCCTGCTAAATTATTTGCTTTATTAGACTATCACAATAAAATAGAAAGCCCTAATGAAAAGGGTATTAAACCTCCTAGTGCAACTAGAAAAATGACTTTAGATGATTTTCGTGGTTGGGGAGGAAGAATTAAATAGTAAACTTAGAAAGTAGGAGTAGCAACACTCCTACTTTATTTTTAGGTATAGAATGGAGGAGAATTAATTGGCTACAGAAAATGTCGGTAGTATTTCAGCCTCCTTGGAACTTCAAACTGGGAATTTTGAGAAAGGGATAGCCAAGGCTGAAAAAAAGCTTGACGCACTTTCTAATAAGTTTGAAAAGTCACAACAAAGAATAAACGGCTCTTTAATTAAGATTAATGCAAATGTAACTAAATCAACTACATCTATCAATAAACATCTTACAACTCTTGCAACTAGAACAAGTAAAAACTTTGATACCCTTTCTACTACAATAACTAAGAGTGATAATCGAACAAGAGAATCCATAAAACATATGGAAAAAACTCTTGTGGCAGAACTCAAAAAAATGACTGAATCCTTTAAAAAGTTACAACAAGCTAGCAACAAGAACTTTACAAAAGGAATTGACAAACTTGCAAATACCACTAAAACTAATACTACAAGGATAGTAAAGGATTTAAGAAAGGTTGAGTTACAAGCAGAAAGCACTAAAAAGACTTTAAATAAGGTTGCCTTAGTGCCTATTGTAAAACCAAATATAGTAGCTTCCGCTACTCCTCAAAGTACAGGAGGATTTGCTTCAAGCTTTTCAGTCCTGACCTCAAGAATGAATACTGCATTTGATTTAATGTCCAAGATTGCTTTTAAGGCCTTTTTATTTAAAGAGGCTATTGACCTTGCCACAAGTGCTTTTGGTGCTGTTGCCATTCCTGCAATTAATTTTGCATCCTCAATGGAAAACCTGCGACTTGGTTATGCAGGAATTATTTCTTCCACCATGACACAAAATGGGGCAGATATTCCTTATGAAAAGTCTCTTACGATTTCTGAGGCTCTTATTCAGCGTATGCAAGATGAAGCATTGAAAACCTCCTTAACCATAGAAGAATTAGGAACTGCCTTACAATCTTCCATGGCTATGGGACTGAACGCAGGTATGAGCTTAGACAAAGTGTTGGACTTAACTGTAGTGGCGGCACAAGCAGTAAAAACCTTTGGACTTAGTAATCAGCAAGTAATACAGGAAATTAGGGGATTAATTTCAGGTGATGCTATCCGTCCTGGTGTTGACCAGTTAGCTACTGTATTGGGTTACACTACAGCTACAGTCAACCAACTTCGTGAAGAGGGAAAACTCTATGAAGATATAATGGAGAGAATGAAAGGTTTCAAAGCTACTTCTGAGGAGTTCCAAAATTCTTGGGCAGGGTTAGTATCCAACTTACAAGATGGTGTTTCTCGTGTAGCAGGTGAAGCAGGTAAGGCTTTCTTCAAAGTATCTAAAGATATACTTGCTGACTTTCAAAAGCTGTTTTTTGACTTAGAAAAGGTAACTTTAAAGGGTGCAGACGGAAAAGAGTTTTCTACCTTTAAGGTAATATTAAACGCAGATACTATGGCTATAGCAGAATCTTTTTATAATATAATGGCGAACCTTTTAAAAGTATTTAAGTTTTTGGGTGAGATTTTAGGTGCAATCTTAGTTCCAATGTTTAGAGTCCTTCTAGATTGTTTAGATGGATTATCCACAGCTCTTGTAATAGCTACTATAGCACTCACTCCTTTATTAGAGGGTTTAAAAATTATTGGAAAAGTTATAATGGACTTATGGGATAAATTAGTTAAATACTTGTCACCCTTGTTCCAAGACTTATCCGACGAGCTGGTTGTAATTGCAGGTGGATTCGGGGTTTTAGCTATTGCGGTTTTAGCTTGCACACATCCCTTTTTAGCTCTTATAGCTCTAGTAGCCTCTTTAGTGGGCACTTTTAGTATTGTATTTAAGAACCTTAAGAAGCCTGTAGATGCTTTTAGTTTTTGGTTGGATGCAAAACTAAGGTACTTAGAATACAGATTTAAAGAAAACAAGGCTATGCTTTTTGGAGATATGGAATCCGCTAAATGGTTTAACGGCCTAGCAAACACTGCATACCAAGCAGGTGAAATATATGGAAAGAGTTTTAAAGAGTCTCTTAAGAGTTCTATATCAAACTCTATTGATGACATTAAACAAATTCCTAAAAATGTTTTTGACAATCTTGCTCCTAAATTCCCTGCCAATAAAAGTGCTAAAAGCGGAGGAGGAACTGGCGGAAGTGTAGTTAACCCTCTTGAGAAAGCTATAAAGAGCCTTGAAAAGCTCATAGATAAAATTAATAATGAGTTTGAAAATCTCATAGGTGTTTCAGATAAATTTTTTAAACAAGACCTTGAAACAGAGAAACTTAATAGGTTAGAACAACTTAAAAATGGCTTGCAATTAGTTCAAGAAAACCTGGTGAAAGCTACAGGAGAAGAAAAAGCACTATGGGAAACTAGGCAAAAGAGTATTGAGAACGCAATAGAAAAAGAAAAAATTCTTGCTGACATGAAAGAGCGTAATAGGCAAGCTACTCAACAACTAGCAGAAGCAGAACGCTTAAATCTTTTAGTTAGAGAGCAGTCTTTGGATAGCCAATTTGCATTACGAAATTCAGAAATTTCTGATATTAAAGCAGAGGAAATTGCTTTCAATATTAAGAAAAAATATGCCCAAGAATATTTAAGTATTTATAAGAAAACTATTCAACAGTACAAAGAAATGGCTAAGGTTGCCTTAGAAAATGGTAGCTTATCTAAATTTAACGAATACTCTACCAAAATAGTTGACCTTAAAGAAAAAATTCTTGATATTGTAACCGCTATAAATCCTGTAGAAAAAGCTCTAAGAGAAAATCTTTTAGGAGGCATTTCAGATGCTTTTCAAGCTATGGCTTGGCAAGAGAAATCCGCTAAAGAAGCTCTTGAGGACTTAGCTGTTTCCTTTACTAAGACTTGGACTAAGATGTTGTTTGATACAGCAGTTAAAGACATGTTTAATGGTGTGTTTGGAGACAAAAATACCTTAAACACTGAGATTGAGGCTCAAGTAAATGTAAACACTTCTCAATTTAATGAGTCTTTAAATGGTACTGCAAACTATTTAACAGGAAGTTTTTTACCTGCTTTACAACAAATTGTTTCAAGTGTTAATGGTAGTAGCTTAACTCAAGGAATAGCAGGAAACTTAATCATAGGTGGAGATAGTTCAGAGGAAAGCTTAAATACTTTTACAGGAAATCTTAAAATCACTTCCAAAGTATTAGATGATTTATCTACCTCTGTAAAAGCTAATACAGGAGAGGTAAACACTTCTACTAAATTTGCAATTCCTATGATGATAGCTTCTGTGTTAAATGCTAGCGGTGCTTTAGGAAAGTTTGGTACAGTACTTCAACATCTTATGATGATAATGCAAATAGCACAATCCTCACATATTATGGGATTTGCTACAGGTGGCTATGTAAGCGGTGCAGGAACTTCTACAAGTGATAGCATCCCCGCAAAACTGTCTAATGGCGAGTATGTATTAAATGCTAAATCTGTAAGTCGCCTTGGAGTGAATTTTTTGGATAAATTAAATGCTATTGGAGGCACTAGAAGTTCAAGACTTCCTAAGTTTGCTTTTGCAAGTGGAGGATATGTTTCAGGAGGAGGGGAATCCTCTCAAGGAACAAGCTTGGTAATGAATAATGTATTTCAATCCCTTGACCCCGAAGCTAATATGAAAATGATGCAACAAATGTACCCCCAAATTCGTAGTATGTATATTAATGACTTGCAGAATAATACTAGTGTAAGAAATGCTACACGGGGAGCGGTTAAATAGGAGGATTTTAAATGTTGGGTTTAGATATTACAACTAATACAGACTCAATAGATTCTACCTCTCAATCTAAAATTTGGGGTATAACTGCTTTACAGTTATACTCCTACTCAATTTCCTTTAAAACACTTGTAGATAGTAAGTGGACTGGAAATGAACAAAGAAATTCTGTTTGGACTGAACCTAGAAGGGTGTGGACTTTAGAGTTTCAAAAAGACGCTAAAGATGGTAGAAAATTTGAGGAGTTCTTTAAAGAATGTAAAGGGCGATTTAGAAAGTTTAAATTTAAATGGGCAAAGACTTTTAATGGAAATGATGATTTAGGCGGAGATGATAAGTGGTATACTGTCCGATTTAACTCAGACGAGTTAAAAATTGAAGTGGACTATATGGGATTTAGGCATTTTGTGGTTGAACTTATAGAGGTGAGATAATGGCGGTAGGGCTTGAGAATAACATACAAACTTATTTAGAGTCAGATGAAGTATCCACAAGATTATTAGTAGAAATTGAGCTTGATAAAGATACTGTTTATAGATTTATAGCGGACGATTCTATAAGTGAAGTTGAAATTGACGGAAAAATTTATCAATCAGCCTCTATTTCAAGGGGTGCTAGAGAAGAAAACGCAGATAACTCTATTGAAAGCATTAGCCTAACCTTGTCTAATAAGTGGCAAGAATGGGCGGCGATTATGGCAAACCAAGGAAACACCTTTTTAGGAAAAAAATGTGTACTTTTAGAATGGTTTCCTGATTTTCCTGATGACCCTCCCGTAGTAATGTATAATGGAGTACTTGATGATATTAAAATGAGTGCTTCTACTTTTAGTTTAAAGGTAGTTAGGGTTTTAGGGGATTATGAACAAACCTCCCCTTTAATGACATATGATGTAAACTGTCAGTATGTATTTAAGGATAACAGATGTAGGTATGCAGGGAATGAATTTTATTCTTGTGGTAAAACTCTTACTGAATGTAAGCTAAGAAATAATGTTCTTAACTTTGGGGGATTTCCAAGCGTACCAAAAGAATTTTTAATTAACAAGGGGGAATAGGATTGATTACAAGAGAAGAAGCCTCTAAATTAGTAGGTAATCCATTCATAGCAGAAAAAGATGGAATGGCTTATGGGTGTTTAGCTCCAATGTATGAAATCCTTCCCGAAATGCTTCACTTGAGATTTTCTAAGAGTGAAAATGCAAATATGCTACAACATTTTAAAGAAACTTGTAATGAAATTTCTTTAGGAGAAATGCAGTACGGCGATTTAATTGTTTTAAAACTTCCTAAAAACCAATGGCATTTATTGGTGTATTTAGGGGAAGGAAAAGCTATACACTGTACTAAGCATATAGAAACAGAAATAATAAATTATGATAAATATTTGTCTAGGATAAAGGGAGTGTTTAGATATGTCCCATGTAGCTAGTTCAGCTCTAGGGTGGATTGGGGTAGGACTTACTGTAATCAGTATGTTCGTTTCTTTGCGGAAACAAAAGAAACTGAAAAAAGAGAGACAGTCATATACCTATAGCGACAATGCTCTTCAAACGACAGTGAGTAACACTAGTCCTATACCTATTATATATGGCAATGTAAAAGTTGCAGGAAACTTGATTTATTCAAGGTTGAGTGGGAATAAAAATACTATTTATAAAGTAATCTCATTGTGTGACGGAGAAATCCAAGGTGTTAGTAAGTTACAGCTGGACGACACTGACATAGATTCACCCAAATTTAGTAAAGTTTCTTATGACATTTATACTGGAACTTCTTCCCAATTAATTGATGCTAGGGTTGAGGGGGCTACGCAAGAGGACAAAGCGGAAAAGGTTGGGGGATTAAAAAGTATTGCATATGTAGCACTACAAGCGGATGCAAATGAAAACTTAAGTGGTAACTTCAATTTTACTTGTTTAGTAGAGGGAAGTAAAGTTAAAAAGTATTCAAATGCAGTAACAAAGGAATACACCGAGGAATATTCTAATAATCCTGCTTGGTGTGTGCTAGATTTCTTAACAAGATACAATGGATGTGGAATGTCCATTGAGGAAATAGATTTACAAAGTTTTATTAACGGAGCAAAATTCTTTGATGAAAACAACTATACTTTAAACTTATGTTTGGACGAGCAACGAAGCAGATTAGAATGGGTGCAATATATGCTTAATTGTTGTAGGTCTATGTTAGTTTATCGAGCAGGAAAATATAGTCTTTTTGTAGAAAAGAAAGATGAAGTTGTACAAAGATACACTCCTGAAAGTATTGTAGAAAATTCCTTAAATATTTGGTTTAGTCCTTTACAAGAAGTTCCTGATATTTATAGGGTAACATATGTAGACCCCGATAATGAATGGGTTAAGGTAAATGCGGAAGCAAGTTTTAGTCCTGAAAGCTATCTTAGAAAACAACCTCTTATAGAAACCATGGAATTATTTGGGGTAACTAACTTTGACCAAGCAAGTAGGTTAGCTTGGTTCTATTTAAATCAAGCAGTAACTTGCCAAACATTTATAGAGTTTGAAACTGACCGAAGGGCATTAAATAGAACAGTCGGAGATGTTATAGAAGTTTCTGACTATGTTATGGAGTTTAAGAATAAAAAATTCCGAATTATTAAAATTGAAGATACCCAAGATGGAAGCATTAAACTAACTTGTAGAGAATATAATGAAGATATTTATTCTGAAAGAAAAGGGGCATCAAGTCCTGTAATCAATGTTACTAATCTTACAGACCCCCAACAATTACCCCCCGAAGTTACTTATATAGGCAACTCTCAAGATTACTATATTCTTCCTGACAGGACAGTTGTAAGCAATATTACTCTTGAAGTATCTTACCCCGACTTTATTTATTCAAAAGGATTTCAAGTTCAATATAAAAAAACAGATGACGAAATTTGGTTAGATGGCGGTACATATCCTAGTGGGCAACTTAAAGTTACCTTACAAGGAATGGAAGTCTTTCAAAATTATACATTCCGTTTTCAAAATGTAAGTAAATTTGGAAAGGTTTCAGAATATACTTATTCTCCTAATATTTATATACAAGGAACTAACCTCCCCCCGCAAGCCCCAAAAAACTTTAAAGGTGAAGAAGTAGTTGGAGGGTTTCAACTAAGTTGGGAAAAAGGGGAACTAGACATTGACCATTATGAATTATATTTAGGCAGTGTAACAGAAGCTAATAAAGTTTCAAAAGATATAAAAGGAGATACTTATTTTTACAGTGCCGAAGTAGGGTTATATAATTTTTATTTAGTAGCTGTTGATACAGTTGGAAACCGCTCAAGTGCAACTAGGTTAGAAATCGCTATTGCACAGCCCGAAGATGTGCAAGGTTTTGACTGTGTACAAAACGAAAGAAATATTGAATTTCACTGGGAAAGAGTGGATGGTGCTTCTTATTATATTATTCGAGAGGGAGATACTTGGGAATTTGGAACAACTTTAACCACAGTGGCAGGACAATTCTTTAGCTACCCTTATGCCCAAGCTACAAGTACAATCTTTTGGATTAAATCATTTACTGATAAAGGAGTTCCCTGTGCAAATCCCTCTTACAGTACTGTGCAAATAGCTTCTATTCCTAATAGAAACCAAATTTTTGAATATGATGCTGTGAAGAATAATTGGGATGGAAAAAAATTTAATACTTCTGTTAGTGCAAACGGATTACAATTAGATGATGGTAAATCTTATGGTGAATACCAATATGAAATAGATTTAGGACAAAACTTTACAGCACGTAATTGGATAGAAAAAATTATTAAACCCCAAGCAGGTGAGGGTGGGTTAATTTGGAAAAACGCTTTATTCAAATGGAATAGTGCCGAAGCTAAGAGTAGAGTGTGGTTTCCAATAGATGATACAAGTTCATACAATGCTTGGGCAGAAATTTGTACTAAGGATTCAAAAAACACTGATGCTATTTTGGATGGAGTTAGTTTAAATAAAACTACTGATTCAAGAAAAGGTTTAATTGATTATGCTAGTCCTAATATTCCTGCCTATGCTCCTACTAAGTTTGATTTTGGAGTGTTGCTCGATAGAACAAGTGAATATAAATGGGATGTGTCTAAAGTAGGAAATAGTGTGCGTTCCATAAGTTTTTCTTTGCATATTCCTCAACAGACTGCAAATGAGTTTAAAATTATAGACTTAGCTACTGACACAGGTATTTTACAAGTACTAAAAAGGGGTCAAAAGTTTTTAGCAATCTTACCTAATGGTAATCAAGCAGAACTAGAAGGATTTTCATTTGATGAGAACGATTTAATGACTATGATTTTAACTTTGAATAACGGAACATTTAGTTTCCTTATATATAGTTTAGCTCATGATTCTTATAAAATTGCAACCGTTCCTTATAAGGAACCTTTCAATTTTAAAAATATTATATTAAATAACTAGGAGGTAGGTAAATTGAGTTTAAAATTAACTGTAAAAGTTGTGGGAAGTCTTTATAACAAAGACGGAAAACTCACTCAAAGAATAGTTACGCATAACTTGATTACTAACTCAGGGTATACTGCACTGCTTAATAATTTTGGAGGGAATACCCCTACTGTGTTTAATAAGATAGCCGTAGGTAACGGGGCAACACCTCCATCTTTACAAGATGTATCTCTTGTAGCAGAAACCGCAAGAACTAATGCGACATTTAAAAAGGAGAGGGCTTTAAGTAGTGGTACTTTAGTAGCAAATTTTATTGCAGGTGAAGCTACAGGGGAAATAACGGAAGCAGGAATAGTAGCAAGTGATGGAACTTTATTTGACAGGGTAACTTTTGCTCCTATTAAAAAAGGGGCTTTAGATACTTTAGAATTGACCTTTACCTTAAACTTTAAGGAGGTTTAATTCATGGCTACAAAAATTCTAAAGGATTATACTTTTAAGGAGTTATCAAAAAAGTTTAATGAAATTCCCTGTAAGTTTTCTGAAATGCAATACTATGCACATAAAGCAGATTGGTCAGCTGTTGTAGGAGTTGGGATTTCTGATAATGCGACTACCATTGAAAACTTGGCAATAGGTGACATTAGGCTTTATTCAAAAGCGTTAACTACTACAAATTGGGACGAAGTTTTAAGTCCTTATGGTTACGGAAAATGGAGAAGAATGGTAACTGGGGATTATATTTATGATAAAGCATTGTTTAGATATATTCTAAGAACTTCCGTAGAATCCTCAAGACCAAATGTGCGTATGTATAAGCACCTTGTAGATGTGCCTGATATAACAGACACTAAAGTAGTGGACATTCCATTAGAACAGCCTTTAAATATATCTTTTTCAGAGGGAAGAATTTTTCATATTGTGCCTGATGTAAATGTTCTGATTAAATCCTTTAGTGGCTCAAGCACAATACCTACTTTAACTGTTTATGATATAACTACTAAAGGATTTAAAGTTACTCTTAAAAACGGAAGCCAATTTGTGGCAGGAAAAATTTCTTATAGTGCAACAGGATATTGAGGTGATAAAATGCAGGATATAAGATATTTAAGCGAAAACCAAACCTTAGCAAGTTCCGTAAACCCTCTCAATAATGCAATAGCCTCCTTGTTATCCCAAAACAGCGGTAAAGGATTTCCCCAAACCAACTTAGAAGTCGGGCAACTATGTTTTAGGACGGATGAATTAGCACTGTACCAATTAGCTAATGCAGAGCAAAAAACTTGGGTAAAAATTGCAGACTTAACTCTTACTTTTGTAAGTAAAGAGTATGTAGATAATCTAACTATTCCTGTGGACAGGATTGAAAACTTAGTTGACCCCTCCACAAGAAAAATTAAGATTTCTTTGATGGATACTGGAACAACGCAAGGAAAGCTGATTGTGGTAGGCGACAATAATAAAATTCCTACGAGTTTAATTGATACTGGAACAACAAAAGGAAAAGTTTTAGTAGTCGGAAGTGACGGAAAATTGCCAAATAGCCTACTTAATGTAGGTACTAAAGAGGGTCAAGTTCCCCTTTTAGGACTTGAAGGAAAATTGTCCGCAACTACATTACCAAATTCAGTAGTTAAGTTTGACGCAGATAACTCTATTACATTCCCAAATGGAAATAGACTTTTCATAGGAGGTTAATAATGGCAGTTGCGGATGAAAAAACTAAACTAAAATTAACAATAGGTTCTGTAATCCATTACCTGCCATTATATGATGACTTTAGTGACTTTTATAATAAAGAATTTTTAAAGGTTACTGCCTTTAATAAGACATTATATGCTCCTCTTAGTAAAACATATTCAAATAGCGTTTTAAATGCAGGCGTAGAAAGAAATGGGAAAAAGTACTATTTTTTAACGAGAGCTTTTAAAGGTACTGAAACATTTAGCTCAAACACAAGTTTCTTAAATACCTTGCAAAATAATAATATTCTTAATGATAAGGTAGTGTTAACCACGGATTGTGAAATTCCTGATAGCGGAGTTTATCTATTAGATTTTTCAGTAGATGCCTCTTTTGGAGTATATCAATTATACGGAGAGCTAGACAATGCATTTGTAGGGAAACTAACTGTGCGACAGTGCGAGCAAGAAATTTTAACTACAAATGTAGACCCTAGAACAGATACCTATTATCCCCCCGATACTACACTTGATTATGTGCATCAAGGATTAACCCGTGGAGACTATACTGAAAGTATGTTGTTGCCTTATATTAAACCCTTACCTTTAGGTAAAGCTATTATTCCTTTGTCCGCAGGAAAGTTTAAATTTGAACTTTCTTTTAATGTACAAAATGTAACTCACCATACACTAGGAACACTTTTAAAAGCCTTTAAAGTAGTTGCTACTCACACTGGATTTAAAAATATGCAAACTATTACTTCGGACACCTCTTGGAAACTTCCTATGGATTGGGATAACACTGTTCGAGTGCTTCTTTATGGAGCGGGTGGCGGCGGTGGAGGAGGTAAAAGATACCTTAGATATGTAGGAGATACTGGGCATAAGAGATACTCAAACTTCTGTGGTGGTAAAGGTGGAGATGGAGAACTTATAGATGAAATTCTTAATATTGACCCCTCCCAAATATACACAATCACTCTAGGCACTGGTGGCACTGGGGGTAACTTTGTAGACACACAAAATGACAAATTACAAGCAGAAAACGGCACTAAAGGAAATACTTCCCAAGCCTTTAATTACAAAGCTTTAGGTGGAGATGGGGGAGGCGGTGCAACTAACTCAACTAATCCCGATATACATAACGGCAAATCCTATGGAGAAGGTTCTAAGGGAGGAAAAGGCGGAAGAGGGGTTTTTAAAGGTTTAAATGGAAGTAATGGAAAGGTAGTTATTTTATACAACTTAAAAGGAGAAGTTTAATGGAAGTTTTAACTAAATTTACAGGGGAAGAAACTCTCAATAAAGATTTCATTCCGAAGCTAAACACTGAACTAGGGATTTTAAATAATAACACTCAAGAGGTCTTACAAAATTTACAAGGTATTCAAGGAGATGTTCAGACTCTTAATAGCAATTTAGAAAGTACCGCCACAAGACTTTCAGCTGAAATACAGCAAAAAACTAAGCCTATGCAGGGAGCTACAGCTTCCTCAAACGGAAAACAAGGAACTGTTCCTGCTCCTAAAGCGGGAGAGCAAAATAGTTGCCTATTTGGTGATGGTACTTATAGAAAAGTAGCAGGGCTTCCAGTAGGGTTTGAGTATATTAATTTTGGTAAAGAAGTTCCTACTGGGTCTTTACCTTACTTTGGAGGATTATTCAGCCGAGAAACATACAAAGACTTATGGGAATTGGTACAGTCTAAAAATAGAGTTTTATCTGAAACTGCTTGGCAAGATATGTACAAGAAACAGAATGGGAATGTCCCTTTTTATTCCATAGGAGATAACTCTACAACCTTTAGAGTTCCTTGTATAAAAGGTTATATCGCAGGGGCAAATGATGTAACTTCTGTAGGAAAATATATTCCTGCGGGCTTACCTAACATTACAGGCAACATTACAGGTGATGATGTTGTTGTTCCTGTTGAGGGAGCTTTTAAAACCTTAGATACAACTAGTACTGGACAACATTTGGAGTCTGTAAGAGGTAATTACTATCCTATTACTTTTGACGCTTCCCTTTCTAATCCTATCTATGGTAAGTCTAGTACAGTTACTCCTGAAACTGTACAAGTAATGTATTGTGTAGTAGCTTTTGGAGCAGTTACTAATGTAGGAGAAGCGGATGTAACTGCTTTTGCAAATGAAGTAACCGCTATGAATGTAAGGTTGAACGCTTTAGAAAAAATTCAACCAAAAAGGTATATAGTAGAAACCTACCATCAAGGTTCTGAATGGTATGAAAAATATAATGATGGTTGGATTAGACAAGGTGGACTTTTGTCACAAGAATATACAGGTGGTTATATTTGGAAGCATCTTAATTTTATTATTCCTTTTAAAGATTTAAATTATTATTTAAATGCTAGAGGTAACTGGCAAAATAGTTGTGATGTATTATTTAAATCCCGTACTACTACTGGGGTAGAGGCTTATTTTGCTATTAATAGAGAATTTAAAGACTTTGCATATTGGTATGCAGAAGGGCGGGGTGTATAAATGTACGAGAGCTATAATAACCTTATAAAAATTACTAGAGGGGATAGTGCAGTTTTTCATTTAAATATTTTGCAAAAAAATAATACCCCATACATTATAAAAGAAGAGGACACTGTTTTATTTACTGTAAAAAAGAACACAAAAATTAAGGATTATCTAATCCAAAAGAATGTGGTAAATGGAAATATTGTCCTAACTCCCCAAGACACTTCTAACTTGGAATACGGGGAGTACTTTTATGATGTACAGTTGAAAACAGCGGATGGGTTAGTAGACACTGTCATACCTCCTAATAAATTTAAAGTTCTTGAGGAGGTTACATTTTGAATCAGTTAAAAGGAATACTAAGTGGTGAGTCATCTATTAAAGGCTTCCTATCTATTCCAAGCATACTTAAAGAGGGCAATGTTTTTACAAGTACTACTTATTTTGAGTTTCCCAACACAGGGAACTTAAATACAGTGTATATTGCTACAAATGAAAATGCTGTATATAGATGGGACGAAAATTTAGGTAAATATTTTTGTATAGGCAGGGATTATACTGAAATAAATAATATTAATGGAGGGAAAGCATAATGGCAAATAAAACTTTAACAAATGTAAAAATTCAGTTGAGAAATGATACAAGGGCTAATTGGAATACAACTAATACTGTTTTGAGCAAGGGTGAAATGGGCGTCGAAATTGATACTGGAAAGTTTAAAATTGGTGACGGTGTCAAAGATTGGAAAACCCTGGGGTATAACGGAGCTGTAGTAACTAAAAGCTCTACTAATGGTAACATCTTAATAGATGGACAGGAAATCAATGTATACACCCTTCCTGTAGCAGGTGCAACCCTTGGTGGCGTTAAAACATCTAGTGGCTTAGGAAAGGTTGCCATTGCTAGTGATGGTACAATGAGCGTTAGTAGTGTAGTAACAGCTAGTAAATTAACAACTCCTAGAACTATTTCTTTAACAGGCAAAGTTACAGGTAGTGCTTCTTTTGATGGTTCAGCAAATGTAGAAATTTCAACTACTGTAACAGGTTTAGGTAGTGTTGCAAACAAGGATGTAGGTTCTCAAGAAGGTCAAGTTCCCATTATTGGCTCTGATGGTAAATTAGATACTGCAATTATTCCTGCCTTGGCTATTAGCGAGGTTAGCGTTGTAGATAGTCAACAAGCTATGCTTGCTTTGACAGCACAGCAAGGTGATACTGCTGTGCGTACAGATGTAAAAAAGACTTTTATTTTAAAACAAAGTCCAGCTAGTAATATTGATAACTGGGTTGAAATTTTAACCCCTGATATATCAGGATTTGTTTCTACTGTAAATGGCAAGACTGGGGTTGTAACTTTAACAACTTCCGATATTACGGAGGGAAGTAATTTATACTTTACTGAGGCAAGAGCAACCAGCAATTTTAATACTAACATTGCTAAAACGGCTGTATCTCAATTAAAAAATGGAGCAGATGTTTTAATGAAAACTGATACTCTTACCTTAGACTGCGGTAATGCTTGAGGAAATAATAAATGAACGCAAAGATATATTTAAGAAATGATACAAAAGCTAATTGGAGTGTAAAAAACCCTATATTAGCACAAGGTGAAATAGGGATTGAAATTGACTCCCGCAATTTAAAAATTGGGGACGGAAATACTTACTGGAATAATTTACCTTATGTAATTGAAGATACATCTGACTACATTAAAACAGGTACTTATGCACGATTAAGCGGTATTATACTTACAGAATACCCTGAAAATTCCCTTTCAGCCGTTACTAGAAACTTTGTTGAAACACTTTTAAGTAGAGCTTTAGAAAACATTTCAAACCCAACAAGATATATTATTGACACCTTTTCTGATGAAACTAGTTGGTACATAAAATATAATGATGGTTGGATTGAACAAGGAGGTCGTATTCCTTTGGATGGTAGAGTACCTAAGGATATTACTTTTACAACTCCCTTTACGAGCATACCTACAATTACTACAAGTGTTGCTACAGCTAATAGGGGAATATACGGCGAAAGAATAGACACAGTCACTTCTACTGGGTTTAACGCTTATGCAGATACCCCAGGTAAGTATACTTTAAACTATATAGCTTGTGGAAAATAGGAGGTTATTATGTTAGGAACTAAAATCTTTAAAAATCAGATGGAAAAATATACTGAGTTGGCTATTTGGGCAAATGCTAATAATGCTCGTATTGTTGACAAAGGTGGGTATTACGAAGTAGTATCCTCTAAGGTCATTAAAACAGAGGAAGAAATTCAAAAAGAATTAATTAATGCTGTGCAGGAATATATGGATTCCAAAGTACAAACAAGAAACTATGACTCTATTTTTACAGCATGTAGCTATGCTAACAGTACTGATACTATATTTGCAAAAGAAGCTAAAGCATGTATTGAATGGCGGGATAATGTTTGGAGAACCTGTTATAATATTTTAGCAGAGTACAAACAAGGTAAAAGAAAGATTCCTACTAGAGAAGAACTCATTAAAGAGCTTCCTGTTTTAGCGTGGTGATGATATGGATAAGAGAAAATTTACGGCAAAACTTAACCACACTTCTAAGAATATACTAAGGGCAATTATTCCTGCCCTTGGTTTACACCAAAGAAGTGAACAGGCCTTAACAATGAGATATATAGAAGAAAAATGCACTTGGGATATTGCAGATGCTTTGGGAATTACTTTTGAGTCCACCGCCAATTTCTTAAGCAAAGCAAGGGTGGAGATGTATTATTTGATGACTTCCCCTAACCAAGTTCTTGAACCACAGGCAAAAGAAGCTATTGAAATTTTTTGGAAAAATTAAATATGTTAACCTATCCTTAATTTTGTATTAATTAAAGATGATTCATTAACTCTAAAAAATGGTATAATATAAGTAAAACAGATGGAGGTAACGAAATATGTTTGAAAATACTAATAACATTCCTATGCAACAATTTAGTAGCATGGGTGGAAATAATTTTAATCCTTGGGGCAGAATTGCCCCACAAATTCCTACGCAGAATACTGTAACAGCTCCCAATATGATGCAGGGAAATCAGCAAGGCGGCTTCTTTAAAGCAATGCCTGTAACTTCTTTAGAAGAAGCAAAAGCGGCTATGTTAAGTGATGGAGGAATGTATGTATTTCTGAATACAAGTCAAGGAGAAATTTATACAAAGCAGTATAATCCTATGACTAATTCAGCAGACTTCTTTATTTACAAAATGTACAAGCCGACTCAAGAAACTTCATATGTTACATACGCAGACTTTAAAAAGTATGACGATACTTTGAAAAGTTTAGTGGAAGAAGTACAGAGATTAAAAGGAGGTCATAGAAATGTTCAACAGTCCAATGCAGTTAATGCAAGCAGTGGCTCAGCTCAAAAATAGTGGGAATCCTCAACAAGCAATGATGGGAATGTTTGGCAATAACCCGCAATTCCAACAGCTTATGCAGATGACACGAGGAGCAAATGAGCAACAACTTATGGGAATGGTTCAACAAACTTGCCAACAAAGAGGAATTGATTTTAACCAACTTATGCAAACTTTTAAAAGCATGGGAATGTAAATTTTAAAAGGAGATGACTCTTTATGAATACTGACACTAATATGCCTATGGTTTATGGTGGAAATGATTGGGGAGGAAATTGTTGGATTTGGATTATACTGCTTTTATTCTTGTGGGGTGGTGGTAATATGTTCGGAGGAAATAATCAAAATCTTCAAAGCGATTACTACACTAACTTAAAGAACACCATGGATAATGGTTTTAATGCAGTAACTAATCAAAATTTTGCTATTCAACAAGATTTATGTCACAGCTTAAATACTCTTGCAGGGGCTACTGCTCAACTTGGTTATCAACAACAAAATTGTTGCTGTGAAACCAATAGAAATATAGATGCTGTGCGTTATGAAAATGCACAAAATACTTGTGCAATTACTACTAATGCTACTGCAAATACTCAACATATTCTTGACAAGCTTTGTCAAATGGAATCTAACGCTCAAGCACAACGCATTGCAGAACTTCAAGAACGACTTCAAACTGCAAACTTCCAGTTAAGCCAACAAGCTCAAAATGCTACCTTGCTTAATGCTTTAAGACCTTTTCCTCAACCTGCTTACTTAACTTGTAGCCCCTACCAAACAAACACTTGTTTCAACGGGAACTACTAAGTAGTTTTTGGGGCGGAGTAATTTCCGCCCCTTTTTTATAAGGGAGTGAAAAGAATGTTTAAAAATTTAATGGAAGTAATTAATACTTCTGAACAAAAAATGGTTGCTGATGGTCTAGTAGCTTTTAATGACCAAATTGTAAAAGTCGGTTCAAATAAAGCTTTAGAAATGGCAAATGAGTCTACTGTTAGAATCAGACGGGGAGGACTGTACAAAGTTACAGTTGAATTAGCTGTATCACCTGTAGGTACTGAGCCAGTAGAATTTACTTTAATTAGCAACGGCGAACCTCTAAGGGGTGCGGTTGCAACTATTACCTCTATGCAGGGAGTAAAAGCAAGTATTGGCATGACTTACCTTGTAACTGTGTTAAAATCTTGTCCCTGCTATATTGATAATACTATAAACTTACAAGTAAAAGTAAATACTGATACTAAAGTAGACAATTCCAATATTATTGTAGAACAATTAATTTAACTTAAAGGGGGCAGTTGGTATTTGGAGGATAAGATACTAGAATCCCTTTTAGAGTCTAATAGAAAAATGTCAGAAATTTCAAACCTTCGAGATGATTTCAAGGAACAGCGACACAAAGTTGAAAAACACAGTGAAGAAATTGCTGTACTTAAATCTTATACTGAGGGTCTTTGGAGTGCTTTAGAAACTGAAAAAAAACTTAATAGGGATAGACAGTTAGACTTTTCTAAACTACTAGATGACAAAATTAATACTATTTTTAAAATAGCTTTTATTGTGGCTTCGGTAGTTTCTTTTATAATTTCATTCTTGTTAGAATTTATTTAAGGGGGAATAAAAAATGCTAGAAAAAATTAAAAATTTTATTCCCCAACTTTTAAATAAAGCTAAAACAGGAATTGAAAAAACTCCTAAACCTTTAAAAATTATAGCTATTATGTATATATTCTTTGTAGCTATGGTTTTAGGGCTTTATTTAGGTTGTTGGGTATTTTTATTCCTAAATCAGTCTGCAAGCCTAAGTGAACTTTTAGTATTTGCCAACCTATTAATAGGAAACTCTATGATAGGTTTTATTGCATTTATCTTAGGATTGTTTATTGATGCTAACCAAAATAATATCCCTGATGTTTTGGAGAAAAATAAATCCCCAAATTTTAATTCAGAGAATAACACACATAAAGTAGGGAGGTAAAAATGCAGATACAATTTATGAGAAGCCGTCAAAGAATCTATTTGATGAACAATAAAGGTATCGTTGTTAAATCTTGGGAATGTCATAGTGACTTTTTTGAGGGAGAAAATGAGAACGGACTTCCTAGGGCAAGTCTACCCATTGGAGATTATTGGTGTTGGGCGGAAGTAACTAATGGAAAATACGGAGCAAGCTATGGCAATTTTTATATTACCACAGGTGACTCTAGAGGAAGAGATATTCATGGCGGTGGAGCAGGACTAGATAATCCCTTTGCAGATTATCAAGGTTGGCTACCTACATACGGATGTTTACGAATGCAAAATGCAGATGGAATAGAACTTTCTGAAATAATTATCTCTGAGGGGAATAATATGCTTCTTGAGGTTGTAGATTAATTATACCACAAAATCAAGAAAAAGTCAATAGTAAACTAACAAAAAAATAAAATTATTTTTGGTTAGGAGGTTAAGAATGGAAACATTTATCAACTATTTAACAAAGTTTAAGCAATTAATGTCCAAGTATATTACTGAAAAATCTTTTTGGATTGGTTTTGTTTTAGGAATGTTTGTTCAATTAGTACTTGTAGCAATCTAATTATAGACCCCCTTTTGGGGGTTTATTTTTTTTGTCAAGTACTTTTTGGTTACTTTTTTTAATTACACAATACTTTTTTTAATTACAAAATTAATTTTCCTATTGACTTTTTCAAGAAAATGTGGTATAATAAAAAGAAAGAACCAAAGAAAAAATAAGAACCAAAGAAAAAATAAATAAATAATATATAAATAATATAAATAAGATTACTACGTAATCTTATTAAACAAAATTACTAACGTAATTTTGTTATAAAAAAAAAATATATATAAATAAATAATAAAATAAATAATAAAATAAATAATAAAATAAATAATAAAATAAATAATAGAGTTATATATGGTATATAAAATTACGATAGTAATTTTATTTTCTTTCTTTTGGTTCTTTTCTTTCTTTGCTGGGGTAAAAATCCCTAGAAAAAGTTTAAAGTCTGCTTGAAAAAA